>Ga0209712_10004578_pt1 | contig 10961 bp, 11 predicted proteins | sample ArcOceMetagenome_FD_187443 | JGI IMG/M metagenome (GOLD analysis project Ga0209712, IMG submission 187443) | Marine eukaryotic phytoplankton communities from Arctic Ocean - Arctic Ocean - Greenland ARC118M Metagenome (SPAdes) (version 2) | ecosystem: Environmental > Aquatic > Marine > Oceanic...
AAACTAGTACTGTAGGCAGTTAGAAAGTTCCTAGCCAAAGACCAAAGACGACCGGAAAGCAGAAAGCAGAAAGCAGAACATCCTATCAAGTTGTTCTTATTGCTTGTGGAGGCAGTCAATATAGCTGTAACAGGAGCAGGAGTAGCAGCAGCATGGGCCAACGTCGTACTAGTCGTAGCCTTACGTGCACCTTCGTGCTACTCATCCTCACATCATTTTCTCTAGCAGCACATGTATGCTCGGCACACGAACACTGCTGCCAAAAGAACAAGGCAATGCTACACGTGGAATTCATTGAGGATCCCGACGATACCACGCCCCCGGCTGTGTTTAATGGCATATCCAGACTTACAGCCGATCCCAATGCCTCCAAACCTTCTTACTGGGACGATGAGGACGATGGTCCGTGGGAGGCGGATCTGGTGGGAAATCCGGAATATGATTGGAAGCCAAGGGTGATACGCAATCCCAACTACGTACCTCCGCCGGGATACTGGGCCAAGCTGGGGGCTGAAGTTCAGGAGGCTCTGCCTTGGGTGACGCTGGGCGTTGTGCTGGTGGCGGCTTTGGGCATCATCCCTCTCCCTCTGGATGCCCTCCGATCTCACCTCGGCGGGAGTGGCCCATTCGCCGCGTTGAAGGCGGCCCTGATTGGTTTGAGCACCCCACTCTGTTCGTGCGGTACACTTCCGATTGCGGCTGGGTTCGTCGAGGCTGGCATTCCATTATCGTCGGTAGTGGCCTTTTTGACGGCATCTCAATCGGCTGGTTTAGATAGTGCTGCAATTACGCTGGGACTGCTGGGGCCAATGGCGGCGGCTTGCCGCTTGCTGGGTGCTCTAATTTTGGCCATTGCCGCCGGAACAGCGTTGAGAAGTACCGATAAAACAGAAACAAAGAAAAAAAACATTTTGGCTTCCAACGGAGTCAATGGTGCAAAAGTTTCAACAACGAATACAAGCAGTACCAACGTTGGCGTTGTATCCAAGTTTATTACGGACCTTATTGATACAGCGTCAGAAATTATACCACTGGTTCTTGTTGGACTCTGCATCAGTACAGCAGCAGTGCACTTCGTTCCAATGCTAACGACACCGTTCGACTCCATGAAAGATCACCATCTGATCGGAAAATTCTTGCTTCGGATCGGCGTCCTTGCGTCGGCGCTGCCATTACAGCTTTGTGAGCATACGACGGCAGCACTGGCGGCTGGAATACAAAAGGCGGGAGGCTCGTCTGGACTTGCGTTTGCTTTCTTACTATCAGCACCAGCTACCAACCTACCAAGTCTCTTGTTATTGACGCGAACCTCGGGCTCTTCAAGTCTCTTCCCTGCTTTAAAAGTTGGAGCGACATTATCTGGAACTGCCCTCTTGTTATCATATGCTGTCGATTTTATCGGAATAGACTTGCTCGTTGTAAAGGAGTCTGAATCTGACATGGGTGAGATGGCAGGTTTGCCAAGCTCCTTTATCGCGGCAAGTCCCTGGATTGCTGGATCTCTCCTCACTGCTGGAATTCTGCGAAAGTTTAAGAGGAAACTGTCGAAACAATCAGACGCCGATTGCCCTTGTCCGTCGACTTCATGTGACTCGAACAAGAGTAGCAAGAAGCACGACTAATGCTAGACAATTTTCATTCTTGTGTTTGATGAAAAAGTCTTTGCCTCCAATATCACACAGTTCTTATATGAATGAGAGGTTAGCAAGGTGGGGGGGGGGCTTTGTATCTGTAGTTGCAAGGGGCATAATTGTCGTGTTGCGTTCTTTTTCAGTTGTTCTATAAATGACGGCAGCGGTTCTATGTTCTTGTGTAATGACGAGGTCATTGCTGTTAAGGAATACAATCACTTGGTATTACTTGTCATTTTGAATCAAACGAGGAGCGGAAGATCTCACTATCATTGAAATCGGCGTCGTGAAAATGTGTGTTGTTTTGGAGAAATTGGAAAAGTGCTGGATCTTTTGCGGTACATACTGCAGCAGTGAAGTACCGATAGTGATATTCAAGGACAAGTCATGTATAAAAATATGATGATACCACTAAATGTCCTGTACTCCAACGTTCAAATATATAATTCCGTCAAAACTCGTGAATTGTTTACTAAGTTTGAAAAGGGAAAAGATGGATACTGTAACTTTGACGTCAACACATATACAACAACACTTATTATTTATGATGTAAGGATTTTCAATAAATTTACACCCACAACGTCAAAGAACCCTGCACTCAAATACGCACTTTGTTTGTTATCAGATAGGCAGGGAATGATGCTTTAGTATGAAGGAACAAAGACACCGTTTCCACCACTAATTCCTATTGGATCCCCCTCAGCTCCAAAATCAATATTTAGATCAAACTCTTCCTCTTCGGGGGCAACATCAATTTCATCTTCTTCAAGCTGAACTGGAGGATTTGGCATGATGTTATGACGAACAAAGTACTGTTCCAACTGATTCGGTATCTCATCAAGAGTCGCACTTGATAGACTATTAGGGTCACCCTTGTGCTTGTTGAACTCCACAAACTGTGCAATATCAATGGCACCAGAGTTATCATCTAAGAATTGCATTCCACTAAAGTCTGCTGACCCAATACCGACAATCACGATGGAAAGTGGGGCAGTACCGATCGCAGCAATGCATCTGGCAGTTTCTTGTACGTCAGACACAGCTCCATCCGTTAGAATAAGCAAAACTGTGTACCTCTGCTTGCCCTCTTTCATGGCTCCTTCCTGGCTACTAATAGCACGCGCAGCAGCAGTTTGAATGACTTCAGTGATTACAGTCGGTCCAGACATGGTAAGCCCAGACTTGAAGGTCTGACGATAAGCAGCAAGAATACCATCCACCCCATCGACTTCTTCCCGAGGACCGCACTGGAAACAGTGCCTTATAACCCCCCCGTACTTGGCTCCAAATCCCACGACGGGAAACTTTTGGTCCTCATCATATTTTGCTAGAACGGAGCCAACAGATTTGATAGCTTTTTCATAATCATTCAATTGCCCATCTGGGTGAATGTAGTGGAGTGTTCCTGGTTTTCGAGGATCTCCGTTGGAACCTGTGAAATCAATTGCTACGCAGAGATTGATTTCACATCCTCCTCGGACGTAGTCGGTAAAAGCAGGCCTTCCTACAGACCGTCCTGTAGCAATTGGTGGTTGAGGCAAAGGTGGCGCGGTCGGCGTGATACGGACATTACTCATTGCCTTGGTTGGTGGCAAATCATCTTCACCCTCACCATCACATACCTCGGCAGTGAGAACGACAATGGTACCCATATTCTTTCCCTTTCTCTTCAATGTGAACCCTTTTCCTGTCCGTTTGGCTGCAATGAGACCGTTGACACTAGTCTCAATCTCTCCCATGAGCTCATGTTTTCCATCCCCTTCGTGATCAAAGATGGTCAAGACGACCCTTTCATCAAGATTCCCTAAACATAACAGGCCCAAGTCAATATTATCCATTTCCCAATTGGGATTCAAGTTGTCTTTAATGTACGAAGATCTATGGACAACATTCCATTCAGTACCTCTAAGCCCATTCTCCTTCTTACTAAACTCATAAAATGGATCACTCTTGTTGAAGAACCCATCCAAGTTTGCCAATTTCACACCGCTCATTTTCAGCTTCAAAGTACCGCAACTCTTTGCCTGTTCAACTCTGGCATAAAGGGTTCCCTTCCCATTCTGCATTCTCTTGGCTTTGGTACTCCCCTTGGCACCCAAGATTGATCCAATTTCAAACACGGCAGATCCCATGGATATGTTATCGCCCTTGCGAACTTCATCAAAGATCTTTACGAGGATATTGGTTGGTTCACCACCGAGCTCATAGTCAAATGTGAAGGTAGCGACCCAATCAGGATTTAGCGTATTCTTGATCACCTCTGTTTTGCCAATAATGCGTGGTTTGTCGTCACGGTGGTTTCCAAGAAGGGTTACGACTGCAAAGGGGTCGGAGGTTCCCTTGAATGCTCCTGCAACGTTCTTGAGTTTAGTGGCTTTGAAGGAGACGCTGATTTTCATGGTTTGTTTGTTGTTCATTAGTGTGCAGTACTGCAGTAGTAGTGTGTGAGTTTCAGTGTGCGTGAGTTTTAATTTTATGACAATTCAATACTGGTGTTTTGGTTCATTCTTGACCCAAGCGCTTGACGCTTGACCCCTTCTCAATCTTCATGTTCTTTGGAAGCCGCGATCCCACATCCCACATCCCACATCCTTACTTCTATGGCTGGGTTCACAATCCATGTGTCTGAACGTAGCCGTGGTACTATTTCTACGTCGACATGGCTATAAAGCTCATAAAGACATGTCATTTAGGCTCATATCTCCTAAGTAAATGATCTCACTCCAATCCGACTCTTCTAATGTCATTGGAGAGACCTAGCCACTTCAATAGTGGCCTACTATTGCCCCCCACGCAATTAAAAAAAATCGCCTCCTTGAAATTCAAATCATTTCCGTTCAACTCTTTCAATGGTGCCACTTCCTACCTAATAGTAGAAATGAACACGAATCGAATAAATAGAGATACTTGTTAAAATGTTCGAAGATGAAATAAGTTAAAGTACATTACAACATTTTTAACTGTAATAGGTGCAGATGTGCTGTGTAGGTAAAACTGGATAATGGTTGTGTACTATTTGGATCGTAGTATTATGGTGTGAAGGTAAGCATTCGTTGTATGTTGTATTTGTTCTGTTGTGGTGTTTGGCTCCTGTTCTAGATTCTGTTCGCTTTTTCTGTAGTTGGTTACACTTCTGGTGGGACCTTTGGAACAGGCAGTTCCAAAGGCGTGCCTGGTCAGAAACGAAAAGCGCAGAGCATGCTGACGACGATGGCTCTGGCAAACTTGGAGAAATCACTTTGACCACTCTATCGCTTGACACGCAAAAGAAGGGACCAATTGTGTTTTTCAAACATTCAATTTCATTGCCATCTCTTGACGGCGGTGAAGAAAATATTGCAGATACAGGTGATAACTCCAAATATCAAAGGGTGAGTGGTGTTTACTCCAAAGAAGGAGCTGGACAACTCAAAATTGCGATTCGTCCTACAAATGGTAACGCAAGCTCTCACTCCAACAAGCCCGTGCAAATTGCTCAGCTTGATCCTACCCATATCGGTTAGTTTACGAGACAAAAGATTGCTGCTTCGGGACAATTCTTGATATTCGTTATGGAGAGTGCAGTGTTCAGCCATTTCCTCTTGTTTCTTCGTCGTCGAGCGCTTCGGTCGTTGATGTCGCAGGACTTAGTACCTTGATCCTTGCAGTATGAACTTCTGATGACTTGCTTTCTGTCTACGACGTCCGCCGTGCCATTCATTATTTTACAACAAATAAATGTTAGGTTGGTTACAGAAACAGAGAAAGATGATTCAGATTACAAGTACAGCAGCATTGTTTCTGATTGGTTCGCTGGGACCATTGGAATCGTACGCAAAGCTCCGAAGAGAAATAACTCAAACAGTGCGTGCAAGTAAGCTTTGCAAAGATTGGAATATTTGATGCTGCTGTCGAGTTGCTACGAAGTGGAGCAGTAACTAAACCCTTGCTGAAAGGATCATACAATTTGGCCCGAGCAATTGCATCTAGTATGTCTACTGCAGCTAATATGACCTTGGGAGTTGTTCCAGCGGAGGTCGCTCCGTTGGAACAAGACATGTTGGAGTGGTTTCAATTCCCAGTGCGACATGGACTGGCAAAGACTCATCTACCAGTAATGTCACCGGTCTTGTTGAAAGGGTCGACAAGCATATGCATGGGCAGAAACATAGAATGAAAGATTCTCTTTGCGAAATTTTGATTGATGCAAGTAAATCATTCGACGATGATCACATTGCCCAGATAGTCATTGATGTGGTTGTTGCATCTGCTGTTGAGATTGTTTTATGCCAAGGATTTACGCCTTAATAAAAACAAGATGCATCTGAAGCGCATGTACTGCTGTTTATTATATCAGGCAAGTTCTCTGGTCGCAACCACCTTGACAAAGCAATCAATACAAATTCAAAAGATGTTCTTCGCTCTATATTGTTCGCCATGAAGAAAGCATTTGATTCAGAACCCGTCTCGAAACAGAACATCCAGGCTTCTCCGCTGCACGTAATTTTTTCTCTTGTCAGATGTTGTGCCGATGCCTTACCAGAGCACATGATGGTATCCATGGTGCACTTTATTCTTTGCCACATAAGCGACGACGAATTTAGGTCGCATTGGCCCTCTCGAAGGAAGATAAATGGTATTCGGACTCCACGACAAAGATTTTAGAGAAACGTGTAAAGGGAGCGGTGTCCAAGTACGAATCAAATTGATCGGAGGAAGAAAAATACCTCATTCAAAGTCTAAAGAATAGGTTACATGAAATCTTTTCTGTCACTTACAATCAGCTTGGATAGTATTTACTCGACCCACGCAGGTGAATTTATTCTGCGTAGTTAGCACCCTGTCAGAATGGGCGAGTGGGCCTTATCCCATGAATCCTTTTGGACGTTTCTTAGACCAAAACCACCGCAATGGAGTTTTCTTAGTTAAAAGTTATTTTAATCTTTGAGTTATTATTATTACAATCATACTATGGGAAACAATGATTCAACAATGTCGAAGAAGGACTTATTGCCACTGCACTGGCACGAACAATAAGGCGTCAAAGGCTTGTGAAGCACTACTCAAAGCTTCGATGTCTAACAGTTCGTGAAAGAGCAAGGCTGCAGTCGTTCTCTGATGATTTCATATTCAGAGGAACCTTAACCAATCAGCGCGATCAAATAGGAAACGCTGTACCCATTGGCCTTGCCACAGAAGTTTCCAAAGTGATCTGGGACAGTTGTTATTCCTTATAGTAGGGCGGCTTACAATCCAAGGAATGAAAAAAGGACAATGACGCAAAACAAAAACAAAAAGATCTCCACTTAGATGTTCACTAAATATCATTATTTTGTGTATAGAACAAGAGCCTCCGTCGTGAAATGATAGCATATTTAGCGTACTAGAGGCAGTACCAATAATTGGCGTCGCCACTTTCAGATGGTACTTACTACTGTATGAACATCGACGGCACAACCTTCCAAACAGCCACCGTTGAACCATCCCAAACTGAAGATGCCGACCTGGGATAAATTCCAACATGATGAAGATTTTTGCACGATTGTACCAAGTCGATCTCAGTCTCAAGAGGAGGCGTCGTGGTCTATATCCCCATGCCAGTCTGGGGGGCGACCCTTTTATAAATTTCGATGAACGTAACGTACATCAAAGAAGAATTACGGGGCGTCGACACGGGGGTGCAGCTTATCAGTGACGAGACAAGCATAACATTGTATCATGTGACATAAACACGTTATAGTGTTCATTGATGCAGCAAAAGGAGAACAGGAAGCAATCCATATCTCAGTAACTACAGTATGCTTTTGATTGTTTGCAAATTCTACGGTGGTATACTACACGTACGTCCCGTGTAGCAATACTAGGATAAATTATGATATGAAACAGAACAAGAACTCGCTGGAAAACACCAACAGAAAAAGTGTTACGAATAATGTTTAGAAGTACTGGCTATGACAGTGGGAGTCCGACTCCTTGCAAAATAAATTGGTCCTCATATGTGTGCTCCCCCCATCCATTATCATTCCTTTTCGTTCACCTTCCCAATAGCGCGGACAGCATCGCTGCTGGTAACTTTTGTTTGATTCTCTGACTTGTCGGTTTCAAAGGTGGACAGAGCTTTCAACATTCCATTCCATGTGACATCAAACCTAAAAGGATTGTAGCAGTAGTGTGTACAATCACCCTGGTGGTGGAGTTGCCACAAAGGTACTAATGTGTCAAACAGTGGAATGGTCTGAATTTCTTTTGACACACCATTGTTCAACAGAATACTTGCAACCTGTTGATTTCTCCAATTATTTACTTTTCCGCTTATTGGAACACAGTTTTGGGATCTATGCTCACCGGGTTTATAGCTTCCATCGATTGTGTCAAAATGCTGAGGCTCTGTCTCGCGAGACAAAAATCTCCACTGCTTATAATTTGTTCCATCTTCTCCCTTCACCATTGGCAAAATAGTAGACCTTAGTTTGGAGTGGATACAGCCGTCATTTTCCTCATTGCAGTGAACACCCCAATTGAATACAATGATACCTCCAACGTCATTAATAATTTTGTTGCCTGGCAATCTGAGATGTCCAGCAACAGTATCAATCCCGGTGTACATTATCAGTACCTTCTTGCAAGATTTTGCCATGTCATTTTCTAGTGCAACATGGGCAGTTGTAGGATAAATGTTTGATTCACATGTAACGTTTCCATCACTTCCATACGACGGTCCTCCTAATTGTTTCGTATTACAACTTGTTAACTTGTAGCCAGAACTGAGGAGCTGGCAAGCTGCTCCCATGGCATGATCAGAAGAGAGTGAATCACCAGCAAAAATAATATTGCATGATGAATTTGACTCACTTTGGATATTACTCGCAAAGTAATCCAAAACATCAGTCAGTTTGGCAAGATGTCCACTTTCCTCTCTGTCTTCATTCAACTTCCATAGAGCATCCTTTTTCTCAAGCTGTGCATCTTCTTGACGGCATTGTCCTAAACAGCAATGCTTGAAGGGGTGTGCACTACAATCACGGCTTAAATGGTTACGGCTTTCTTCCAAAGATAGACGATCCCATAAAGGGGCATCTTTGTTAGTCCTGAAATTATCTTCTCTATTGTTGTCTACAAGGCAGAATTGAGATTGGTGAGGTGAACTAAAATTGTAAATACTTCGAGCATCGTTATCTCCCCCTTACCTCCTTTTATGACCACTTCATCAGAACTTGTATTGGTGCCGGAACCACTGGCAGCAATATCACAAAGATCATCAATTGGAGCTTTTAAACGATGGATGGCTTCCACACTCCATTCGGCAGTCCGTCCTCTGTCGCAGCATATACCCTGACGCAAATGAGGTTTGTAAGCAGCCTTCTGAGGAATCAAAGAAATGGCAGCCACGTTACACTTGGCCATGGCTTCCAAGCCACTTCCAAGTTTTGGGCCATGAAAGTGAAGAATCTTCACCTGAGAAAAGTTGCTCGGTTCCAACCCCCAATAAGCTTTCCAATTATAATGCATGGGTAAAAGCTGAAACTTCTCCTTTAGTGTATCATTTGCCTTGCGATAATTGTTCAAAATTTGTTGATCATGTAGAGGATATACTTCTTCATCCCTTGCCTGTTGAAGCATTTTAGGAAGGTCTTGCTCAAAACGCTCCACATTCATTACCATCACACCAGTATTAAACATTTGGTGATCCTTTGTATATTCTCGGCCATAAGAAACAGTAGCTTGACCCATTGATTTTGATAGGCTTTGAACATCTTGTTGGGTAATTCTATTTGCAAAAATGACATCTACATCCGTGTACAGAACGTGATGCTTGCACACATTTGGCATGTCAAATAAGCCGTGTTCCTTGACAAACTTTGGAATATCCAGCCTCAGAAAGGGACCCTGCAGATGAGCAAACATTTTTTTTTGAAAGCGACTTGGGTTTCCTCGAATGACATCGTCTTGAAACGAAAGTCTCGGGACATGAATTACCTTGACTCCTTTCCGTTCTGCCCACTTTCCAAACTTTTTCGGTTCAGTAGAATTTTCATTGTCCATCCCAAATCGTCCCACGAGTAGTACAGGCTGAAGTGAATCATGAGCATTCTTTAGCGCTGAATTAAGAGCGACTGAATAATCCACACTGTACGCATGATGACCACTGGCAGTGTCGCATAGTTTATCTGATTCGTGCACTGCTGCGAACCAAAGCATCTTGCATCCTCCGCTGTCCTCCTCACTAGCATCCTCTCTAAGTGAAACAAGCAGCTCGTCATCTACATCTTTTTCATGATGCATACAGTTGACGTTTTCGCAGTAAGCAGTGATTGTTTCATCGGTTCTGTTGTTGACATCTGGGTTGCACATGCTATCAGAAGAGGGAACATGCTTGAAAGATGGAAATGTTGTTGTTTTTTCAGATTGTTGTCCTTGATGCTCTACATCTTTAACTAGTCCAGGCGTAGATTCATCAGATGTGTCTGGGAAAGTATCACTGTTGGTAGATGTATCAGGAGCAGAATCTTTTGATTTGGGTGTATCACCCTGATCGTGAGATTGCTGGTTAATAAATTTGGGAAGTTCAACGTTCTCAGTGTTGTTTGCATCATCTGGTGTATCTGAGGCAACAGTAGCAGTTCCGCTACCTGCCTTGGAATCCGCAGCAGGGCGATCCTCCTCTGGATCTTCAATTGCGGGAGTATAATAACGATTTTCATCGGGGCCTTGTTGATCTTGATTTTCTGAATCATCTGGTTGAGGAGGGTCAGCATCAGACTTATGGCTGCTATCATCCATGATCATGGAATTGCTTGTCAAAGAAGGAGACAAATCTGCTTCCTTTGATGATTCATCTGCCATGCTGGTAATGATCGTACTGCTCAAAAGAGGGCTATTATTTTCCATGATCTCACCCCCTGCATTATGGTGGCCATCAGCATCACCGCTGGTAAGTATGGAACAAGAAATGTAGATGAAATAAATGACTGCAGCACTGACGATTGCATAGATCTTTAATTTGTTGAATGCTGTCCTCCGTTTTTGGTGGATTCGGGATCTGGAAGCATTCGTCCTGCTCCCATTCCTGTCTTTGGGTACTCTGATGGGTGGTGATGGTGGCTGTCTCGTTTCGGGAGGGTCCTTCTTCAGTCTCTGCATTCTTAGCATTGTCAGTTCAGTACGTGAGTGTGTGAACTGTTTTTATTTTATTTACGTGGAGTATCAAGTATCATTCGCTCGTGTAATTTACCGTGTGCGCTGTAACTTGGCGGGACTTATATTTGGCACAGAATCAAGCTAAATCTATATAAGTTTCACATTCAAACCTTTTCTCAGATCTTCAACAGGGAAACTTTATTTTGAAGACTA
>Ga0209712_10004579_pt1 | contig 10960 bp, 14 predicted proteins | sample ArcOceMetagenome_FD_187443 | JGI IMG/M metagenome (GOLD analysis project Ga0209712, IMG submission 187443) | Marine eukaryotic phytoplankton communities from Arctic Ocean - Arctic Ocean - Greenland ARC118M Metagenome (SPAdes) (version 2) | ecosystem: Environmental > Aquatic > Marine > Oceanic...
ATCTTCGTCTCTATTAGGGTTGGCATGTCGACCCCTATGATCCCTGTTCTTTCTGAATGGGGAAGGTACTTTGGGAAGTGTGGGCTTTGAGGCGGGATTTGAAGCAGGCATCTCACTATCTGAATCGTCTCCAGAAGAAGAATCGGAAGAAGAGTCAGAAGAAGAGTCAGAAGAAGATGAAGCCGTAAGGTCTTCTATGTGTACAAAGTCTTTTCCACATGTGAACTCACAACGTCCTTATCATAACAGGACTTGACCCATCGGGTACTAGTATTCCCAGAGTCACGGAATTGTCTATCATTGCATTGATCTAGATCCGCATTCGTTCACAACAATCTTCTACAATTGGCAACTCTGTCACTGCATGTATGTACACCGACGACCGACGGTTCAGTTCCATATTCAAGGATTTGGAAACATCCCTTCAAAATCTTGTCCATTGTTCCGTCCTCTCCAGTGCCTAAAGCGGAATAACGAGCTGGTATCATTGCACCTACCGGTCCAGTTTTGGTAAACAGCACTGCTACGAATAGAGGATTGGAAAGGATGCAATTAAAATTTCTAATAATGTTGACACTTTGATCTTTCACAGGTTCAGGGCAGTTTACAGGTTCATAAACATTTCCTTCAACGGCATATTCAGTATACAGAAACTGTTCCTTCTTTGCTCGTTATAATGTTCAATGTATGCCGCTTGCAAGACCGTTGATAAAATCTATTAATACAAGCTCAAGTGAATCATTGAAGTCAACAGCTACTGGGAATTTTGTGGTTGCAATTATTGCGGCGCCGTATATGCCTTGCATGCCGCAGCCGCAACACAGACCCAGTATCCTTGATACATCATTATTCTGTGTTGATGTATGTGGACGTTGACATTGATAGCTTCTCTCGCACACATTTCTCCCCGTTGATAATAAAATTAATTCTAAAGTGTTATATCCGACTGTGCATCTCTTGGCAACCGTAGCAATCCCAAGGCCAACCTGTAGAGGATTTATTTGAACTTTTCCAACAAGAAGATTCGTGTCTACTGGGTTTGATCGTAGCACTCTTGCCTGGAATGGCAATCCAGACTTATTTCCCGTATGGCACTGCTCACATCTTCACGGTCCAAATATGTCCCAAAAAGAAATAAGCATGTGAGAACTTCGAGTGCGCTGCCACACTCCAATCGCTCATAGTATGTCCATGTTGTGTGTCGATGGTCGAAGAATGCATTGGCTGATTCCCTTTTCTTTTCTCTTTCCGTCGGTACGTGTGCATCGTTGTATCATCATTTTGTCGTTTGTCGATTCACTATTTGGGATTCAAAAATACCACCAGTGCATATTTCTTCCACTTCATATTTCAAATTCGAAGGTTACTGCGTCTGTTCGTTTCAAGGGTTTGCACTCTGCCATGCGTAGTTCTTGCACTTTTGCGGAAATTTCAGTCAATCCAGCCTTCTTTGCTGCAATAACTACATCAAGAAACTTCGTTGCCTCTATCTCATACATGTCTGTACTTGGAAGCAGTTTTTGCCATTTGATGGTAAAGCTCTGTGATAGAGAAAAGCACGGACTGAAGCAACACATCTTTTCCTTCGTCACCCTTGGGATGAAAGTTTCCTTCGCCGACGTCACTCCTACTCTGATTTAAATCCCATGTACACGCCAAAGATTCTACGGTTTTGAGCAAAAGCAGCCAGGTAAGGATAACTCCAAACTTCGCAGTGGTTGAGACAAACCGGCTGCGTTTGGGATGACATGACGTGTCTCTCTACTGTGAAAGGTGGTCAGCTCCACATGCTTCAATGGGCAAAAGAGAATGGATACCGTCGGCATAGTCCCTCGAATCGGAATGGTAAGGTATGGTGCGTTACTCTCCTGCAAAATATGGTCATCTCGACATCATTTAGTGGTTGAGAAAGAACGGGTGCAATTGGGATGGTAGGACAAGTTACTATGCTGATTTAGGTGGCCACCTCGACATTCTTCAATGGTTGAGAGACTGAAGCATCATTATTATCAAACCATCTTCGAACAATGGAGCGATGATGGTCATGCAATGGTCCCATTTCCGATGCAGTATATCAACTTTAATGCGAAGAGTATACGTCATACATATCACGTAACGTAAACATTGGACCCTTCCTTGCCATACAGCCAGTGGTAATGTTCATTCAATTCAATTCAGTATTTATTTTGTAAATATATAATTTCAATTTTCTTTTACTATTTACTCAGTTTCTTATGCCTTTCATTCTCGTTTTTGATAATGACATGGTTCGTATTCATATTCGCAGTGCGATTGGATTTGGAATATCTGCCTGTAGAGACAAATTTATTTCAATTTACCTTTGGCTTGGAAGCATTCGACCTATTGCTACTTGAAGTACTAATATTGCTACTGGTACCGGTAGTGCCACCATTCCGTCCGTGAAAGAAGAGCCTCAAAGGACAAAAGAACCAACCAATCCTCAAAGGAAGAACCAAAACCCAAACAACAAGCTTCAAAATCTTATATCTTGCCTTGGATGGTACTGGTAGTGGTATGCAGGCTCTTACCAGGCTCTCCGGTGAGAAATGTTTCATTGGGGGGGGCTTCCCCGTCACATGGCCGAAGGAATGCTTCCCAGCCTCACAACCCTGCGCCTCGATGATAATTAGTTCACTGGATCTCTTCCTAATGAAATTGACTGGCTTCGAAAGTTGGAGGTCCTCACATTTTGGAGCCGATCATGCTTGGGGTTGGTAGTTTGTGTGCTGAAAGGGCAGTGGAAATGATTAATCATTTGCCTCCACCGATTGAGGGATTGAAGATTAATTCTGCTCCATATGGATCACCCTTCATAAATGCGATTATTGATTGGATTGATAAATCCAATAATCTCAAATACCTTTTATATTTATTTTACGTGTGTTTGGTGGAAGGAATGTGGATGAAGGTCGAGATGCAGGCATCAAATTAGCAAAGACATTGGCAGCCAAGAAATCAATCGAACATCTCGTGTTCACTCGTACGGCTTTGATGTGATCAAGGAATGTGGATGAGTGGTCGGAAACATTCGACAAGATGACTTCATTGAAGGAATTATATTGGGGATATTGATGAATCGACTTTTGATAAGAATGTGGAATATCCTGATCCGATGCGACGATGAAAAAAAAAGATGTACAGAAACTGAAAGAAGCGACAAGGTTGATGGGTGTGGTTGGAGGAGACTATCGCTCTAGCGACTAGTTGATCGTGTTCCGTATTCCGTATTAACCGCTGTCGCTCAAACTGGCCAGTGTAGGGTTCATTTTCATTTTGTGTTTTCAACATAGGAAGTGTGTTCTTCTTCGTAAGCGGTCACCAAATCTTTAAACATCCCTCCTTTCTTCATAAGCGATTCTGGTCTATCGAATTCGACTGCTCTTCCATCATCCATAACCAAAATATAGTCACTATCCAAGATTGTGTTGATTCTATGAGCCACGGTAATGCATGTGCTTGATTGAAATTGTGTTCTCATCACCCGCTGGATTCTTGCATCAGTATCTGCGTCGACGCTAGCAGTTGCTTCGTCCATGATAACAATCATCGCACCGCGTAGGATAGACCTAGCAATGACAAGAAGCTGCCTTTGCCCAACTGAAAAGTTCGATCCTCCTTCGTATACTTCATCACAAAGTGATTTAATTGCAGAACTTTGATTGTGGCCGGTGGACAATGAATTCAAACTATGAAATGAAGATGATCGTTCCACCTTTAACAACCCAACGCGTGAAAGAACTTCATTCACTCTGTCATCGGAAAACTCATCAAACGGATCTAGATTTGTTCTGACTGTACCGGAGAATAGAACAGGATCTTGAGGTATAACGGCAATGTTTGATCTCAAAAGATTCAATCCTACTGTGCGAATATCAACACCGTCAATCTTTATTGAGCCACTAGAAAGTTCCACCAAGCGCAGAATAGCGGTCATAAGTGTGGATTTACCTGCCCCTGTTCTGCCAACTACACCAACTTTGCTCTGAGGCGGAATTCGAATGTCGAGGCCTTTCAGAACAAGTGGCAAGTCAGGACGATATCTTAACTTTGCTGATGAGAAAATAATTTCCCCCTGTGACGGCCAACTATTCTCAAGCGTGAGGTCGATTGGAAGATCGTGAGGGGCTTCAGTTGGTATTCTGCAGTACTGTTTTATTCTTTCCACTGATACCATGTGAGCTTCTAAATCAGACCCCATACGTACGCTCCAGTTTAGCGACTGGGTGACTGATAAAGCAAAGGAAATAGAAAGACCAGCTAGTCCAGCAAATGTCTCGTTGCCTCCCTGACTGCCATGTTCTAGAACCGTGCATAGACAAGCTGAGAAGATAATCAAAGTACCGACCATTTCGAGGCGAATAGCAAGCCAGCACTGTGCAGTTGTAGTCAAGAAGTATGCATTTTGTTGTAAGTCGAGCATACTTACTAGGCGATTGACCAGTGCAGTTTGTGCATTGTATGCACGGATGACAGAAACTCCATCTAGCGTTTCGCCAAGTAAAGCGTATAGCGGAGATCTAGAGACTGCGTCTATCCTCTTTAACTCCCTATAGGTCTTTGTAAAATATCGTTGCTGATTAATGTAGAATGCAAGCATTGGGACCAGACAAAGAGTGAAATATGGGGTGACAAGTCTAAACCTCAAAATTAGTGATGAATTGAACGTGACAAGCAATTTAATTGATTTTCTGTACTTACGAAACCACAATAATTGTTCCGAAAACTGACGATAATGTTGCCAAATATGATCTCATGGTTGCCACAAGCTTCTCATCGAGGGTGTAAACATCTTTGCTGAATCGGTTTACAATTCTGCCGGTCGGGGTGGCTAATTATGTCGAGACAAAGGGGTTAGGAGATAGAGACAATGCAATCGGAAAATACAAATTGTGCTAAACTTACTATCAAAGAATGACATTGGAGCTTTCAGCACATTTTCCAAGAGATCAACAAATAGAATTCTAGATGCACGAAGGCCTGATAGGAATATAAGAACTACTCTGGTGAACATGGTGATGATTGCCAAAAGATTGATACAGGCATACACTCGAAGAAAATAAATCTCATTTTCACCTCCGGTTCGAGACCAGTATGTAAGCCACCTGAGAAAGGAGACAAAGCGGTTATCTTGTTGTCGTGAAAGTTATCATACGTTGAAAGATAAAAGTCTATGTAATACTTACCATTTGGACGTCATAATAACTCCCTGATCTATAGCATACCCAAAAATGAGGAATATACCGACGCATGCCCCACCAGCAGCTTTAGCCCATGCAAAATAAATAGCGGAATCGACATGGCCTTTTTCCCTCTCCTGAAACTCATTAGTCATCAATGGAGTTGCAGCTGACGGGAAGTTGCTATTAGTAATGGGGTCTTCTATGTGTGCTCCTTTCGCGATGATTCTCTCTCCAATTAAATCAGATGTAGCTTCAGATTCAACCGTCATTTGACTATTTCTATTCATCGGGATTGAAAGGGAAAGTAGAGACGACATGGTTACACCTATCTTGTTGGCAATAGAAAGCCCAGAATGCGATGAATTTTGTTCCATCTCGTCCCCTGTCTGTTCTGGTCCTTCTTGCACCTGCTGGCCGTGTGCTTCATCTAATACAGAGAGAAATGAAGCAAAAAGTGAATCAGGTCTGGTGCTGAGCTCGGAGTAGGAACCAACTTCGGCAATAGAACCTCTGTCAAGAACGATAATTTTGCTCACTTTCGGATTCGATAAGTATTGAATAGCATTCGTAACCAATATTACGCTGCTTTTCTCGGTTGCCTTCAGTTTTGAACTTTTACGAAGGAGAAGCTCATCCACAATACATTTCTGAAAGATATGTTTGCCTACATGTGCATCTACTGCAGCTAAAAGAATGGAATGAGTTCACTTATCGAAATATTGAATATGTGTGTGCAGTGAAACAAAGTTTCAATCGCATTTTTCTACGCACCTAATGGGTCATCTAATAAATAGAGATCAGCATCGTGATACACTGCTCGAGCCAAGGCAACACGAGCCTTTTGTCCGCCAGAAAGAGTTATCCCTTTCTCTCCAATTTCTGTGGAATCCCCGTTACTAAGCATTTGAATGTCGTGTTCTAGAGCGCTGGCAGATATCGCTTGATTATATCGATCTTCATCAAATTGTTCATGCTGTCTGCCAAATGTGACTTATAGAATATGACTGCAAGTTAGAACTGGAACGTTTTTAAAACAAACGGACCGCACCTAACAAAATATGAGATCTTACCATTCCTTCGCAGCGTATCATTCATAATAAATGGAGTTTGCGGAAAGTATGCCAAACGACCTTTCACAGCAGTAGTTCCTGCCGTTGCCTTGACTTCGCCTAGCATACTATTAATGAAAGTTGACTTGCCACTTCCAACAACGCCAACCACGGCAATGAGCTCCCCACGCCCGCACTCAAAATTGATACGCCTTAACGCAAGCAAGTCCTGGGGCTGAATGTCGTCGTCTTCGCCCGTGTAGTCATCATCGGCATCGGCATCGACATTGACATTGACACTGACAACTTTATCAGTAATAGTGGCGCCGTAGCTATTTTCTGATAGCGCCTTCAAGTTATCTTCGGCATCTTTCAACTGTGCTTTGAGTAAACTTATTTCCCATTGATTGTCATGCAATTCCCGCAGCAGCTCCTCATCTTTGTCGCTGGCATTATTGCTCAGATTGAATTTAGGTTTTTTGCTTTCATAGATAAAAGTCCCATTGACGATATCGACACCAGCGTCTGGTAGATCCCCATCGCTGACAGGAACGTGTTCTTCGCTCAATAAAAAGTTTCTAACGCGTTCGAATGAAATACTAGCTTCCACCAAATTATTAACAACTTGTGGGAGCATGAATAATGGGAATCGTAGAATATCAAACAGGGCCAAGGAGGTGAGTGCATTGGCCACATCCAAAGTATTTCCCGACAAAACATATGTAGCAAAAGTGGCTAGAGCTACAAGTAAGGGAACGGCAGTCCACTAATGTATCAAGAGAGTTGAGAGAGATTTGTTCGGTAAGGTAAACATCTGATTCGTCTGATTATTCGCAAATGATTGCAATGCTGCAAACGTTGAACGTACCATCATGATACTGAACGAGTTCGCCATTACGTAATAAAAAAGTTGGTTCAACTCAATATTTCTCAAGGCCAGGATGCGCTTTTGAAAACTTCCTTCCCATGCCTGCAACTTGATTACTTTCATATTGCCAAGCACTTCATTATTGATGTCAACGCGAAGATCTCTAGATTTCATCAGCTTCTTCTGAAGCCTGCCCATCCATGCTGCAATAACTTTGTTCACCGGAACCATCATGAAAATTACAGCAACTCCGCCTAAACAACTTGGACCAAGCTGCTGCCAAAGGAAATAAATGGATAATCCAATTTGAAGGAAACTATACCATATTGCGTGAAGGTATGTAGTGAGATCTTGTATTCTCTGCGAATCTACAGTCATGAAATTCAGAATTTCACCAACGGTCCTCCTCTGCCTCTCCGCGCTGGAAAGCAGCAGCGCTTTCTTGTACACAGCCACGACAATTGCCGTCCTCATCCTCAACCCACACAAATAGCATTTGAAGAAGTAATGACGTAGACAAAACGACATGACGGTTTGACTGATAGTGACGGCAGCTGTGAGAAATAGACCCCGCTGCAGTGGGGCATCTTCATCGCGTAGGAATTGAATGAGTCCGTGCAAGACGATAGGTCCAACAAATACGTTCATATCGTGTATCAATTTGAGGAATCCTGCTTGGAGGTAATCTTTACCATAAGCTCGGTATAAACATTTGGCAATGGAAGGTTCGTATTTCTTTCCTTTCTCCTGCGACTTTCTAGCAATATTCTTTTCCTCGTTCCAGTATGATTCGAATGCGTCGGATACATTCTTGGTTGTACAGGATGGCGGAAGAGGAAAAGCATCAAGATCTTTCGGATCAAGTTGTTCTTTGGAGTTTCCCAATTGAAGCATGGGCACGAACCAGTTAAATGTAAGAGATGCGAATATGCCCAGCTTTGACCGTTCGAGGGTGAACGGTTCTTGTTCGCTACGCTCTGATGACCGATCCTTTTTCATGTCACTGGCCAAGAGAGGCTCCTTGCCGGTTGGGATTTCGTCTATAGAGTTTGGAGTAATACTTCCGTAGTATGATTCATGATTGGTACACGTACCGGTACTAGAACCTCGCATCAAGCTGGAGTGTCTACTTATCAGGACCAATTCACTTCCAATAACAGGTAAGAAATCACCAGAATCATCCCATTCTTTATCAACTCCCCATTCTCTGTCTCTGGCGGGAAGAAAATCCTCCTTCTCAACCGGGAAACAATGATCACTTGATTCGCTGTCTTGGAGGACAATTATATCATTACAGTTACGGCCGTCAGCAATGGAAAGATCGGAGTCTATTGAAGCATCCGCTTCCTCGGAAATGTCCTCTTCCGGTTCAAATGACAAATCATCATCCTCCAATTGATCATTTCTGGCAACGTCATTCAGTTCGTTTCCATTCCTTCTCCTGTTGCTCCTTCTGAAGCTGGCTCTAATCCTTTTAATCATAGGTGTCGAATGTGAGCCGTGAGCTGAATCTTCCTATCAACTGCGTGAAATGATACTTTCAGAGTATGCTGAGAAAAAATGTGCCGGTATGGCGTCTTCGGCTGTGCTGATTGGGCGTTGCCGAGTAGGGTTAAATTGGTTGTGTTGGTTGTTGGTAGAGTTGCAGGTTGTTGCAGTGGGCAGTGGTTCGTGGTCAGTGTTTGCGCGGTTGAAGCAAGATTGACATAAAACAGAATAATGAGCGAAATAGGCCCATTTATGTATTAGAAACGTCTGCAATCTGTCCTACTAACTTCAAACTGTATCAATACCAGTATCAATACCTGACATTTCTGTATGGTACTTCTTGTCCAGTATTTTCGGTATTGTGTCAAACAAGTCTATCATACTATGAAAGTACAGTTTCGGCGGATTTCACTACTAAAACAAGGACGGTAGCGTTACCTGGTACACAAGCAAGTGCCGGTTGGCAGTGTGGTTGAGTTTATTGAGACGATGATGTACCACTACTGGTACCGCTAACTGATGAGAACCCCCAGAGGAGTGTCAAGAATAAATTTGAAACAAGAACTGTTGAAACATCAACGTTTTGATCGTTTAGAGTTCTTCATCCAGATTTACGAGACATCGTGTGTATTGATAACTATATTTAATATACACATCAGCCCTGTATCTGTAAACTACAGTATCCCAGCACTGGCTAGAAAACCCCAGTAATAGTACTACTAGTACTAGGTACGGATGATATAATGATGAAGAATGAATCAAAACAATGTTTTTGTGAAGAATATTTGACGAATTGTTGAAGGTGCTCGTGGTCCGTCGTGATTGCAATATTACTATTAATACTATTGTAGTACTGCAAGTAATTCTCCTCAGGTGTTATTTAAAATTATATTCCAACGCATAAAATTCACTTGCCCGCAGCACCACCAGCCATACAGGAGGCAGCAATTGTTCGTTGTGGTTGATGCCAGGAGATTCGTCAAGATGAAGAACAAGCATCATCTTAGAAGCAGTGTAAATCATGTTATAAGCCTTTTCAGGATAATTTCCATAGATGAATCTTCGCTGATACTCTCTATCTTTGCAATTATTGCGATGCTTATTTTTATTACTAAAAGAAGAACGAAACAACGATTGAGAGCTAACGATACAAAATTTCATGAATACAACAAAGGTTACACACACGAGAGGGGGCAGTATGTGGAAATGGGCAGGCCTCGCAAGTGTTCTCACAGCAAAAAGACTGGCAGTAAAATTGGCAAATTCATTGCAGAGGAAACCATAACAATCGGAGAACGAATCCCTCTCCAGAAATCCCCAAATGGATCTGCAGATATCACTCCCATGCCAGTTGAATTGAGAGCAGGAATCAACCTTCGTCAACTTCGTGCCATCAAAGCAAATGTGTAGAGCAGATGCGAGATGGAAAGACTGGAAAGGAAATCTTCTCACTCCTGAGAAAGTTACCATGCATGACATCAACACATACATCATCAAACCCCCCTACACCAAAGAATCCGAATCCTCGTTTGTTGAAACCCTTCCATCCACTGCCGGTACACAACCTCCTAGGTTTTTCGTCAGCCATACTTGGGGCGGAACGTTCTTTCATACCATGGGCTATATTGAGCAAATGTTCGAGGACTTCAAGGAGAACTGGCGTCAGGGTCATGATAAGAAAGGAGGTGACATGACGGAAGACACGCCCATTTGGATCTATGCCTTTGCCAACAACCAGCACGATCTCAAGAACGCCATCACTGTCAATCCAAGTGAATCAGGATTTGCCAAGGCCATGGAAGTCGCCAACTACCGGACTCTCTCTATCCTGGATAAAGATGGAGATGCATTTACAAGGGTCTGGTGTATATTGGAGTTAGACCTTACCCTGATCAAAGTCCAAGAGAAGAAGGAGAAGGGAGGTGATTATGTGGATGTGGTGGAATGGAATGGTCTCTGGGCGGTGTATACAGCTCATGAGCATATTTATGGAGGGAATAGGAAGGCGGTGGGAATCGTGGCTGGAGTTGCAACTTGTGACATAGCTCCCTATAATACTGCTGACCGTGAACGTCCTTTCCCCATGGATCGCATTCTGAAAGGCCTCGACACCAAGACTCAGAATGCCAATGCATCCATAGAGCATGACAAGAGACATATCCTGAATTAAATTTCAGACAATGTGAATAATCTTGATGCGGAACCACCAAAAGACCATGAGAAATATGAAGCATTGATTGATTGATTGACCAGTGATTTAAAATTAAACTATACGTATGTAGTAAAAGATTCGCCAGGGCGGCTTTTTAGTGCGTCAACATGAACAGCGCGGAGGCTACCATCCCGTTTAGTAC
>Ga0209712_10004580_pt1 | contig 10960 bp, 7 predicted proteins | sample ArcOceMetagenome_FD_187443 | JGI IMG/M metagenome (GOLD analysis project Ga0209712, IMG submission 187443) | Marine eukaryotic phytoplankton communities from Arctic Ocean - Arctic Ocean - Greenland ARC118M Metagenome (SPAdes) (version 2) | ecosystem: Environmental > Aquatic > Marine > Oceanic...
TTTGCCCTTATTATTCTTGAGGAGCGGTTACTTTATTCTTTATGGAAAGTTTGTTCCTTTTTTCGGCAGTTCTTGAATTTTGAAATGTTCATCAAATCAGCAAATCCGTCTGTTTTATATATATTTGTGCATATGAAATTTTACGATGTAATAATTGTGGGTTTGTTGGCCTTAGTACCGTTTGGAATGTCGGAAGGTTGGCTTTGGAATGGAAATTTGTGGGCAGCGAGAATATCGATTTCTGTATTATTGATTATTGCTTTGATATATTTTGCCATGAAGTGTTTTTCGATTTTTGTGGCGACTTATAGCGAACAGACATTTTTTCGAGCTTCCGTAAATGTGGAGTTAAATGATATTTTGACTGGAGGATTTTGGGGGATTGTGATTTATCAATATTATCAAATGGATTATGGTTTTCTTATTTTTTGGTTGTTTATCGGTATTTTTATTTTTACGATTGGATTTATTTCCGGTGCGGTTATGAATGAAAATAATGGTATCCGATTGCGGAAAGGTGAAAAATGGATTCCATGGTCGGAGATTTCGGTATTGTATGAAAATCAAGTCTTTGTTGGATTTCAATTAGATAACAATCGACAATATCCCGTTTTGGCGGATAAGGTTTCTAAAGTATCGTTTGAGAAATTGAGAAAAGGCATTCAAAAAGTAGCGGAAAAGGAAAATATTTTGATTGCTGAAATTCCTGAAAAATCATCTCTGCTTTTGGGCGAAGCACATTTTGAGGAAGATGGCGACGCATTGGATGATTTTATTGCAAAAATCAAAAGTTTTGTATTAATTGAACCAAAAGGCTTTTTATTTTCTGATGACAATCAATTGATTACGTGGGAGAATATTATTAAAATCGAACTTCGAGACGATAATATTTTCATTGAATATAATCAAAATCGACTGAAGCAGAAACGATTATATCAAGATGATTTCAATCTAAAAGATTGGGAGAAATTGGTGCAGGTTGTGAGTTCCGAGGCACGAGTTTGACCATTTTGATGAATTTTTGGCTGCAGAGTTGAAGGCGTTTGCAGCGTTTCTTTTATCATTTTGATGTGATAAATTTACAGGAATAACTGAAATGATTTTTTAGTTAAAAGTGAAAAATTGCGAAGCAATAAAAAGACTCTAAGAAACGCCTTTAACTCTATGGTAAAACCGTTAAGACGACATTAAAATTACGCCTAAAATTGAAATCAAAATATACGTTGACTAAATTTGGAGAATTAATTTAGAAGATTGTATTTTAAAGTGATTAATTGATTATCAATTAATTCCTTACTTTTGTAATCTTTTGATTGAGAAGAACTCTAAGAATAGCAACTAAAAATAATTAAAGTTGAATACGGATTTAATGAGCATTAAAAATACGTCTGTCCAATATTGTCGGTCGTTTTAATTTTTATTAACCAGTATTCAGCATCAAGCAACCAGTATCGAGTATGCAGTTTGTATATCCAGCTTTTTTATTCGCACTCGCAGCAATTGCGATTCCGATAATTATTCATTTATTTCACTTTCGCCGATTTAAGAAAGTTTATTTTACCAATGTAAAATTCTTAAAAGAGGTTAAAGAAGAATCCGCTTCTCGGTCGAGATTACGGAACTTATTGGTTTTGTTCATGCGAGTTATGGCAGTTGCTTTTCTGGTATTTGCTTTCGCACAACCATTTATCCCTCAAAAAGATACGGCTGTAAAAGCAGGACAAAAAGCGGTCAGTCTTTATGTCGATAATTCGTTCAGTATGGATGCGAGAGCGTCCGACGTTCCGTTGGTCGAAAAGGCAAAACAGCGAGCGAGAGAAATCGTCAGTGCATATAATTTGGACGATGAATTTCAGGTAATTACTTGTGACTTCGAAGGTCGTCATCAGCGTTTGGTGAGTCAAGAAGATGCGTGGCAATTGATTGATGAAATTCAACCGTCTTATTCGGTGAAGAATCTTTCACAAGTGATTGCGAAACAGCGTCAAGTATTGAATACAGCGAAAGCAGAAAATAAGGTTTCTTACTTGATTTCTGATTTTCAAAAAAACGTTACTGACCTTGAAACCGTTCAAGATACTACGATTGAGATGAATTTAGTGCCTTTACAATCTGTGGAATTACGGAATGTAAGTATTGATTCTTGTTGGTTTGAAGCACCGATTCAAATGTTGAATCAGACGAATCGTTTAATCGTCAAAATTAGAAACTTGAGCAATGAGGAAGTGGAAGATATGCGATTGAGCTTGAAATTAGATGGACAAGTGAAGCCACTTGGAAACCTGAATTTGTCCCCAAACGAAACCGTTTTTGATACCGTAAATGTAACGATTACAAGAACAGGTTGGCATGAAGCAGAATTGACGATTACGGATTATCCAGTTCATTTTGATGACGCGTATTTCTTTACATTTAATGTTCAAAAAGAAATCAAGGTTTTATCAATAAATGAAACGGCTCCAAATCGTTATTTGAATGCTGCTTTTGGAAATGCAGGTTATTTCAAAGTCGATAATCAATCGGGAAATAAGATTGATTATTCAAAATTACCAGATTACCAATTGATAATTTTAAATGAATTAAATACGATTTCTTCAGGTTTGGCTTTTGAATTGAAACAATACATTGCAGATGGCGGAAACGTTGGTGTTTTTCCAAGTAAAACTGCAAATATAGCGACTTATAAGTCATTTTTGAATAGCGTTAAAGCGAATGAATTAACGACTTTTCAGTCCAAACAAAGAGAAGTTTCTTATATCAATGTCGATGAATTTATTTTCAAAGATGTTTTTATTAATAGAAATTCCAACCTCAAATTACCATCAACGACCGGAAATTTTGGTGTGACTCGTAATCGAGTTGAAGAGGTTTTATTGCGTTATCGGGATGGTGGATCTTTTGTATCTAAATATACTTACGAAAGTGGAAACCTTTTCCTTTCGGCTGCGCCTTTGAATAAGGAAATCAGTAATTTGGTGCAGAGCGGAGAAGTATTCGTCCCATTATTATACAAGATGGCGATTGCGACTGGTAAAGATACTCGGATTGCATATGTGATTGGAAAAGACGATATCTTGGAAAGTGACAATAAAGTTACTGGATCGGAAATCGTGTACAAATTAAAAGGAAAAGCGGAAGAATTTATTCCGGGGCAAAAACCACTGGGAAATAAAGTTATTTTGAATATTAATAACCAAATCGGTGAAGCCGGATTTTATAATCTGTTTTTGGACGAAGCCGAAACGCTTTACAAATTTGCTTTTAATTACGACCGTCGAGAATCTGAATTAGCGTATTTCACGGAAGATGAGTTGAAAGAAAAAGGCGGACAATTCGTGGATGTTATCAAAGCAAGTGAGAATTCTGATTTCAAAGAATTGATTGGAGAACGTAGTCGAGGCATTATTTTATGGAAATGGTGTTTGATTTTTGCATTGTTATTTTTGTTGGCAGAAGTGTTGTTATTGCGTTTTTGGAAATCGTAATTTCTCCCGCAGATTTCGCTAATTCAGCAGATTTTTCTCGTGCGAGATTATAAATAAATAAGGTTTTAAATGTCGAATGCTCTTTGGAGCATTCGACATTTTTTAATTTAAAATTTCTTATTCCTTGTTCAATATTCAATATTCCCAATTCCTTAATCTTATCTTTGTCCTCCAAAATCACAGAAACCACAAACGATGCTTTTATTAAAACAAGTTCAAGTTATAGATAGTCGTTCTTCTTGGAACGGACAAACGGTAGATATTTACATTAAGGATGGAAAAATTGATGTTATTGGTCAGGATTTGGAAGTGGCTGATGCGGAAATTTTTGAAGCTAAAGGTGCTTGTCTCTCCATTGGTTGGTTTGATTTGGGAACGCAAGTTGGTGATCCGGGAATCGAGCATAAGGAAGATTTGATGTCTGCTTCGAACGCAGCAGCAGATGGAGGTTTCACCGCGATTGCTTGCCAACCGAATACACATCCGACGATTCATTCTAAATCTGAAGTGTTATATATTAAAAATAGAACACTTGGAAATATCGTGGATTTTCATCCAATTGGTGCGATTTCAACGGATTGTAAAGGTATAAACTTAGCGGAATTGATGGATATGTATCATCATGGAGCGGTTGCTTTTTCGGATGGAGATTACTCAATCCAGAATAATGGCTTGATGCTTCGAGCGTTATTATATACGAAACCTTTTGATGGTTTAATTATTAATCATCCACTAGATAAAGATATTGCTTCGGGCGGAATTGTGCATGAAGGTGCGGTCAGTACTTCGTTAGGGATGAAAGGTGCGCCGTCATTGGCAGAAGAAATGATGATTCAGCGAGATTTGCATTTGGTAGAATATGCGGAAGCGAAAGTGCATTTTTCAAATATTTCAGCGAAAGGTTCGGTCGATTTAATTCGTCGTGCGAAACGAAAAGGGATGCACGTAACGGCTTCTGTGAACCCGATGAACTTGTATTTTACGGATGAAATCTTGTCGGAGTTCGAAACAAATTATAAAGTTTTTCCACCGATTAGAGAGGAAAGCGATAGAAAAGCGTTGATTGCAGGTTTGAAGGATGGAACGATTGATATGATTGAAACGCATCACACGCCACAAGATACAGAATGTAAAAACTTGGAATTTGCGTATGCAGATTATGGTGTAACGATGTTAGAAACGGCTTTTTCGGTGATTCAAATGGCTGTTGAAAATGAATTAACAACCGCAGAAATTATTGAAAAGATAGCGATAAATCCTCGCCAAATTCTAAACCTTGAACTACCAACTATCGAAACAGGTTCAATTGCGAACTTTACGATTTTTGCTCCGGAAACAACTTGGACTTATTCAAAGTCAAAATCGAAATCGAAAAATTCGCCATTCTTAGGGAAGGAATTGAAGGGGAAAGTTTTAGGAATCGTGAATAACGGGAAGTGGCGTTTTTGAGTGGAATAGTCATTAGAGGAGTAAGCTAAAACTTGCGAGAAGTATATTAATTAGGTATAAAGTTAAAGAAATTCACCTGATGACTTTTGGTGTAAAACAAGAAAAATGTTAGAAAAACTCAATAAGAAAAGTACGATAATCGTCATTGGTCGAGCGCATACGGGAACGAGAATTATTCCGGATGTATTGAAAGCTTCGGGAATTTATATCGGAGAACCGTTGAACAAAGCACATGATTTGTTGCCGGTTGATGATATTTATGCAGCTTGTCGGGTTTTTGGAAAATATGTCAAATATCTTGGGAACCACGAATGGGATTTTGAACAGGCGCATTCGGTTGAGATTCCGCAAGCGTTCATTAATTTATTGACGAGTTATTTGAAGCCATTGATTGAGTCAAAGGACGAAATGGTTGGTTGGAAAATTCCAAATAATACGTTGATTTATCCGTGGTTAGTTCGTTTATTACCAAATGCGACTTTTGTGCTTTGGTCTCGTCATCCAGAAGGTGCGACTAAAAAAATGACTGGTGTCGATAGATTAGAAAAGTGGAACATTCCATGTAAAAAGTTTTTATTACATGATTTTAACACCAAAATAAAAGTCGTTAGCTGGAAATATCATTATGATATTGTCAATCAAACACCGAAATCTAAAAACTATATCGAACTGCGTTTTGAAGATTATGTCTTAAATCAAGAAACATCAAAATTAGCATTGGAAAAAGTAATTGGCAAACCATTAGCATTGGTTGAATTAAATAAAGCAAAAGCGGATACTTCTGGTAGCAAATTGAAACGTCGATATAAGTTCTTGAGAAATGCAATGGATGCTTTGAATTATGATTAAGTCAATCGTAAGAAAAACTATTGAATCTCAAAAGATATAAAAAATCATAAATAAAATCATAAAATTTTTAAGTTTCAGCTTAGTTTTTTGAGGAATAAGCTGGGGCTTGATATTACTTTTTTTACGATGAAAAATCTCTCCCGATTATCACTTTTTATAATCATAATAACGGTACTTTCAAATTGTACGGAGCCGAAAAAAGAAGCTAAAAATTCGCAAATTCAGCAGCAAGTTGAACAAATAGACGTCACAGAAAAAATCGTTCCTCGACCGGTTTATGATACGACTAAATGGATTCGAATTTTGGATATTAATCCAACGATAGTAGAAGATATGCGATACGCAACAACGGATAATTTTGTAGAAGAAATTATGTACAATTGTGCCGCCTGTTACCTTCGACCTGAAGTTGCGGTAGCCGTCGGAAAAGCACATGAAATACTTAAAGAAAAAGGTTATAGTGGTTTGAAAATGTTAGATTGTTATCGTCCTCGACCAATTCAGCAGAAGCTTTGGGATAAAGTTCCGGATGCTCGATATGTGACGCCGCCATGGAAAGGTTCGATGCATAATCGTGGTTTAGCGACGGATTTGACAATAATTGACTCTCTTGGGAATCAATTAGATATGGGAACAAAATTCGATTATTTCGGTGTCGAAGGGTATCACACCTATACGGGACATTCGCCCGAAATATTGGCAAACAGAAAACTCTTAAAGCAAACGATGTATTCGGTTGGCTTCCGCCATATTCGAACAGAATGGTGGCATTATTCTTATACAAAGGCTTCTTATCCGATTTCGGATTGGCTTTGGGATTGTGAATGATAATCTGCACCTAAAACTTAGCAATAAAAAACCTTCTCATCATTGCGATAAGAAGGCAAGTATCATTGATAAAACACCAAAGAAGGAATCGGTGAAATCAGTATTTTCCACATCATCGGGATTCCTATCAGATTAGAGCGTCAATTTATTATTTAGCAGAAACACCATCTACAATATCCTTCAATACCTTCTTCGTTTGCGTCATATTCTTCACCCCTTCTCGCACCAAAAGGAAATAATTTCCGGACTTCTTAAAGCCCATTTTGCTATCGCCTTTTCCGTTTACGTATAGGATTACTTTTTGGAATAATGCACTTTCGTAAAATGGCGATTGCGGATTAGACACAAAGTAGCAGCGGAGTTTATTATTTTTCAAAATAACTCGTTCAAAACCGATTTTCTTACATAACCAACGGAGCTTCAAACCATTGAATAACTCTTTTACAGCTTGCGGTAATGGACCAAAACGATCAATAATTTTTTCGCCCAAAATTCGAGCTTCTTCGTCTGTTTCAATATTATCCAATTCCGTATAAATTCGCAAACGTTCCTGAATCGAATTGATATATTCATCTGGAATCATCATTTCAATATCCGTATCAATTTGCACATCTCGAACGAATTTCGCTTCCTTCTGAACTTCGTCTTTGAATAAGTCTTTGAAGTCTTTTTCTTTCAATTCTTGAATTGCTTCATCCAAGATTTTCTGGTACGTTTCGTAACCAATATCCGTGATAAAACCACTTTGTTCACCACCCAAAATATTTCCTGCACCACGAATATCCAAATCTCGCATCGCAATATTCAAACCGCTTCCCAAGTCCGAAAACTCTTCAATTGCCGTCAAACGACGACGAGAATCTGGTGGCAAAACAGAAATTGGTGGGGCCATCAAATAACAAAATGCTTTCTTATTCGACCGACCAACTCGACCACGTAATTGATGCAAATCACTCAATCCAAAATGATGTGCATTATTAATAAAAATCGTGTTCGCATTCGGAATATCCAAACCAGTTTCGATGATATTTGTACACACCAAAACATCATATTTTTTATCAATAAAATCCACTAAAGTCGATTCTAAGTCTTTTGGAGTCATTTGTCCGTGAGCCATTCCAATATCCACATCGGGACACAAACGCTGAATCATTCCACGCATTTCGGGCAATGATTTGACTCGATTATGCACAAAATAGACTTGTCCGCCTCGCATTACTTCATAGTAAATTGCATCCCGAATCAAGTCGCTATCAAAAACCCGAACTTCCGTATGAATTGATTGACGATTTGGCGGAGCCGTATTGATAACAGAAAGGTCACGAGCCGCCATAAGCGAAAACTGTAAGGTTCTCGGAATCGGTGTCGCCGTCAATACCAGCGTATCAACATTGATTTTCATACCACGTATTTTTTCCTTTGCAGCCACACCAAATTTCTGCTCTTCATCAATCACCAATAACCCTAAATCCTTAAATTTTACTTTTTTATTTAAAATGGCGTGTGTTCCAATTAAAACGTCAATTTTTCCGGCCTCTAAATCTTTATAAACTTGCGTTTTCTCTTTCGTTGTCCGAAAACGATTGACATAATCGACTCGAACTGAAAACTCTTTTAACCTTGCTGAAATTGTCTTAGCGTGTTGCAATGCTAGAATTGTTGTCGGTACTAAAATCGCCACTTGCTTCCCATCGACAACCGCTTTAAAAGCTGCTCGAATTGCTACTTCCGTTTTCCCAAAACCTACATCGCCACAAATCAACCGATCCATCGGATAAGCCTTCTCCATATCTTCTTTTACATCCTGTGTCGCTTTCGCTTGATCGGGCGTATCTTCATAAATAAACGAAGCTTCTAATTCAAATTGCATCCAATTATCTGGCGGAAAAGCGTGACCTTTCGCTGCTTTTCGTTGGGCATAAAGTTTGATAAGTTCGGCTGCAATATCTTTAACTTTCTTCTTCGTTCGTGATTTCAGGTTCGTCCAAGCATCCGTACCCAGTTTATAAACCTTTGGTGCTTTTCCTTCTTTTCCGACGTATTTTGAGATTTTATGCAAGGAGTTAATACTTACATAAAGCAAATCATTGTCTTTATAAATCAGTCGAACTGCTTCTTGAATATGTCCGTTAATATCAATTTTTTCTAAACCTGAATATTTCCCAACCCCATGGTCAATATGCGTCACATAATCGCCAGGGTGTAGTTCTCGTAAGAGTTTTATATTTAAGGATTGAGATTTTGTAAAGCCTTGTTTTAGGTTATATTTGTGAAAACGGTCGAAAATTTGATGATCCGTAAAACAGGCCACTTTCATTTGTGTATCAACAAAACCTTTATGAATCGCATGACTAATTGGATGAAAAACGACATTCGCTTGCAAATCCTCGAAGATTCGATAGAATCGCTCAATCTGACGTGGATTTTCTGTAAAAATATAATTGATAATTCCGTCTTCCGTATTTTTATTTAAATCATTAATTAATAAAGCGAAATTCTTATTAAAACTCGGTTGAGGTTTCGACGGGTATTTGATATGACGAACACCAGTATCCCCTTTAAATTCAAAATAAGACGATTTTCCAATCTCAATTACGGTTCGACTCGTCACTTCACTTACCACGACATTTGGTAGAATAAAGGCTCTTTCGTGCATTATTTTTGCCGATTCTGTCGTATCATCTTCTTGCAAATTATCCGCATAATCAGACGCATTTTCAAAACAAATTTGTAACCTATCAATCATATTTTGGACATTACTAATCCAAATCGCCGTATTTTTAGGTAAGGTTTTGAATAAAGAAACCTTTTGACTTTGCGTAAATTCTGTTTTAATATTCGGAATAATCGACACCCGAGCAATCTTCCGTAGAGAAAGTTGATCTAACGGATTAAAAACCCGAATACTTTCCACTTCATCATCGAATAATTCAATCCGATAAGGCATATCATTTCCGTAAGAAAAAATATCCACGATTCCGCCACGAATGGAAAACTGCCCGGGTTCAAACACAAAATCTACCCGTTCAAAGCCATATTCAATCAATACTTCCAAAATCGTATCAACGTCTAAACTCTCGCCGTTTTTAATTTCAATTTTGGATTCATCTAAAACCTTCGGAGCAACGACTTTTTCAAATAAAGCCTCCGGATATGTCACAATAATTTCGCCACGAGCTTTCGAATTTATCACTTTATTCACGGTTTCTGTCCGCAACAAAATATTATGATTTTCAACGGTTTTAAACTCTGCAGGTCGCTTAAAGGAATCTGGGAAAAAGTGAATCGTTTTCTTCTCAAAAAGGCTATTTAGCGTATTCTGTAAATAAGCCGCATCTTCCTTATCAATCGCCACCACCAAGTGACAAGCCGGCGTTTCGTGATACGTCCCCGCCACCACAAATGGCAACAATCCACCTTTCAGGTCTTCCAACAAAAAGCGATTCGGTTCGGCATCATTCGCCACCGTTTGCTCAATTCCTTTCGCAATGAGTTTCGTACGTTCGTCCTTTCGGTATAATTCGAGTAGTTGTTCTAAATTTTTCACGGTGCGAATATAAGTAAAAATGACTTTGGCTTGTAGCCAATTTATCTTTTTGGCTTCTTGAAATTAGAAACTAATTAATAAACCTCATATTTCATGGAATTTTTAAAAGTATTATATGCTTTAGTAAAAGGATTAACAAACGTAACAAAAACTTCAATTTCCTGTTTGCCTTTTTGATTTGCTTTGAAATTATAAACTGCTTTGCCATTTTTAAATGGAATTCGTTCATTATTTATGCGACATCTTACTGTATTATCCTGAATTTTTTCAGTAGTTGTAATTTCAATATTGTTATTCTCACCTTGTTTCAATTTTAATTTAGCAATTTTAAAATCGGGTTGAACGACTTCATACTTTTTCTTTAAAATAGTCATTTTTTCTTCGACTTTTTGTCCAAGTACTTCCAATGTTCCGAAGCGATTTTGTTGTATTTGAAGTCGAACTTGAGTAGAAACAGGAAAAATTTCTAAAAAATGAATCTTATGATATTGGCATTTAATGTCTTGGATGTTTAAGATAAAACTATCCTTAATAATTTTTGAAATCGTATTATTGTCAATAAGATTTAATATTCTTTCTTGATGATTTTGTAAAATAGTTAATTGCTGCTCCAAGACTTTTCGTTCCTCCAAAAGATGCTTAGGAACTAAATACATCAAAGGATTCAAGCGAGTATTCCATTTATATAATACTTTAGGATTATCACGATGTAAGTACACATATTTTTATGGTGCATTCTGAAAAACAATATTAGGTACGTCAAAATCGTAACCCATTTGTCTAAAAATATTATCAATAGAAT
>Ga0209712_10004583_pt1 | contig 10956 bp, 9 predicted proteins | sample ArcOceMetagenome_FD_187443 | JGI IMG/M metagenome (GOLD analysis project Ga0209712, IMG submission 187443) | Marine eukaryotic phytoplankton communities from Arctic Ocean - Arctic Ocean - Greenland ARC118M Metagenome (SPAdes) (version 2) | ecosystem: Environmental > Aquatic > Marine > Oceanic...
TTATGAGTTGAATGCAAGAATTAATATATTGTCTCGTTTTTTTTATTCAAAAAAAATTAAAACACTCCTCATATTATGCATGATGAAACCAATGAGCAGGATAATTCCAACTTGGAGAACAAGCCGCAGTATACTCAACCTGAATTTGTTAGACCTGATTTGAATGTGCCTCCCGTAGATTCTACTCCTGCACGTTCGTGGGATCGACCTGTTTTGAATTTGAAAAAAGTAACTGACGTAGTCGATAAAGTAAAAGCAGAAGTAGCAAAAGTGATTATTGGACAAACTGAAATGGTCGATCTTTTGATGGCGGCGATGTTTACTGGAGGTCATGTTTTGGTGGAAGGAGTTCCTGGGATTGCTAAAACTTTGACGTCAAAATTATTAGCGCAAGCATTTCATGTTGATTATTCTCGAATTCAATTTACGCCCGATTTGATGCCAACGGATGTGGTGGGAACGACGATGTATAATTTGAAAACTGCGGAATTTACGTTTATGAAAGGCCCAGTTTTTTCCAATATAGTTTTGATTGATGAGATTAATCGAGCACCTGCAAAAACGCAATCTGCACTTTTTGAAGTGATGGAAGAATACCAAGTGACGATGGATGGCGAAACGTATATGATGGATCAACCATTTTTTGTGATTGCTACGCAAAATCCAATTGAGCAAGAAGGGACATACAAATTACCGGAGGCGCAATTGGATCGATTTTTATTTAAAATCAATTTGCACTACCCAAGTTTGGAAGAAGAAAAAGAAATTTTGCATCGTTTTAAAAGTGATTTTAAACTGCGTCAAAAAGATAAGGTACAACCAGTTTGTTCTGCGGAAGATGTAAAAGAATGTCAAGAGATTATCGAGAAAGTTCACATCAAAGATGAGTTGCTCAATTATATTGCTGCCATCATTCACAATACTCGAAATAATGGAGACCTGTTTTTAGGAGCATCTCCGCGTGCTTCGTTGGCCATCATGAAAGCATCAAAAGCGGTGGCTGCGATGGCTGGACGAGATTTTGTGACGCCTGATGATATTCAATATGTAGCTGATCCAGTTTTGAATCATAGAATTATTTTGACGCCTGAAAGAGAAATGGAAGGTTATGGTGCAAAGGATGTGGTGATGGATATTATTAAGAAAATTGAAGTACCGCGTTGATTAGGGAATCAGGCGTTTTACTGATCTAGTTACCTGATTACCTGCTAAACCAATAAACTAAAAAATAAGCTTTTGAAAAACATTTTCCTACCCAATAGATTTTTCCTACTCTTTGCCTTCATCATCGGGATGTTTGTGTTGAGTTTTCCATTTGGATTTTTATTTCCTGTGGCGCAGACTTTGTTGGTGTTAGGATTAGTTTTGGTGTTAGTGGATGTGATGTTATTGTATGGAGGTGGAGATAAAGTTAAGGTGAGGAGAGAGTTACCCAAGGTGTTTTCGTTGGGCGATCCTAATCGTGTAAGAGTATTGTTAGAGAATTTATCTACTCAAAAATTAAAACTAAAAGTCATTGATGAAATTCCGATTCAATTTCAAATTCGGAATTTTGAAAAGGTCTTAGAACTCGAACCAGAGGAAGCACAAACGATCACTTATCCACTTACTCCCAAGACTCGCGGAGAATATGAATTTGGAAATGTCAATGTATTCATGGAATCATTTTTAGGATTGGTGCAACGACGACATCTGCATACCTTCAAAATGAGTATACCTGTTTATCCTTCGATCGTCCAGATGAAAAATTTTGAATTAAAGGCATTTGACCGAGTTTCCTATTCTACTGGAATCAAACAAATTCGCAGAGTGGGGCATAGTTATGAATTTGAACAAATCAAAAATTACGTTCGAGGAGATGACTTTCGAAGTATCAATTGGAAAGCAAGTAGTCGTCGAGCGACGCTGATGGTGAATCAATATCAAGATGAACGAGCGCAACAAGTGTATTCGATTATTGATAAAAGTCGGGCGATGCGAATGCCTTTTGATGGATTGAGTTTGATGGATTATGCGATCAATACGAGTTTGGTTATTTCAAATGTGGCGCTAGCAAAACATGATCGAGCTGGGTTGTTGACTTTTTCTGACGTTATCGGAACGACCATCAAAGCGGATCGAAAACCGACTCAACTGAATCGGATTTTACTCGCACTCTACAAAGAAAAAGAAAGAAACCTCGAAGCAAATTACGAACTACTTTATCATTCTGCTCGAAAATTAATCAAAGGTCGAAGCCTTTTGATGTTGTACACGAACTTCGAAAGTATGTATGCTTTGGAACGAGTGCTGCCGATTTTACGAAAAATAAATACCTTGCATTTGCTCGTGGTGGTCTTTTTTGAAAATACGGAAATCAACGATTTTGCGAAGCTAAAAGTAGATACGACGCAAGATATTTATTATCAAACGATTGCTCAAAAATTCCTCAACGAGAAATCGCAAATGGTGCAGAAACTCAAACAATACGGCATTCAAGCTATTCTTACCAAGCCGCAAGATCTTTCGGTGAATTCGATTAATAAGTATTTGGAATTAAAATCACGTGGGTTGATTTAATCTATCGAAGGTGAAACCAAACCTGAATAACACCAAATACGCATAACACCAAACACGCAGCAGTCTGCTATAGCAGACCTGAAAAAAGAGCCTCGCGATTTTTCCCCCAATCAATCAATTCTTCTAAAAGAAATTACGTACTGATATTAGGAATCAAGAGAATTTCTATTTACTTTTTTTTGGATTCTTACCGTCGGTAAGAGTTACTGCGTAACTTGAGTTACTTAGAAGTAATCCTATCATTTTTTTTAAGTGTAGCTGTTTTGTTTTTTGAAAAAAAACGCTGCGCTTATTTTTTTCAGGTCTGCTGAAGCAGACTGCTACGTGTTTTTTTGTTATGCATATTTGGTGTTAAGTATTGTACAGACTTTACAGAATTATGACATTTTTTCAACAATGATGAGATACCTTTACAGTCTAAAATCTCCGTTAAATAAATATGCTCAACAATTTCAAAATTATAACAATTACGCACAAAAATGTTTCCTTGCAAACATTGAGTAAATTCATCGTTCCCTCAACTGATGAAGCAGAATTGCAATTAAAATTGGGTAACCTAAAAGAGCAATTCGAGATTGAAGAAATGATGTATTTAGCGACTTGTAACCGAGTCATGTATTTTTTCTATGCGGAGCAAAATGTCAACGAATCCTTCGTAGCAGAATTTTTATCTCACGCCAACCCACAATTTCAAACAGATTTAGTAGATGATTTTGCGAAAAGAATCACAATTTTGGAAGGGCATAATGCTTTAGAACATTTGTTGGAAGTGTCGTCGTCGATTGATTCGATGGTGATTGGAGAGCGAGAAATTTTAAGACAAATTCGAACAGGTTTTGATCAATGTGTAGGTTGGGATATGACTGGCGATCATCTTCGTCTGGCCATGCAATTGGCGGTAGAAACGGCCAAGAAAGTTTATTCAAAAACTCGAATTGGAGAAAAACCAATCTCAGTTGTTTCCTTGGCGATTCAAAAATTAGTGCAATCTGACTTTTCTAAAACTGGAAAATTATTGTTGATCGGAGCAGGGCAAACTAATTTGTTGGTGTCTAAGTTTTTGAAAAAGTACGAATACCAAAATGTAACGGTTTTTAATCGGAGCATCGAAAGAGCGAATTCTTTGGCAGAAATGTTGAAAGGAGATGCTTTTTTGCTCGAAGAATTAAAGACGTACCAAGAAGGTTTTGATGGAATAATTATTTGCACCGGTTCTGACAAAGCATTGTTGGATGATGAATTATATGCTTCATTATTGCAAGGGGATAAATCAAGAAAGTTAATCATTGATTTAGCGATACCAAATAATGTGGAACCTTCTGTTGCTGAAAATTTCAATGTAAATTATATTGAAATTGAAGACTTGAGAAGTTTAGCAAAAGAGAATATGGGCTTCCGCCAAAAAGAGATTTCAAGTGCACAAAAAATTATAGAAAGTAATTTAGTGAAATTTCAAAAGACGCATCAGCAACGACAAATCACTAAAGCGATGAGTCACGTTCCTCAAAAAATCAAAGCGGTCAAAGCACATGCAATAAATGAGGTTTTCAAAAAAGATGTAGATGAGTTGGATGAAAATGCTCGGGAAGTGTTGGAGCGAGTCTTAAGTTATATGGAAAAAAGATGTATCAGTATTCCGATGGAAGCGGCGAAGAATACAGTTTCGTAAGTACATCCGAAGCTCCCGCTTCGGGTATCACGTTCGTACCGAAGCCCATACGGGCAAGCGGGAGCTTCGGAATTATTTATTTCGAAGTGCTTTCATTTCCCACCTCAATTATTTTCAAAAAAACTCTATCCGTTTTCAATTCCGTTTTTGACAAAGGTGTTTTTTGATAAAAATCATGCAACACTTTTGCATGCTCCGTATTTAAAAAATGAACTACTTTCCCTCGAATATACCCACGATTTCCATCCGCAGATTGAACATATAAATAAGGAGAGACCTTCTTCTTTCCATTTTGCATAAACACTTTTTCAAAATGTTTAATGATGATAAAAGGAGTATTCGGTTCTAATTTTCCAATTTTTTTAGAGGAAAAAGAAGGCTTCGTTTTTAAGAAAATTTTAGGGTTATAAACGATTCCTTGCAGCGTATTTCGATTTTCTCGATAGAATTGTACGAACTGTTTCTTGCGATTATTCCAAGCGTAAGTGTAGGTGACAAATTCTATACATCGTTCTTGCGTCTCACTATTTTTATCAAATGGGTAAGGCAAAGAGAATTTTTTGCAAGCAATGTAATCCACAAATTCAACTCGAATACTCGTCGCACTCACTTCCACAGATTTAAACATTGCAGGCGAAAATAAATCATCATCATAAGTCAAAGTCATTCGTTCGTCCAAAATTTTTTTCAAATAACCTGACTGGAGTGAAAAAATTTCTAACGTTCTATTTTCCAAATCACTTGAGCTAGAGTAGCTTTTGGTTTCCATCAAAAAATCCGCAATTCCATCGTTCGTCACATCTTTCATTTGAAAGAAATTCAAAACTTCTCGACCCATGGCACTTTGACTTTCGTAGTTCATGTGAACTGATTTTCCATGTTCATTGGTGACGACTACATAATATTCATGATAGGTTGGATTCAATAATTCATTGTCATGCAAGTTGTCTCGACCATGAATAGCAGCGATCCAAGTGACTGATTTTTCAAAACCATTATTGAGTGAAATTTTCTTTTTGTGAAAAGATTTAAGCTTAGTATCAATATTTTCATTTTCCATGATCACCGCAATTCCATCTCCAAAAATCCAACCTTCTTGTCCTGAAATGGAGCGGACTTTATACCATTTGAATTTTTGATTTTGTGCATCATCTAAATGTTGTAACGTTGTTTCGTCCAACACTTCCAATAACTCTCCTTCGGGAAATCGAATATCCGAATGTTTAAAATAACTACTATCAGGGTAAAGCGTAACAGTATTCAAAGCAGTAGCCACTTGGCTTTTAAAAACCAAATCAGAAGCTTTACTTGAAAAAGTAATGATTACAAAAACGAAAATCCACAAAAATCTCAAGCTCATGTTTTTTATTTTTCTAAAAAAAAATAACAAGGTCTTAGTTAGGTTAGTTCGAATGGAGAAGTTTTTTCTTTATACAATATCTAGGTAAAATTACGCAAAATCCATGCTATTTATAGAAAAAATGCCAACTTTGGAGTAACTCGTTTGTCAAGGAATGGCGAGATAATAATTGGCCATAAGGTAAAGGATTTATTATTTCACCATTTTTAAACGACAGATTTTTTTTCAAAAAAAACAAACCGAATCATGAAAAAGCAATTTTCAATTTTATTCCTGCTCTTCTTCACTTTTTCTTTTTTTCAAAATAACCTTTTTGCGCAGCGTGATTTCTCCAAAGTAGAAATCAAAGCTGAGCAAGTGGCGGACAATATTTACATGTTGACTGGAAGTGGAGGAAACATCGGAGTGGTCGTTGGAGACGATGGTGTGTTTATGATTGATTCTCAATATGGACCGCTGAGTGAAAAAATTGCGGCAGCAGTCGGGAAGTTAAGTTCGCAACCGATCAAATATGTATTTAATACTCATTGGCATGGGGATCATACCGGAGGGAATGAAAATTTTGGAAAAAAAGGTGCGATTATCGTTGCTCATGAAAATGTGAAAAATCGAATGAGCACCGAACAAATTCGTCCATTCAGAAAACCAACATCTGCTGCAGCTGAAATTGCTCAACCAGTTATTACTTTTAAAAATAATATGAAATTTCATTTGAATGGAGAAGATATTTTGATTTATCATTTTCATTCTGGGCATACGGATGGTGATGCATTTGTTTATTTTCCAAAAAGTAATGTCTTGCACATGGGCGATAATTTTTTCAAGGGAAGATTTCCTTACATCGATTTAGGATCAGGAGGAAGTGTGGAAGGTGCGTTGAAAAATATTAACGAAGCACTTTTTTTAGTTGACTCAGAAACTAAAATTATTCCTGGTCATGGAGCATTGGCCAATAAAAAAGATTTGATGGAATACCGAGATGTGATTACGATTACTCGAGATCGAGTAAAAAAAGCGATTGCGAAAGGAATGACTTTGGAAGAAATAAAAGCCTCAAATGTGACGAAAGAATATGATGAAGAATGGGGTAGTGGATTTATAAATCCAGAAAAATTTGCAGAAATTCTCTATTCAGACCTAACCAAATAACGGCGAAAATAATGGTGAACGGTTATTTTAGACATTCACCGTTCACCATTAATAATTCACCATTATTTTAAAACGTCATTTTCGGTACTTTTTTTCGAGAAGCTGGTTTTTTCTGATTTTGTTTAAACCCATTTGCTTTTCCAATATTTACTGAAAAGGTAACACCTCCGAAAAAATACCAATCTTTATCAGTCGCATCACCTCGGCTAGTTCCTTGTGGATCAGCTGGTGCATCTGGATTATATTCAGGTGCTCGATAGGAAAGTGCAGCAGCAAAAACGGCTACCTCGCTAGCTAAAACATTTAAGTCAGGATACGTTGTACTCACATCATCAATATAATCTGTAAATGTTTTTCGCATGCCGAATTCTAAACCAATATTGGTCACGTGATTGATGTTGAATTTCACACCAAGTCCCATCGGAATGGCAATAGAAAGTTTTTGGTATGGTTGCGCACTACTACCTTCCAAGCCTTGCCCCTCGGTCGATAGGGGTCGAAGATCAAACCATTGTCCATTAATTTCTGCTCGAGGATTATAATAAAATCCAGCTACTCCAGCAAAAATATAAGGTGTCGTAATATGATCTTTGATCGCTACTTTGAAATCTAAAAAGTTATATTCAAACTGTGCTCCCAATTCATACACATCAGTTCTAAAACTCAAGTTACGCGCTCTTTCTCCTTTAGTGACTTGTGCATGGAAATCTGAACCTTGCAAAATACCTTTATAAAAATGAACTTTAGCTGCTAGATGTCCATTGAAATTGTATCGGCCAAATGCGCCAAACGCAGGAGCGTAAGAGGAAACCTCCAAATTCTTTGGAGTGAGATCGCCATGATAATTAGAGACTCCAACAAAAACCCCTACTTCGGTATATTGGCTAGAAAGATTTGTGGAAATAAAAACTGAAAAAATTACAAGTATAATAAATTGTTTCATGCTAATTAATTTATGGGCAAGTTGAGTCTTAGAGTTTTTTAAAAAATAAAAATCAGCTTTGATGGTTTTTTAATTCTGTATAGATTTTTTTAGAAATCTATCACAACATATTACCTTCAAAAACCATGTTTAAATGATCGTTTTTGGAGAAAAAAGGAAAAATAATGTGACAGGTATTTTGGGAAGGTTTATGAAGTAATTGGGAAATCAGGTAATCGGTTTGTTAGGGTTAGGGAAACGAAAGCCTGATTACCTAATTAACCAATTACCTAATTAACCGATCAACCAATACACATATTGTTTCTCACTATACCTTCTTTTTTTATAAATAAAATAAAAATTCTATCTATTTTAGCGAAGCAATAAACATACTATCTAAACAATCACCTATCACCAAATGCTAGTAAAAACTTACGCAAGTGCCGTCCAAGGAGTCGAAGCTCAAACCATCACCGTCGAAATTAACGCGGGTGGAGAAGTCAGAGACGGAAAAGATTATTTCAATTTAGTTGGGTTACCAGATAATGCTGTCCGAGAAGGATTTGCACGAATCGAAGCTGCTATCAAGAATATAGGAATGCGGGTTATTCGAGTAAAGTTGGTAGTGAACCTTGCTCCCGCTGATTTGCGAAAAGAAGGTTCCTCTTATGATTTGCCGATTGCAATTGGATTGTTGGCAAGTACGAAGCAGATGAAATTTGACGAATTAGACAAATACGTTTTCATGGGTGAGCTGTCTTTAGATGGAGGATTACGTCCAATCAAAGGGGCATTGCCGATTGCGATTCAAGCTAGAAAGGAAGGTTACAAAGGTCTTTTTTTACCAAAAGAAAATGCACGGGAAGCGGCGATTGTCAATAATCTCGAGGTGTATGGAATTGAAAACTTAAAAGAAGCGGTTGACTTTTTTAATAAAAAAAAGGAACTCGAACCAGTTGTAGTTGACACCCGTTCGATTTTTGAAGATACACAAGATGTTTACTCTGTTGATTTTTCTGATGTGAAAGGTCAAGAGAATATTAAACGGGCACTTGAAATTGCAGCAGCAGGTGGACACAATGTAATTTTGATTGGGCCGCCGGGAGCAGGGAAGACGATGTTGGCGCGTAGACTTCCGACCATTTTGCCACCGCTAAGTTTACATGAAGCATTGGAAACGACGAAGATTCATTCGGTCTCGGGAATGCTTCCTGCGAATTCTGCGTTGGTTTCTACCCGACCATTTCGATCTCCTCATCATACGATAAGTGATGTTGCCTTGGTTGGTGGAGGATCAAATCCGATGCCCGGTGAGATTTCTTTATCACATAACGGGGTATTGTTTTTGGATGAGTTGCCAGAATTTAAACGAACCGTTTTAGAGGTAATGCGACAGCCGATGGAGGAACGAAAGGTAACTATTTCGAGAGCGAAAATTACAGTTGATTATCCTGCAAGTTTTATGTTGGTGGCGAGTATGAATCCTTGTCCTTGTGGATTTTATAATCATCCAGAAAAGGAATGTGTGTGCAGTCCTGGAGTAGTGAAAAGATATTTGAATAAAATTTCGGGACCGCTTTTGGATCGAATTGATTTGCATGTGGAAGTGACGCCGGTGAGTTATGATGAACTGGCAGATTATACTCCTTCGAAAGAAACGAGTGAAAAAATTGTGAAGCGCGTGATCAAAGCTAGAGACATTCAGATAGAAAGGTTTAAAGATTATCCAACCATTCATTGTAATTCACAGATGCCAAGTCGCATGGTTCGGGAAGTTTGTCAATTGGATAAAACTGGAATTACCTTGCTAAAAACTGCGATGGAAAAATTACAATTATCTGCTCGTGCCTATGATCGTATTTTGAAAGTTGCTCGTACAGGAGCAGATTTGGGGGGGAGTGAAAATATAGAAATTGAACATTTGGCGGAGGCGATTCAGTATCGGAGTTTGGATCGAGAGGGTTGGGCGGGTTAATTTTTTTAATGAAATTTGTACAATATTTTGAAATATATCTTAAACGTATTTTCCATTTGGGCTAACTTTTGTAATTGTTTGATTTCACTACTATTTAATGGGTTGAAATCTAAAATGTTGGTTTATACGATTAGTCATGGAAAGAAAAGGAAACTAGATTTATACCGACCAGCTAACCATGGGAAACCTTCTCCTTTGATTATATTTATGCATGGAGGCGGATGGATGTCAGGCGGTAGAAAAATTATCGAGCCTGGAATTCTTCGACAAGTCAAGAGAGGATATGCCCTTGCTTCTATTAGTTATTCATTTAGTCCTTGGAAAAAATGGCCAACGCAAGCTCACGAAATCAAGGCAGCAGTTCGCTTCCTTCGAGCGAATGCGGAAGAATATAATTTAGATGTTGAAAACATTTTGATTTGGGGTGTTTCCGCTGGAGCGCATTTGGCAAATGTTTTAGGATGTTCGAATGCCTCTGAGAAATTGGAAGGAAATTTAAATCCCATAAATATTTCTAGTGAAGTGCAAGGAGTTATTTCTTGGTATGGATTTTCAGACTTTAGCCAAATGGGGAAAAATGGATTTTTTGCTTCGCTGACGAATATTGCGACTTCATGGCTAGTCGGCGAAAATATTAAAAAGAATTCTGAAAAAACTAAAAGTGCTAATCCCATCAAATACATCAATCCAAGTACTCCTCCATTTTTTATTATGCATGGAGGTCAGGACACCGTCGTGAATATTAATCAAAGTGAATTACTTCAGATTGCATTGGAGAAAAATGGAATCCAATCAACTTATAGTGCAATTCCTAATTATTACCACGCTGATATTCGATTTAATCGGGCTGTTCATTTGAAGCAGATAGAAAATTTTATGGATGAGATTGCTTTTGTATCTCCTTCAAAAATTCCCAACAAACTCTAATATATTTTGAAAAGGGAAACTATTCGTGTTGGATAGTTTTTCCTTTTTTTAATTTAAAAACCGAGCATGAGAAATAAATACTGTACAATACTTGCAGCTCATGCCCCGGGAATTTAGCTCCTAACCTTCTTCTAAGATATCATCATACGCTTTGATCAAAGTACTATATTGAACTTTCAGGTTGGCTAATAAACTAGCGGACAAATTAGTCGCTGAACGATTCTTACAGTACTTTCGTAAATAGTCAATGATGCCATCGACGTTGATTCCTTTCTTCCGCAATCGCGCGCTCATCTCTTTGGAAAAATTATTTTCACTTAGCAGACAACTGATGAGTTTGCAAAATTCTTCTCTTCCTTTATCTCATTCATGGGGATTTTTCTTCTCTGGATTTG
>Ga0209712_10004584_pt1 | contig 10952 bp, 6 predicted proteins | sample ArcOceMetagenome_FD_187443 | JGI IMG/M metagenome (GOLD analysis project Ga0209712, IMG submission 187443) | Marine eukaryotic phytoplankton communities from Arctic Ocean - Arctic Ocean - Greenland ARC118M Metagenome (SPAdes) (version 2) | ecosystem: Environmental > Aquatic > Marine > Oceanic...
TCTTGCAACAATTTTTCTATCTAAACCGAAACTGTTTTTATAATATTTTTTTCCTTTTTTGATACAAGTCGGTTTCCCGTCCGTGATCATAAAAATCTGCTTATTCGGATTTCTTCGGCGACGCAATAAATCCATCGCTAATTCAATTCCTGCCACCGTATTCGTATGATAAGGACCAACTTGTAAATAAGGTAAATCTTTAATTTGAATTTGCCAAGCATCATTTCCGAACACCAAAATATCCAATGTATCTTTTGGATAACGAGTCGTAATGAGTTCTGCCAAAGCCATTGCTACCTTTTTCGCTGGCGTAATTCTATCTTCGCCATAAAGAATCATCGAGTGCGAAATATCAATCATCAAAACCGTACTCATTTGACTTTGATAATAGGTTTCGTGAACTTCCAAATCATCTTGCGTCAGTTTGAATTCATCCAAACCGTGATTAATTTGAGCATTTCGCAGCGAGTTAGAAACTGCCAAGTTATCTAATTTATCACCGAATTCATACGGGCGAGTTTCTGAACTTCGTTCATCTCCCAAACCGCTAAATTTCGTATCGTGTTTCCCTTGTTTCGATTTTTTTAAATCATTAAAAATATCGTCCAAGGCCTTTTGTCGCATTTCGCCTTCCATCTTCGCAGTTGGCACAACTTGTGGTTTTTGACCATCTTGCGATTCGAGGTAACCTTTATTCATCAAATCCTGAATAAAATCTGCCATTCCGTATTCTGGAGTCGTCAGTTCATATTCCTTATCTAATTCGGTCAGCCAACTCAATGCTTCACTTACATTACCCGAAGTATAAACCAATAACTCTTTAAAGATGCTCAACAGTTTTTCAAAAGTCGAACCTTCTTCATTTTGAGCCATAAATTCTTGAAAACGCCATCCTATCATGTTCTTGTATTTTTGTTTCAAACGTTTGACGAGTCTGTTTGGTTTAGAAAGATGGATAAATTGATTTAAGAATTATTGGAATTAGAATTTTTTCGTTTTCTCATAACTTACGTTATGGGTCAAGTTATGTCGTTTTTATTGAATCTGAATGTCAATTTTTTTTATGATAATCGTAGGAATTAAAATGAAATATGGAAGTTATGTATCTTCATATTGTATGTAAAATACAGCGGTATGCATCAATCAAGCGTATTTTTTGAAAATATATAACAGCTCTGATAGCAGTTGTAAAAAAGCCTTTAGCAACTATTTAATACCAGACTTGTTGATAATTTTTTACTAAATTGATACTTACAAATTAATAAAAATGAAAAAACCAAAAATCATATATTTTTTCGATACACTATGTGGATGGTGTTATGGATTCAGTCCGGTAATGAAGCAAATAGTCGAGAAATATCAAGATGAGTTTGAGTTTGAAGTCATCAGTGGCGGAATGATTACTGGCGAAAGGGTGCAACCTGCAAGCGTCATGGCCGATTATATTTTGGGTGCTTATAAGCAAGTAGAAGACAGAACTGGCGTTACTTTCGGGGAACCTTTTTTGGATATGTTGCGAGATGGAACACGAATTCAATCTTCTTTTGAACCCGCTTTAGTATTGCGAACTTTCAAAACATTTTTGCCAGAAAAAGCAGTTTTATTCGCGCATGATTTACAAAAAATGAATTATTCCGATGGTTTAGATTTGAATGACTTTTCAAATTATCAAGCAGTGGTAGAAAAATATGAAATCAATTGGACGATTTTTAAAGAAAAAATGGAGACGCAAGCCATGAACAAAGCAACTATCCAAGATTTTCAAATCTCGAATGCTTACGAAGTTACTGGTTTCCCAGCCGTGTTTTTTGAAAATGAAACGACCAGAAGTCCATTAGTAAAAGGTTACCAATCTTTTGAGAATTTAGATGATATCATGCAGCAAGTCATTGAATATCAAAAAAAGGAAATGGCGTAATTAAGAATATTGAATAAGGAATTATGAATTTCCTTCGCATCTAAAAAATCAATAAAGACCGTCATACCGAGCTGTGTCAGTATGACGGTTTTATCCAAAAAAAGGGATTTCGCACCAGCGAAATCCCTTCTTATTATTCCAAATTCTACATTAATTTAATCAACATAAGCTTCCATCGGAGGACAAGTACAAATTAAATTTCTATCGCCACCGGCTTGATCAATACGTCCGACTGTTGCCCAAAACTTACGACCACGAACATATGGTAATGGAAACGCAGCTTCCTTACGACTGTATGGATATTCCCAGTTATCAGCCGTAACTTCTGCCAAAGTATGTGGAGAGTTTCTCAACACGTTATTTTCCATATCAACATTTCCTAAAGCAATCGCATCAATTTCGTCACGAATTTTTAGCATAGCATCACAGAAACGGTCTAATTCTCCTTTATCTTCACTTTCCGTTGGCTCAATCATCACTGTTCCAGCCACAGGAAACGAAAGTGTCGGAGCATGAAAACCATAATCCATTAAGCGTTTTGCAATATCTTCAGCCGCTATATTTAATTCCTTGAATTTACGTAAATCCAGAATCAACTCATGTGCTGCACGGTCAAACTCACCGGTATATAAAATCTCATATTTTCCTTCTAATCTTGATTTAATATAGTTTGAATTTAGGATTGCATATTTTGTCGCATCCGTTACACCTTCTGCACCAAGCATCTTGATATAACCATAAGAAATCAACAAAATACTTGCGCTTCCCCAAGGTGCGGCTGAAACCGCAGAAATACCTTTATCGCCACCAGTTTCAATCAACGTATGTTTTGGTAAATATGGTTTTAAACTATCATTTACACAGATTGGACCCATTCCTGGACCGCCTCCACCGTGTGGAATCGCAAAGGTTTTGTGTAAATTCAAGTGACAAACATCTGCACCGATTTCGTTCGGACTTGTCAACCCGACTTGTGCATTCATATTCGCACCATCCATATAAACACGTCCGCCGTGTTCGTGAATTAAGCTACAAATTTCCTTAATTGCTATTTCAAAAACACCGTGTGTAGAAGGATAAGTTACCATCAAACACGCTAAGTTTTCGCTGTGCTTTTCAACTTTATCTTTTAAATCTACTAAGTCGATATTTCCGGCATCGTCACACTTCGTGACCACGACTTTCATTCCTGCCATGACAGCAGAAGCGGGATTTGTACCGTGAGCAGAAGAAGGAATGATCGCTATATTTCGGTGTGCATCGCCTCTATCTTCGTGATAAGCACGAATCGTCATCAAACCTGTATACTCACCTTGAGCACCAGAATTTGGCTGTAAGGAACAAGCTGTGAAACCAGTACATTGACAAAGCCAAGCTTCCAATTCCTTAAAAATCTCTGTGTAACCAGCTGCCTGATTTACCGGAATAAACGGATGTAAACCACCGAATTCCGCCCAACTCACCGGAATTAATTCCGTTGCAGCGTTTAATTTCATTGTACAAGAACCCAAAGAAATCATGGAATGTGTTAATGATAAATCCTTGTTTTCCAACGATTTAATATAACGCATCATTTGAGATTCAGAATGATGTGATTTAAAGACAGGATGTGTCAAATATTCAGATTCCCGTACTAAAGTCGTAGGAAATTTATAATCTAAATCATTTGCTTTTGCAAAATCGACCGTTGTATTTGTATTTTTCGCTGCTGCAAATAGGTTTAGAATTGCTTGAAGGTCATCATGATTAACTGTTTCATCCAATGCAATTCCAATATAATTATCACCGAAATAACGGAAATTCACTTCATTTGCTAAAGCAATTGTTTCAATCGCCTTTGCGTCTTCAACTTTAACTTTTAAAGTATCAAAGTAAAATTCATTCTCTTGTGAATAACCTAATTTTTGTAATTCAATATCTAAAACTTGCGCATAACCGTGAATGCGTTCCGCAATACCTTTGATGCGTTCTGCACCATGATAAACGGCATACATTCCTGCCATAATCGCCAATAATGCTTGGGCGGTACAAATATTAGAAGTCGCTTTTTCACGTTTGATATGTTGCTCTCGAGTTTGCAACGCCATACGTAACGCACGATCACCATTTGTATCTGTCGAAACACCAATAATACGTCCCGGTAATTGTCGTTTGTAAGTATCAAAAGTCGCAAAGAAAGCTGCATGAGGTCCACCGTAACCCATCGGAACACCAAAACGCTGTGTATTACCGACGACTGCATCCGCACCCCATTCTCCTGGAGGCGTTAATAATGCTAAACTCATCAAGTCTGCAGCAACTGTAATGAAGATTTCTTTCGCTTTCGCTTCTTCCGCCAAAGCTCTATAGTCCGCTACCGAACCATCTGCATTTGGATATTGTAATAAAATTCCAAAAACATCTTCCGTAAATTCAAAATCTTTTGCGTTTTGAATTTTAATATCAATACCAAAAGGGATTGATCGAGTTTTTAAAACATCCAATGTTTGTGGCAAAACACCATCAGAAACCAAAAATATATTCGCAGGATTTTTCTTACGACGTTTATTTTTGATACCATGAAACATCGCCATCGCTTCTGCTGCCGCTGTTCCTTCATCTAGCAAAGATGCGTTCGCTACAGGCATTGAAGTCAAGTCGCTCACCATCGTTTGAAAATTCAATAACGCTTCCAAACGTCCTTGTGCGATTTCCGCTTGATAAGGTGTATATTGTGTATACCATCCCGGATTTTCGAAAACATTCCTCAAAATCACAGAAGGTGTTATCGTATCATAATAACCTAAACCAATGTACGTTTTGAAAACCTTATTCTTCGCAGCGGTAACTCTTAATTGTTTTAAATATTCATATTCGCTAACAGCAGGTGGAATATCTAACGGTTTACTAGAACGAATTACACTCGGAACCGTTTGGTCAATAAGTTCGTCTAACGAATTGATACCTAGAGTTTGCAGCATTGCTGTAAGGTCACTTTTATTAATACCAATATGTCTTTCGGCAAATCGGTCTGGAGAAGATAGTCGTAACATTTTCCTTAGTATTGATATGGTGATTTGTGATTGATGACTTGTGCTAAATTAAAACATATTGTCACATAGCTTTTTTGGCTTCGCCCAAATTTGTAAAAAAAATCTAATTTTTAACGAAGTTGAAATAAAAAAACGATGTAGCCACGTGTTTGACATTTACATTTTGGTTTTACCAAAAGCGTCACCATCTTAAAGTTAAAAATAATCGCAAAGATAAGTTTTCCGATTTGAATCGCTAAATCAAATAGCTATCAAAACAGGAAAACTATATTTTAGTTTATTGTTTAGATTGAATGTAAATAATGATGGAAGTATTGATGTCTTAAATGGTGAAAATTTAAGATTTGTTTGCAAAAATTATTTGAAACAACCTTTTCCCTTTTTTCCCGTTTATAAAGTGATAAAATAACTACAATCTTCGAATTGTGTTAATTATTTAATTCTAATTGAAAAAGTTATGTTTGGATTATTCAAAAAAGACCCAATCAAGAAATTGCAAAAGCAATATAAAGAGTTACTTGAAGCATCTTTTAAATTATCGACTACTGACAGAAAAGCGAGTGATTTAAAACGTGCGGAAGCAGAGGAAGTACTAAACAAAATTGAAAAATTACAAGTCAAGTAGCTAATTATTAATGGCTATTGTGTCCATTTTGATTAATTTTATTGTCCGCAATAATTAATTATTCAAAATATTAAAAATAGGAAAATAGGAAAATAGATAACGTCATGTTGAATAAAGTCAGCATGGCGTTTTTTTGTTTGATTTTTTTTATGAACATCACCATGAGAAACCCAAAAGATATAGTCGCATAATTTGGCCTAAAATCAATAATGTTAATCCAGAATAAAAGGGCACACTTGCAGTACTTCCGAATATTTTAAGATTAAAATACCATTTTTTAATTTTTGTTATTTCATTATTAAGTGTTTCATTGTTTTAATAATCGAACAATGAGCCGAAAGTAACAATAATGTAATAATCAAATTCCTAAACAGTGGAAAAACTTCGTTATTTTTGTACGAAATTTATGATTGCATAGATTTTTTGGTAAGAATTGTTCGTTAGGGTAACTCAAATAATAAAATATTTAAAACTTGAAACAAACTATTTCAGATTTTACATTTAAAATTCGCCGGTTTTTTATTGATTTTCAGCAAGGTTATCCGAGAGTGATGAAGGTTATTCGAGGAATGATGAAGTTAATAAAATGGGGAATTATTGCGGGAATTGTTCTTTTATTATCGTTGATATTATTTGTCCGTTTTGGATTTTTTCGTCCGCTGCCATCTCATGCAGAAATCAAGAAAATTCAAAATCCAATTGCGTCGGAAGTATATGCTGCGGATGGCGAGTTATTGGGACGATATTATCTCGAAAATCGTACAAATGCTTCGATTCGAGAAATTCCTCAGTCTGTAATTGACGCGTTAGTGGCGACGGAAGATGTACGATTTTTTGAGCATAATGGAATTGATTTTCGGAGTTTATTGCGAGTATTCTGGGTGAGTATTGTGTCGGGAGATAGCAGTGGAGGAGGAGGAAGTACGATTTCTCAGCAATTGGCAAAAAATATTTATGGTCGGAAATCAATGCGATATGTCGGAATGCCAATGAATAAAGTTTGGGAAATGATGTCCGCACGTCGGTTGGAAAAGGTTTATGCGAAAGATGAAATCTTAGAATTGTATCTAAATACGGTTTCTTTTGGTGAAGATGTTTATGGAATCGAGACGGCAGCAGAACGATATTTTAATACAGAACCTGAAAATCTACGGTTAGAAGATGGGGCTGTTTTGGTCGGAATGTTAAAAGCAACGACCGCTTATAATCCTCGAAGTCATCCAAAACGTGCAAAGTTTCGTCGGAATATTGTTTTTCACCAAATGAATAAATATGAATATTTGGATACGACAACGATGGATTCGTTGATGAACTTGGAGATAGAATTGGATTATAATTATATGACTCGAAATACGGGTTTAGCACCTCATTTTCGAGAACAGTTGCGATTGGATTTGGAGAAAATTTGCGGTAAACTTCGCCAGTCAGATGGTACGAATTATAATATATATACGGATGGTTTGAAAATTTATACAACGCTAAATTCTAAAATGCAGCGATACGCTGAAAAAGCGGTGCAAACACACATGAAGAGTTTGCAAAAAACATTTTTTGAGCATTGGAAAAATAGACGACCTTGGGGAAAAGATGATGCGTCGATTCGTTCGGCAATGAGAAAAACGAATCGTTATAACGTCTTGAAAGAGAAAGGTTGGACAGATGAAAATATTGAAAAACATTTCAAAATAAAGACGAATATTCGCATGTTTACTTATGATGGCGAAGTGGAAAAACAAGTTGCTCCATGGGATTCCATCATATATTATCATCAGTTTTTGAATACAGGATTTATGGCGATGAATCCTAAAAATGGCCATGTGCAAGCGTATGTTGGTAGTGTGAATTTTCAAAGTTTCCAATACGATCATGTTTTTTCAAAGCGTCAAGTTGGTTCTACTTTTAAGCCAATTGTGTATGCACGAGCGATTGAAAATGGTCGAACGCCTTGTGATTATATTCCGAATGAAAAAATTACCTATGCTGAATATCAAAATTGGACGCCAGGGAATTCAGATGGAAAATATGGTGGTTACTATTCGATAAAAGGTGGATTGACGAATTCGGTGAATACAATCGCTGTACAATTGATGATGGAAAGTGGTATTTCGGAAGTGAAAATGTTGGCTAAAAAAATGGGAATTACATCTGATTTGCCGAACGTTCCGTCTATTGCGCTCGGAACGGCGGATATTTCACTGTATGAAATGATGCAAGTTTACGCCACATTTGCGAATCGAGGTCAGCCGATTGAACCGATTTATTTGACAAAAATCGAAGACAGACACGGGAAAATATTGAAAAAATATGATGATTCTGTTCCGAAGGCAAATGTAATTTCGAAGCAAACTGCCGATTATATGATTGAAATGATGGAATCGGTCGTGGATAGTGGAACGGCTCGCAGACTGCGTTTCCGTTATGGAATTACAGGTACAGTGGCTGGAAAAACAGGAACGACTCAGAATCAATCGGATGGTTGGTTTATGGGAATTACACCGAACATAGTTGCTGGCGTTTGGGTTGGTGGATATAATCGAAAAATCCGTTTTCGATCGACGGCTCTTGGTCAAGGTGCGAATATGGCGTTGCCGATTTGGGGATTATTTATGAAGGATATGCAGCGTGATAAATCGTTTAATAAGATCACGCAAGTGAATTTTCCAACGGTAGTAGATTCGCTATCGCTGAAATGTGGAATGCACGTTGATAGTTTGGTGCAAATTGATTTTGGTGATGGATATGAATATTTGGAAGAGGACGAATTGGAGGATTATCTTAAAGTGGAAGGCGTTCCCGAAATCGAATTGACGGAGGAACAGATTAGACGTTTGGAGGAGATTCAACGACAACAAAGCAAACGGAAACGAAAGGCGATTCGAAAGGATAATTGGAAAGAAAGAAAAGAGGATGCAAAAGAACGATTGCGAAATGCTTTGAAAAAACGGAAAGGTTAAGGTGTTTTTATTGTGTTGTTGTCAGAAATCGAGTATCAAGAATAGTAGAAATAATAAGGTTTAGAACCTCAAAATACTACTTAAGAAACGACAACAACACAACAACACATCTTAATTCGGTCTCACGGTTTGATCCGCTTCGACTAGTTTGTTATTTTCAAAGTAATAAACTGTTTCAGTATAAACGGAACCATTTTTATAAAGACTTTCAATAACCGTTTTACTTTCAACATCATTGATTATTCTAATTTGAATATAGCGAGATTTTCCATCTAGTTTATTTTTCTTAAACGTTTGGAAACCAACTAATTGACCATGGTCATTATAGCTTTTTTGTTTGCCATTTGCCAAGCCATTTTTAAACTTCATGACTTGTTGTTCTACCGGGTTTTTGTATAAATATTGCACAGAATATTCTTTGTTACTTTGACCTAAATCGATATAAACTATTTCATAAACATAAAGACTTTTTGGATCTTTCACTTTTTCGTGAGAAACTAGTTTGAAGCGTCCAGCTCTACCAATTCGAATTGCTTCAAAAGAACTATAAAAACGAGCATCCGTTACGAAATATGTTCGCCATTTTCCATGACGATTTCCTTTTTTATATTTCCCTTTTTCTTTTAATTCGCCGGTAATTTCGTAATAATTCCATTCGCCAACTGGTTCTCCATTTTCCAAACTTCCTTCCGCCCAAACTTCTCCATTTATTTTATTATATTCAATGATGTTACGATTTGGGTTTTCCTTAATTTCTTTCAAGATATTGTGTCTTGACATCCGATCATCCAAAACATGTAACACGGAGCCAGTGGTTAATAAACCATCTGAAATACTATAATTAGCATAAACCAAGTAGGTTTCGTCTTCTTGAAATGCAAGCTGTGCCAATGCAACTTTACCAATATCAACGGTATCTGCCATTGAACCTCGGTACGATTCATGGATTACAAACCGTAATTTATAAGTCGGAATCTTCGTATCCGCTTCTCGGTACGCAAAATTCATTGTTTTGATATTTCCAACTTTTATTACGGTACCAATAAATACTTTATCCGTTTGATTATAATGCCACAAAACAGGATGCGTAGAACCGAAGTTACACGCTAAAATATTGGAACTCAATAAAGTATTTATAAGGATAAAAAAACCTACCAGTATATTTTTCATAAATTTTATTTGTGTATATTAAACCGTATCGATTTCTAAAACCGATACGGTTTCTGACGAAAAAGTGCTTATTCATAGTATCAAGCAAAACATTGTCGTAATTTCTTATCAAATGCCATTTTACTCAGTCCATTACCAATAACAACTAAAGTCGTTTGTCGGTTTTCGTTCGGTTGCCATTCACTACCTTTTGTGAAAACGAATTGCTGCTGAACCGATTGAAAAATGATTTTATTCGTTTGTCCCTCGATATTCAAAATGCCTTTCATTCTATAAATTCGCATACTCTGAAAGTGCATCAAAACTTGAACGAATTGACGGAATTTCAAGATATCAAACGCCTCAAAATACTGATAAGTTTGGGAAGTTATATTACCGTGTCGGTGTGCTAATGAGAAATTAACATTTTGCATCTTGACTTCGACTCGTTTTGGCTCAAAAGCCTGAATATTTAGAATTTCATTAACCTCAATTTTGGAATAATTAGTCGTTAATTGCTTCGCAAAAGGATTGATGTTTTTAATCGTCTGTTGCAATTTTTTTAGCGTTTTAGCATCCACCAAATCTGATTTATTAAATACTAAAACATCTGCAAAACTAATTTGACGAGCAGCTTCTGTTTCTTTACTTTTTAATAATTCATCAATATGAAAACTATCGACCAAACACAAAATACCGTCTAATTCAAAATGTTGTTGGACATTCAAATCCGATACAAAAACGGAAGCAATTCCGGATGGATCTGCAATTCCAGTTGTTTCAATTATCAAATGGTTAAACTCCGATTTTCGTCGAATCAATTCTCCCAAAAGTTTTGACAGTTCGACACTCAACGAACAACATAGACAGCCATCTGTAATTTGAAAGATATCTTCATCTGCACCGATAATGAATTCGCTATCCAAATTCACCGCACCGATTTCATTTTCGATAATAGCGAATCGAGTATCGTTTTTTTGTGCGATTATTTGATTTAGTAAGGTCGTTTTTCCTGCACCGAGGAAACCTGTGATAATAGTGACTGGAGTTCGTTGGTTATTCATATTATATTTTCGCTTAATTCATAGGGCGTTACCCGATGTTGAGGATATCGCCCTTTTGAGGCTTTTCGTATTTTTGGTATTGCGAAAAAAAAATCCCAATTCACAAAAGTTATCGGCCATAGAACAACCAACTTATGGCTCTTGGAAATTCTTCTTTCCACCGACTTTCGGTGTGTCTACCTTGTGGATCGATAACTAATTTGAAATCGA
>Ga0209712_10004588_pt1 | contig 10945 bp, 8 predicted proteins | sample ArcOceMetagenome_FD_187443 | JGI IMG/M metagenome (GOLD analysis project Ga0209712, IMG submission 187443) | Marine eukaryotic phytoplankton communities from Arctic Ocean - Arctic Ocean - Greenland ARC118M Metagenome (SPAdes) (version 2) | ecosystem: Environmental > Aquatic > Marine > Oceanic...
GGCATCATATATGGCCAACATACGTCAGAGTGAACTGTGAGGCAATCTTGAGTCAACCCTGAGCCAAACATGAGTGACTCAAATCGAAATTTGATAAGAAAAAACAGATTTCCCGGAAGCCCAATGGACCTCGTCAAAGACCTACTGTAAGCTAGGTAGTGTAGCCCCGGGTATAAATTCTGGTTTTCCTCTCCATTCACTCAACTCAAACAGAAAAATATTGCTGAACCTAGCGAGTTGATACTAATCAATCATGAGAACAATGATACAGAGATGTAGGAGGAGTCAGGCACTCTCCCCAATCAGTTTCCTCCTTACCGCCACGATCCTCATTTGCAATTGCATCACCGCAAATGCTGCAACTTATCAACTATCCTACGATGCCATACTTAATACCACAGAAGTTCACAGACTCCAGCAAGAGCAGATCAAAGAATTACCGCCCGCAGAACTTGAGAAAATGTTGATGCCTCCCTTCACGGAAGGCCTTGGTGGAATTGGAGGGTTGGATTTTATCATGGATAAAATTCAACAAAATGTTGTAGAGTTTTGGCACTCGCACAAAAATGAACAAGAGGAAGGACGTGTGCATGATGATGCAAAAGTTGAATGTTTGCCAAAAGGTAAAAAAGCGAGGTGCTTTTTGGATTACGACATTGGATCTGACATTGTGTTTTCTATTGATTCCTCAGTCCATCAGCTAAATGGTGACAAAGCTCAAAAGGGCACGCAAGACTTTAGCGAAGATGGTGCTTGGGATGTCCGTTTTGATGTCATTGTTGATGCGGACTCAGACGCTGCTCCGGGCCTTTTTTCTAGGGATGTCTTGATCTATATTTTGAATCATGTCTTTGGATCCATTGTAACAGCAAATAGTCCAGCCCCTGTGTGGTCGATCGATGAACGCCCTTCACCATTGGACCAAAACCTCAAACTAAGAATTCTTGAAGAATGGCAAATTATACCAGGTTCCAGAGCATCATCTTTGGAAAAAATAGTTTTGACCAACTCAAATGCTGCTGCGAGACTTCCTCTTCAGACGTATTCCAATGCCTGGCTTGCGAATGGACTTGAAGTTCCTCCGCCTTCGATTGACATTTGGACAATAGAAGAAGTTGGTCGGCGCCCTGTGACATCACTGTTCTTAGATGGCGTCATTCGCGCAACCACGGGAGATGCTGGTATAGCGTACGCAGAAGCATTTGTTCACCCTGCACTCTTGTCGCATCCTGATCCTCGCCGTGTCGCTGTAATTTCTGATATGCCTCTACCATTGCTAAAGGAGATACTGAAGTACAAATCTATCAGTGAGGTAACTCTTGTTGGGTCTCATATGGCTGCTATGAGCTCAGCCTGCTTCCATCTGAAAGAATTGAATGAATGTTACATCAACGGTGAAACGAGTGATTGTTTGAATGACGGCCGAGTTGAAATTGCGAAGGAAGGTGTGGATGAATGGTTGAATACAAAATTGGCTGAGCTGCATACCAATGCAGGGGGTTCAGAGTACGACGTCTTCCTTGTCGACGTTTCTTCTCCTGCTCAGAATGAACAGTTTTTGTCTTCTACCTGTTCTGCAAAAATTCAGCAGCTCATTGGCGACGAATCAATTATCATTTACAACGCAGGAGTCCAACCTTCTCATGATACCAACCATGATCATATGTCCCACGATTGGGCTCGTGACGACTTCCTGGTGAGAACAAGTCTGTCTTATTTTCATCAACTTCGTGTTTTTAAACTATACACTTATACTCAAACATATTAACAGGAAATGCTTACTACTAATGACGACTCAGGATACGGACCCGCTTTTATATATGATGAGGTATGTTAATAAATACAATTATTCGTGAGCTTTCAATTCGTGTGCTTTTCCTCAGCAAACAACGCCTGAAATTTTACCTTAATCCACCATAGTTATCTGCAGCTCCTTTCGAAACTACCTTCATTGTTGTATTTGACGAGTCCGAGTTTCCCGAATCGTTAGAACGGTTTGTTAGGCCAACCCACACATCAATTGATATCGATATTGTCCAACGATTTCATAAACAAAAAGAGCTTCCAACTCGATTTTACGATGGTCCAACGCATGCCACTTATCTCAATCCTAGCAGAGTGTGGGAAGCCTGGTATTGTCAGTCTTATGTAGGTAAAGAGCAGAATATGTGCAAGACCTTTTTGTCCAAGTTTTACGACCCTTCACAGCACGAAGCTAAAACAGAAGTCAGAAGGGACCAAGTGAAGGGGAGAGGTGTATATGCACTGAATGACATCCCCGCAGGATCTTTCATCAACCCAGATGACTCGCATTTGAACCTACATATTAATAGGTATCAATGGGAAGCACTTCAACAATTTATCAAAGACTATCCTGATGCTCATATGTATAGACAACTACGCGACTTCTACCTCTCTTACGGCTTCGAGAATGACTCGTCAACAAATGGGTTAACTGGATGGACTGTGTCGATCGCAAGCATGAACACATTCATGAATCACGCTTGTGAAGATGCGGACCAAATAGCAAGTGGCATTAATATCCACTTGAATAGTTTTGGACAAGTAATATTGTTTTCACCAGTTGGTTATAGAAGAAAGTTCATTGTCACCCTGACCGTCGCGGCTAGAAATATCACGGAGGGCGATGAAATCCGAATGGATTATTCAGGTTTTAGAACCGAACCGACTGATGAATATTTACAATTACTGCAAAGTTTTTGTGACTCTGGTGAAGGTCTTGTCCCTGTAGAATATGAAGGTGAAGAAATAACTGATGACCAAGAACTCTAGCTCTAGTGTAGAACTCGTATTTTAAATAATTCACTGCGCATCGCAGTTACAAAAATCTCGACATCTCGCACCAAATTGAAATAGAAAATGAACTACGTGTACACACTTTTTATTAATTGGATGGATTGCACGCACCCCTTTTAAACCTTGTACAACGAGAGAATGTGTGCTGACTGAGTGCTGATCCATCTCGCTCGCATGCACACATGATAAACACGGACTCTGATTCTTGGAGACATTATTAAAATGGCACTAAAACACTCGATCAATTTTAAAAACATAACTACACGTAGTGTACGTGTAGTATGAGTGAAATAACAAAAAAGTAATCAAATGTTTCCACCTTTAAATTCCTATCTGCACATCACCCTTCACTTCACACAAGCCACCTCAATCTCCTCAAAAAGGCTGCTGAGGTTGACCATATCCTTGCTGGGGCTGCTGATATTGTTGTTGAAACTGCTGCCCTTGCTGGGGCTGCTGATATTGCATGGGCGGCTGTTGCTGAAATCCTCCATACTGCGATCCGTACTGAGGAATCTGCTGTGCAGGCGTCTGCTGCATCGGAGGCTGCATCCCCATCGTAGAAGGCATACCGTATTGTCCTGGAGCTGGAGCAGCAGGGGGCATTCCATTATTACTGTATCCACCCCAATTTCCGGCCTGTTGCTGTGCTACGACCATGGATACATTTTTCATAACCCCCTTCTTTTCTCCATTGCCGTAATTTTTTGCTTTCATGTCCGCCAAGGAGGTTGCGGGTGCTGGCGCTGATACTGGATCATCAAATGGGTTCGATCTATTTTCAACCGTTTTGGGTTTGACTAAATCGAATTGATCCATACTTGCAAATTTTGCGTAAGCTGCATTAGCATCCGATCCAAGTCCTGCGGTTTGTGGAGTCATTGTCAAAAAAGGTGCAGGGGAAGGAGCAGATTCTGGTGCTGGTGCTGAGGGTAATGATGTTTCTGGTGCAGGGGCAAATATAGGTACTGAGACGGGTGCAAGAAAAGGCGCAGGTGGTGCCGCGAATGATTGATTGTATGCTGGTACTGGTGCAGAAGGAGCAGCTTGTACGGGCGGTGCCATGTAAGGATCAGCGATTTGACTAGCAACAGGAACTGATGCTTGCTGGGGAATTGCATAAAAGGAGACAGGTGGTACACCCGGGGCTCCAATTGGTTGTGCTGGTACCATGGCAAAGGAATCCAAGGCAGCTGAAGGTGCTGGCGTGCTGAGCACATTAAGAAAGAAATGAAACACAGGGTGAGTTTGGAGATATGAGTAAATCGTCAATTAAATCAAAAGAAACTTACGGTACAGGACCAGGCTCTGACATAAAATCGATCAACAAATTCTCCTCCTGCTTCGGCTCTGGCAAGGGTGTAGTAAGACTTTTCGTCGAAGTATGAATGCCATTATCCTGACTCAAACTAGCTTTAATAGCCTCCCTCAAATAAGCCTCTTCCTCCTGTGCATTCGTCGGCGCCTCAATTTCCACAATGCTGCTAGGTCCTGCATTTGCTCCAGCCTCACCCGGTCTCTGACCCAGACCCTGACTCTGAGCATACTGAGTATCCCCAATCGAATAATTCGCATAATTCCCGAGCCTGGTACTCTGCGCCAATGCCAACGTCCCAGGATCTTGAACGGGATCCGCCCCCGTCAACCCTAACCTATAAACCTTGGGCATGCTGAAGAAGCTCATACCATCTACAAAAAAATCATACTGCCGGAATGCCGGATGGGCGTTCATGGGTGTAGCTGCATGCGCTACAACTTTCAAAACGTGGTTCCCCCTCATGGTCCATGAAAAGTCAAAGACTTGGGAGCGACTATTGGAGTAGTGGACTTCTTGTCCGTCAGCAAGGACGAGGCGTTTGCCGGACGTGAGGGACCAGATGAGTGTGATGTCATGTTCTTCGCCGCGGCATGCCGTTCCTGTTTCTCCTGCAGCGAGTGAATCTTGATTAGTGAATCCGAATCGCCTATAGTAATATGAATTGGATGTAGTATTGATGATTTGGATGAGGAATTTAGAAAAAGTGAGAGGAAAACTAAAATTGTAAAAAGATTGGGAAAATGCGCGGGATTTGAAGCAATGCACATAACATGGCGCTTTACAAGACACGGCGAAAGAATCTCTATGCGTCTACCGCTAATGCATCCAACGATGGCAGATGACATGGTGAAATAACGACACTAGAAGCGCATCACGATTTTGTGGGAGAGATCCGCTGACTAGGTTTTCGCTGGGACCCGTCGCTAATTTAAAAAGAATGACCACCAACTAATGAGCTTCATCGCCAATACAAAAATGCCCGGACAGAACTCACCAACGAATCCTTCGTTTCGAACTGGCGATCCTCTTTCCTGCATCAACCGCAGTGAAATCTATCTGATAGACGGGGCTTCTGATTTCTCTTGACATGAGAATTACTGATGCGGTATTAATTTGATGTGTATTTCTGGTTTTACGAGTAATCACGCAACGCACGATTGTGTTTGTAAAGAGTTGCGCAATGTCGATGCAAGATCGATCGAACAGGTTCCTTGGATTTCTTGAACGATGATGGATGCGGATATCTTGTTCTCATTTCAGAGCGCTTTTCCCTCTCTCTACTCTGTCCTTTCTTTGCTTATTTTTATAAATTATTTCAGGAACTGAAATTACCGAATTCAGAATGCACAAACACAACACACTCACACTTGCTCACACAACTTCCACTAAATAAATAAAACACCATGACCATGACAACGATCTCCAACGCCGCAACGACTGCATCGGCAGCTCTCACAGATCGCAGTCAACCGCAGTACCAGACGCAAATACTAGTCAGACTCAACAATGAAAAAACTCACTTGCTCAAATTCCCCAACCACGCTAAAATCACAAACGATGAAATCATAACCCAACTATCCCAAGTCACAAACCTTCCCAAACGTATGCTGCACCTCCGCAAACCCAAAAACAACACAAACACGCAAAACAATAAATATACAAACTTAATCCCAAATTTCCTATCCGCATACACCTTCCTCCCAATCCTCGGAGGAAAAGGAGGATTCGGAACCCTCCTCAAAGGCCAATCCAAACAAGCGGGCGCCAAACAAACTGTAGACTTTGGAGCCTGCCGCGATCTCAACGGCCGACGACTCCGACACGTCAATGATGAAATAAAACTCCGTCGGTGGCGTGAATCCGTTCAGAAACGTGCTAAAGCTGGTAAAGGCGTTTTAGATGTTGAGCAGGAGATGGAATATTTGAGGACGAGCAGCGGGGTACGGAATTGGCATCTTACGGTTCCGTCGTGGGGGGCGGGGGAGATTAGTGGTAAGAGTCGGTATAAGGAGGAGAGGATGATGAGGAGGGAGATTGAAAAGATGTCCAAGGAGCAGATTGATTTGCAGGAGAAGAAATTGGCGAAAAAGAGAGAGTGGGAGAAGGTCAAGGTTGATTATGCTAGTTTGGGCCAGGAGACGGCCAAGAGTTTTGATGCCAAGTTTAGTCAGTCCATTTTGGAAGGGATGAAGAAGAGGAGGAAGGTCGATTCTACTCTAGTGAATAGGAATAATGACATGGCACGGGATGACGCTTCTGGTGGTGATCATGAAGACGACGTGGGCCTTTTTACATCGTTAATATCTACGGATGCATCCTTTCTCTGCACTCTATCAGGTGATATTGTGGTGGGAGACGACGAGACAGACGAAATTGTACCATCTAAAACGAATGCAAGACAAGGTGATGCAAACTCCAAGCCGAAAGTGACAGTCACCATGATTCAGTCAAAATCCGAATTTGGTACTGCTGCAATTCTCCTCGATCCCGACAAACTCGATCCAAATATTAACAAAGGACTGTATTATGAAATCATAATTGAAACGGAGGGAATCGCCCAAATTGGATGGGGGCGTATTCTGACGTCAAATGAAGGTCATGTAAGAGTATTGCCTTCCACTGGAAAAGATAGTTTCCTTCCAAATAGTGATACAGGTGATGGTGTTGGAGATGATGCTTTTTCATATGGATTTGATGGTTTTCGCCGCAAGGTATTTCATGATGGGAAAGAGATATCCTACAGTAAGAATGATGAAGGAGGATGGAAAAAAGGTGACGTCATTGGATGCCTTTACAATTTCTCGAATGGTACCGTTTCATTTTCTGTCAACGGCATCGATTTAGGGGTAGCGTTTGATAATGTTGGTGGCAGAGATAGTCTCTTATATCCAGTATTTAGCCTGAATGAAAATGAAATCATTGGCATGAATACTGGTCCGTCCTTTCATCATTGTCCAGCAGACTTTCTCGGAATCTCCCATCTTATCAATGATAAAAATGAAACAAGTTCAAGGAGTGACAATGGCGTTGGTGAGATGAAGGCTGGTGCATTGGGTGAAGGATCGACATACACTGCAACGATTGGTAGTGTTGTTTTGCCACCGACTAGAACTAGCACTGGGGCCAATAAATCTGCACCAGCAGTGAAGATTCCAGCAAAAGCTGGTGCAAATGATGACGACCAAGAGCCCATAGATATAAATTCCTACAGCACGGTGCTTGAGATTGAATTCTTAGGTATGGAGCGTCTGAAAGTAGAGCTGTACAGATTAGGAATCAAATGTGGAGGTTCACTGCCGGAAAGAGCCAAAAGATTATTTTCTTTGAAGGGCTTATCTCGAGATCAAATCCCAAAGAAACTCCGAGGAAAGAATTTTTAATAGTAAGAATCTTATCGTTGCGAACCACAAGAGGGAACAAAATAAAAGACTATCAAGTAATAGTAAGAATAGCTTGAACAGTGTCTTAAATTTGACTAGCAATTAAAATCGTGTAGTGTTTAGCAAAACCCAGGAGCCTCCAGCAGACCAAGAACCAGTGCTACGCCATAACCGGTTGCTCTTTCATTCTGACAGTCGGGGCCAGCCATATCGACATGCACCTCAAGGAATTTAAAAAAGAATTTAGTGAGCAAAAGAATGGAAAAGATCGTAGATTATCTCAAAAGTCACTTAGTGCATAATGCAATGGTCTATTCGTCCCATCACCTGACCTGATATGAACCAAATGAACAATTGTTTAACTCACCCAATCTCCTTTGTAAGCAGAATCTATATGAGACTCAATAAAATGCCCAGCGCAAGATGCTTGCGCATTCCCCCTATCCTTGACAGAATTCTTCATATCTGCAACTTTGGAAGCAAACTCTGATTTCAACAGTTCCGGTGCATAAAGCATAGGATATACCAGATCCCCTGATCTCATACCCGATTCCATAATACGTTGTTCAATCTTGGCCGTTTTGGCGAGTATACCTGCATGTTTCTTTCCGGTACAAACGAGTTGAGCACCCGTCAGAGTGGCCATATCCAGAATCAAATCGACTTCACCCCCCTGGATGCTATTACTCGCGTACGAGACACAATCAGCAAGAACGAGTCGTCCCTCGGCATCAGTATTATTGATCTCGACCGTCTTGCCCGATTTCATGGTGAGGATATCATCATTCCGAACGGCATCGGGTCCAATAGCATTTTCGACAATAGCGAGGATGAGCGTGATCTTCTTGGGGACTTGGAGCTGGACGGCAGCTTGGAATCCACCTAGAACACCAGCACTTCCTCCCATGTCGTGCTTCATACCACTCATTCCAGTCTTGGGCTTGAGGCTCAGTCCACCGGTATCATAGATCACACCCTTTCCGCATAGAGCAATGTGCTCCATATCATCTGATGATGCGACAGATAAAGGCGGAGTATAAGTCATGATCACCATACGGGGAGGAGAAGCAGCCGCCATTCCCACACCAAAAATACCTCCATATCCCTTCTCTTTCAGATCGTCACCGAGAATCTCCTCAAAGGTAACGTCTGCCCCACCCTCCACAAGATCATCTGTAATCTGTTTGCATTCTTGGGAGTACGTATCAGGGTTTAGTTCGGCCGGTGGCATATCGCCTAATCGGGCGGAGAGTCGAACTCCCTCCGCTACAGCTTGGGCGGAGGCCCACAGTTGGTCCGTGGAGACTATTTCTCCTTCATGGTTAGCGAACGATACAGAAACACCGGCGTTCTCATTGGCATCGACGCCGTTCATGTTGTTGGATTTGGAGCTGTAGAGAGGAAGAGCTCTGGCAATAGCTGTGGAGGCGGGACCCATGAATTCCTCAATCTGTTCATCTACAACGTGAATCTGTATGGATTCGGTATCGCCCTTGATCCCATTCAGAGAATCCGATATAGAATGGGGAGAGAAGGGATGATTGTTTCGAGTGATCTTAGCCGGAGCCGGGAGAACGATGATGGCAAGTTTGGTACCATCGGAGAGAAAGGTGGAAGCTTTGCCCGATTCTTTAATGCTCTTGAGCATGTGTTCGATGGGTGCTAGCGCTAATGACTCGGCGTCTAGGCCAAGGATGGAGGTGATGGTGGAGGAAGTAAGGGATGCTTTGCGGCCAATAATGATTGTTTCAGTGGGGTTTAGGACCGCAGTTGGGCTGAAGGTCAAGGTTGACGCCATACTTGTGGCGGTGCTATTGAGGTTCATGTTGATGGATTGTTAAAAAATCAGAACAGATGAAGTGTAAAATAAATAAATAAAATATTTGCAGAAAAAAAGTGAACGAAAGTAATCGTGACTGTGGGTCACGTGTTGAATTCTCAAACAAAAAGGAAACAACTTTGAACTTGGATTGGACCGTAATGTACCGGTAAACTTACAAAGAATGACCCAATGCAAAGGGGTTAGACTTTACATACCCACTAGACTTGTTCAATCCTTTGATTCCATTGTCTATAATTGTAGATGGATGACTGTAGGAATGGCCAATGCTTTGGAAAGGACGGGAGGATGGCATGAATGCATTAGCCGACCTTATTGATGTGGATGCCAAGAGTAACACTGCCTTTTTTGTATAGTGCATGATTTGATTCTGTCAATTTCGAAATTGTGGATATTTAGTACTGGATGTTTTTCAGATCAACTGTCCAGATTCAAGATTTTTGCAGTTCTTTTCCTTTTATTAAATGTGATGTGCGTCAGTTTAGAACTTTCTATGTTTTTTTCACGACGATGATGATGTGTTGAGAGATACTATGTACTGTACTCTCATTATGTGTGAGTGCGAGTGTGTAATGTGAAATCTGACAACGTCTGTCTGTCGCAACACCTTCCGTTCATGTGAATAGAAGTTTCTCCAAGTGTGCACGCAAGTCGCAAGTAGAATTAACATCAGGGATCAGGTGCCTCTCTGGAGAACACAGCCACAGCACCTATCATCAATAGCAGAGAGAAAATTCGATGAACGAGGAACTGGTGCATATCGAGGATGAACCACGAGGTGATCACGACCGATAAAACTACTGCCCAACGCGTTCATTTTGATGACAAAATATGGTTCCATATTTGTGCATACTTTGGGAACGAGTATGGAAAAATCCGGCATACCAGACTTGAAACGTTCCGTCCCATTCATCTTTTCAGGGCAGTTGGTTCTGCCTCAAAAGAAGATCACGAGAGGCTGGTACGATATGTGCAGCTAGTTCCTCAGAATTATTACTATCGGAAGAATAAACCATCTCTTTTATCATGGTTCTGTCGTTATGGTGTGAAGCTAGAATCAATCGACTTTTATGGACAAATTCGGGATGATGCCGAGCTAGCCTTCTGCTTGTGGATTCTAAAATGTTGCAATACCGATGATTTGAAATCGTTGAAGGTTAACTTCTGTTGGCCCTCGCCCACAAGAAAGATGGTAATAGCTGAGGGATTGGAAAAGTTTGCCATTTTCCCCGATGGAATAAAAGGGGCATCTTCAACAAAAGATCAGTTGCATATTATGGTATACTTGCGGAGCAGGCTAGTGGAATTGAAACCATGCGCATCAGCGTTACTTCTGATCAGCTTCGTCTGCCCTTCTTCGTTATGAAAAATGGAAGACATTCACTCCTGGAAGAATTGACATTAAATATACACCAAGGAAACAACGTTGAACTTGAACCGATGTATCAGAATATAGCAAATTTACATTGTCTCAGGAGACTTACACTAATGGTAGGTTGTAAAAATTTAGGCAATGTGGCATCGCACCGGATAGAATCATTGACTCTGGAAGAAATTGATGTGAGGGAAAGTGAAGCTGATTTCATAGTA
>Ga0209712_10004589_pt1 | contig 10943 bp, 6 predicted proteins | sample ArcOceMetagenome_FD_187443 | JGI IMG/M metagenome (GOLD analysis project Ga0209712, IMG submission 187443) | Marine eukaryotic phytoplankton communities from Arctic Ocean - Arctic Ocean - Greenland ARC118M Metagenome (SPAdes) (version 2) | ecosystem: Environmental > Aquatic > Marine > Oceanic...
CATGGTACCCGCTTGATGAACTGTATAGTCAAAAGTCACCTTGGTTTTATGTATCTGTTTGGGCTCATGTTGGCTATACACAGCAGATAATTGTGCTGGTGGTTGGTTATGGACCTGGCTTATTCCCATCAGACCCAGTTCGACATTGAAACTACCGGCAAAACGTCCTGCATATTTAGACAGGGAATCAAAATGGGTTTGATCAAAGCGACTATTCTGACATTCAATATATCGCCAGTTTGATTGTCCTTTGGGCAACATCAGTACTTGTTGTTTTTCTCTGGAAACAGCACGTACCAGTGACGAAGCAGGATCACTGAAGATCAGTTGTTGCTCCAAGGAATACTGAGATGAGTCTTTTTCACCTATGGTGACTAAAGGGTAGAGTTCTTTAATATCTGGCTGCCCAGATGAGTGGCAGGTGATTTGTACACTAAACAAAGATGCAATTGTCGAGGTAACAAGCTCTTCGATTAACATGCCTGGCGCAGACAGCAAGCTACCTGTCACTATCACCACTTTGTCTAGAAAAGAATTAGTATCTATGTCTGTGTTTATTAAAAGTGTGGTCAATAAATTTTGATCTTTATCAAGCAACTGGTACTGATCGCTCTGATATTGCAGTTTTCCCATAAACTGACTTTGAGTGTCGCTAATTTGATGTTCGGAAATCACATTTTCGCTGTTTAAATCTGAGGCTTTAACCTGAATTTCTATGAACGTTTTGGCTGTCGTCATAACCTGAGATTCAACAATTACAATATTGGAGCTAAGAGGATTGTTCAGGGTAATTGCCGGTGTTTTTTCTAGTCCTTTGCTTAATCGCCATATGCTTTTGGTAGGTACTGTCATATGCGGTAATAGCGGACCTACTTCTAACTGACTACCGATAATTTTGCGTGTATGACCATCAATTGCTGTTATAAGTGCCTCAATGCCATATTGAGAATGACTACTAAAGGTGATTTTTTCGCCTGGGTGAACCAGTGAAAACAACCTTATATACCAATTTAATTGACAGTTAACTAGCCCCGCACCAAATACACCGTGTTTAGCCCTAACAATTATGTTGGCTGGAACTTCTGCGGCACCACTGTTGGTAAAGCGAATTTGACTACCATGTTCAGCATCAAACTGGTTTTTCTTAGCGCTTTTTGTGGGCAAATATTCTTGAAGCTTTAGAAAACGGATAGCTAATAATTCAATGCTACTGTTGTTGCCAGTTGATGGCGAATTGAGACTGACTTGGTTGTTTGCTTTTAGTTCGGCTAATCCAGGGACCTGAGCGTTAATTGCAGCAACGACTTCTTCGACAAATACTTGGTCTTGCTTGCCAGCGTTTATGTCTATTGTGGTAATGGGTTGTTGATCAATGCGCAGTTTAATTTGATTGCGTTCACTTAAATCGACCCCGGTAGTAAGCGGGATGTTGCTTTCCAATACCGCTGAGGTTGCACTGATCCCCTCAAATACACTGGCAATATTCCCAAACAATGCACTTTTTGCGTCAGAGCTTGTATGAGTGATTAGGTTAATGCGGCTGCTAAAACCCAGAGTAGGTGAGGTGAGTACTATTACCCCTGCTTTTTGAGAAGCAATATTTTGACCAGCACTGTTATTAATCTCATCTATTATTTCAGTCAAAGATACTTGAGTAACGTCTGCAGCCTTTTTGGCACAATCAATGATTAAGGGAGGATCACCGTCTAAGGCAATTTCAAGGAAACGTTGCTCGGATAAATCAAGCAAAATTCCGGTGAATTCAATTTTACCAGTGATAGTGGCCGGAGTTGCATACCTGCCTACATAACGTCTTGGAGAGTTAATGCCAAGTATGGTTTCTGTAGCGTCTGCAGACAGAACTTCGATTACGCTTTCTGCCCCTACTTTTTGGGAGCTTAAAATAAGATGTTTACCATCGTGATTGGCAACGTTTTTGCCAAATGCAACGTTTATGGCAATAGTAATTTGTGCCAGAGTTGTATTTGCTGGAATGAGCCCAGCACAAGAAATTTCTAAAGGGCCAGTGTCATCAATAGTTAACTGCAGGTTTGAATTTGAGCTTAAATCAACCCCACTCGCTAGATCTTTGGTACCTACAAAATTGACACTCAGTGCATCTAGGCCGCGTATCAGGCCTTTTTTAACGTCCAGTAATAAGTTACTAGCATCAGTCACATCCGGAGCAATAAATTCAATCCTACTAGCCGCAACAGTGCCAGTGTCCGCAGTGGGTGCAATAAGCATTAATTTCCCATCGTCTTGTCTGGCGATAACACTGCCCACTTGATTATTGATGTTTTCAACAACTTCAGTTAACAAGGTGGCGCGAGGTCTAGGGCCGGCGCAATTGATAGTGACAGCTAGGTTGCCATTAATCTTAATCGCCAAATATTGCGCAGTTCGCAAATCAACACCGCGGCTTAAATTAATGATGCCGCTGACACGGGCAGGTATTGCGTCTTGCCCATATACGAAGGCAGAGTTGAAACCAAAAATGCGCTCACTGGCTTCACCTTTAATTTGTGCCTGGCTAACGAACCTTGTGGTGCGTAAATTTGTGACGGGGCTAACAATAAGTTGACTGCTACTACCTTTCTTAGGGCTTAGTAAGGTCAAGAACGAACCATCATGGCTAGCAATATTGGCACCCAAAACATCATTTATGCTGTGAGTGATGTCACCAACAGAAACAACTTTGAGGTGGTTGATCTTACTTTTTAGATCAATATCCAATGGCTGGGATTGGTCCAGGGTTATCCTAAGTTGATTACTCGCATATAGATTTACCCCGCCAGATAAATCAATCAAACTGGTTATTTTGGCTGTAGTTGAGTCGCCGCCTTTTGCACTCCTTGAGGCGATCCCTAACAACACTTGTGCTGCGTTATTTGGCTCACCGTCAGTAGGAGCAGGGCTTTCGATAGTCAGTTTGCTGGCCACGCCTGTTGTAGTAGACGATAAAATTAAGTTACGTCCATTATGACTGGCGACTTTTTTACCAAGAGTGTCGTTAATTGTATTAGTGATTTCAGGCAACTGAGAGGATGTTGGGTCAAGCCCACGACAATCAACATTCACTGCACTGCTATTATTAAGCCGTATCCGCAAAATATAGTCTTGGGTTAAATCTATACCTTTACTTAGTTCACTTGTGCCTATCAAGGTAGCGGCTAATTTATCATGACCAATGACTGCGCTGGGCGGTGAGCCTAAAAGGTGCATGGTTGCATCTTGCGCCGCAGCTGATAAAAAAGTGATGCTGCTGCCAGCCCCTATTTGGGGCGATTTCAAGGTGAGAAACACACTATCATGACTGGCAACTGGACTGCCTAAAGCGCTGTTGATCGCATCACTAATTTGCTCGATTGTAGTGGTTTCAGGGATAGGTCCCCCACAGTCAATTTCTGCGAGTGTGTCTGCATTTAATTTAATTCTGAGGTAGCGAGTTTGAGTAAGGTCATTGTTGCCCGATAGGTTGATACTGCTGGTGTAGCTTGCAGCAACTGCAGCCTGACCTTTAGTGCTAGGGGCAGCAAAGCCGAGCACTATAGGTGCAGCATCATTGACTTTTTCTTCTAATAATATGCTACTAGTGGCTCCGCTAGTCAGGGCAGTTAACACTAGCTTGTGGTTTTTGATCGATGCCAGTTGTGTGTTAAATGCCTGATTGATGGTGTCTACAATTTCTGAACTGGTTACAGCAGAAGGATCGGCTGCAGTGGCTAATAAATCAACGCTGATTCTGGCCTTTCCGTTTATTTTGATGTTTAAGGTTCTGCTAGTAAAGCTACCTGAACTACTTAAATCTAATGGAATATCAAGATTAACCAGACCAACAATACGCGCTGCGGTTGCCTCTTGTCCTTGGGCAATAATATACTTTTCACCAAACAACGCATTTGTTGCATCATTCCCACAGTGTTGCTCGGTGACGAGGGTGTCTGATTGCCGCGTCCACCAAGTGTCTATATCGTCATAGCTGTCGGCAATTTGCAAACCTAGGTTATTAGCGCTGGTGCGCAAAATACCTTGTACAGTCACTGTGCCTTCTAATGCGGTTTTTATGTATTGTTTTAAGTGGGCTCTGAATTCTTCAACCGTCTGTTGAGGCCGAGGAGCCAAGCCATATAACGACGCAATTCTAGCTAAATCGTCAATCTTGTCGACTCCGTTATCTGCGTGGTCAACCCAGTGGGCGCGCATTAACGCGGCTAGACTGTTTTCAGCTTGAAGCAATTCGCTACCAAAAGTATCTACCACTGTTTTTAGTGGCGAGCGAGTGCCTGATACTTTAAAAGTATCAGGCAGATAGCTAAGGATACGTTCGGTTTTTGTGGTCATGTCTAACTACCGTTTTCCTGCAACAGAATATCGGATTCATCTATGTCCAAACTGACCCACCAATTATCACCATCTATAACGGCGACGATTTCAAACTCTGCTGCTTGTATTTCGCCGTCTGTGGCGTTGCGTAGTTCAATAGTTGATTGCAAGCGACTGCGATCTGGTATGCGCTGGGTACCGGGAATAATTGGCCCGTCTTCACTAACAATACTTTCAAAACCCAGCTTTAAAGCCTGAATATCTGAAGCAGGGGTGATGGCAACCAAATCCAATAACCTGTCGACTAGCTGTGAAGTGCCAGGCTGAGTGACATTACTCACCCAGGATATGACATCTACTATACTGGCGCTTTTGACATCTTCAGTGGCTTTAATCGCTTCCAATAAGGCCTTGCCGTCTGCAGGATCGCCGCTAGACAATTCGTCAACATAAAGCTGTAAGTTGGCAATGATTTGCTGTTTTATTTTTTCTTTTCCTTGATTGGTTATACCTGCTGAAATTTGAGCGACTATTTTGGGTTTAAAGAACACATAACGGGCAACCAAACTAACATCTATGCCAGCTGCCCGTGTGTTATGCACTTCTGCTTGTAAACTGGAAAAACGCTCAGGTTCGGCTTCTATTAACAACACTGTACTGCCAGGCTCAGAGCGTTTTAACTCAGGGCCATTGGGATCCCATACTTCTAATAAGTTGCCGCGGCCAGTAAAAATGACTTGAGCCAATGCGGCGTGAGTTGCTCTGCCTAATGCGCGTAAAGCGGCCTTGGCTCGTAACCTTAATTCAGGATCGGTTTCATCTTGTGCGGCCAGAAACGTGGCCTCGAAGTTGGTGATGCGAGCGATACCTTCAATTGTTTGCGCCATTTCGGTAATGCTGGCCGAGTCAACCTGACCTGCTTCTTTACGAAAATCCTTAGTGGCCCTAATGGGCACATCTATACGTGCTTGTCCTTTTTGTAATGTTCTGAGTTGTGTGGTCTCAAAGGTAGTATCACCTTTGGTGGTGGACAATAAGGTTCCTGAACTGATAGTGATATTGCCGCTGCTTTGAGGGTCGCGAAAAAAAGTCACTAAACCCACTGCAAAATCGGCGGTTTTACGTTTCACATTTAGAATAGCAACAACTTGATCCAGTGACACACCCGTGGCGGTATCAATAAAACCATTTAAGTAAGCTAGGTTAATTTGTTCATAAACTGTGGCGATTTCTCGACCGATTGCCTCAGATAATGTGCGGGTAACGCTGCCTACGTTGATGTCAGTCAGTGGTGAGTTAGCATCTGGAATAAAATAATCCACGAAGAAAACTGATTCGTCGGCAGGTGCAGAAGCGCCTTCTTGCCAAGCAATGACATTTTCATCAGGGTCGTAAATAAAATCGATGTTTTTCTGAAAACTATGGGAAAGCGTTTTTAGTTCGCCATTCACTTCTTGCTCTATCTTGCCAGTGATACCGCGCACATCACTTGCTGGTTGTGAGAGAGGATAACGGTCGGATTTTTTGTCAAAAAATATCGGTTCGTTAACTACTCCGCCAACTATGGCGGTCAAAATATCATCCACCACCTCTTGGTAGGGACGCTCTATCAAGTTAAGAGTATCGGGATTCATGGGGTTACTCCCGGTTCAAGAAAAAAAGGAAAAACCAAATTAAAAGGTGTATCGAAGGTCAAAGCTTTTAGAGTCAAATCGATATCTATTCGATTAGGATTACTCACATTTTGGGTGACAGATATGGCAACAACTTTTTCAATTCTGGGTTCATCTGCTAAGGACTGTAAGATAAAAAGTTTCGCTCGATTGCGATTGCTGGCGGTATTAAGCTCGCCGATAAGTTCATGTAAACGTGAACCGTAGTTAGGGTGACCTAATAGGCTCATCTCGCCAGCACGGGTGAGGAACCTCAGCAGTAACGCTTGTTGAAATGCAGCGACACCCGTGAGTGTTTGCAGGTCAATTTTCCCAGTTTCTTGTCGCGTGCGAGTGTGTAAGTCGCGACCTATCTCGCGATCATGCTGGTTCTCTAAATTGCGTAATAGCTGCAAATCAGTACCCAATCTTTGTTCCACTAATGCCAAAATTTGCTCCTTCCGAATAGGTCGGCCATCTATGGAGGCCACTGGTCGAGAATAAACGGTGCTGCTGGTGGTCCTAATATGGTCAAGATGCCTGGTGGTGATGGGATGTTATCTCCCAAGCGCACTAAAGGTTTCCCCCCTACAGACACCCCTGTGCTGGCAAACGGGCCAATGGGAATAGTGTAAGGCACGCCAGTCACCGAATTAATCATCAAACACATCGAGCCCGATGTGGCTAACGGCAGACCATTAGCCGTGATAAAAGGCGGTAACACCGCTATTATGGTGCCGCTGTCAGGCGCTCCCGCTGCGCCTGGACTGAGCAAAACCATAGCGCCTATTGAAACGGGAGGGCCGGGCATTCTGTTCTCATTGTCAGTTGCTTGTTCTGCATACCAATCTCCAGTTATCTCTATTAAGTGGTTAAGGTGAAAACAGAGTTGTGCCTTTTATCGACACCACACCGCCTTGTACTGTTGTATTCGCCCCACCTTCGAGTTTTGCAGTAACACTGCCTTTTGCATTTAATTGAGTACCTGCTTCAATCGTTGTATCTAGTTGGCTTTTTATTGAAATACTCATTGCTTCAACACTGAAGTCTCTGTTGGCCTTTAAGGCGATTGATCCTGCCGCTTCGACTTGAATATCGCCGTCTTGATTCATGGTCATTTTGGTGCTGCCAGTTAGGACAGTCACTGTGCCACCACTGGCGTTGGATTGATCTATAGTCATTTCTGATTTGCCAGCAGTGGCTCGAATGGTGCCGTCTGTGATACGCACTGTGATTTTGGGATCCATCTCGATGATGATTTCTCGTGGCTCAGAGGCTTGTTGCTGTAAATTACGTATTGCCGCTTTGAGGGTTTTGTCGTCGGCATCATCCAAAGGCAATCTGAAAATTACTTCATCATTATTATTTAACGGTGGGCGATCTTGGTCGTTGTATAAACGACCAATGACTATAGGTTGATTAACGTCGCCTTTGACAAAAGCGACAAGCACCAAATCATTCAGGTTGGGGATCGCAACTGTGCCGATACGGTCAGTGGAGATAGGCACACGTTTTAATAGTAATTGGCTGTTTTTAATTTCTACATCACAGGCATAATTATCCGTGTCTGAGCCTGAACTGTGAGGATAGACCTTTTTCACAATACCTAATTCTGTAGCTCGCATACCACGGATTTCGTCGCGCACAATGGCTTGAATGGTATTGATTATGTTGGTCATATCAAAACCCTGCCAAATTGGTGTCGATGGAACGGAACATCACTTGGGTAGTAAAACCAGACAGTTTGGTAATACGGTGAGTCACTCCTCGCACTTGATAAATTAGGTTTAATTCGTCTTCGGGTAATCCGCTTAGCCTAATCGTATCCCCTAGTTTGACTTGTGGGCGACCGACACTGAGTAAATGACCACGTACCCTTTGTCGACTTAATTCAGTAAAGGCTGCATCAGCTGCTTGTTGCGCAGCAGTTCCGGTGCGCAAAGCGGGTTTTTCGAGCAGTAGGGTAGTGCCGTTATTCGTAATATCGCCTGCATTACCAGTCAGGCCAGAAAAGTCTTTGGTTAACCAAGCCCATGATTCATTGCCACTGTTGCTGCCGCTTTCCCCCCAAGCTTCTACTTTTGCACTTAAAGGTGCTGAAAAGTCGACTTTTAATTCAATGATGTGACTGGCATGGTTAAACACATGCACTTGGTTTCCACCAGAAAATCGTTGGAATACAAGTTGATTGTCACTATCAAAATACAAATCGAACCCGCAGAGTGCTGCGAGATCTCGCATATGATGATAGAAGCTTTTTTGACCATCGATTACGTAGGCAGGAAAATTGATACCTGATTCTATATTGGCTGTATTTACGCCTGCTTGGGAGGCGAGATCCTTGACTATATCTCCGGCGGTTTTACTTTCAAATGTTTGCTCAGTGAAGGATCGCAGCAAAATGACCGCGTCAGAGTAACCATGAATGTGATCGCGAGTAGACCCTTTTTTGGCACTATCTACTTTGCCCTTTGCAACTTGTATTAATTCCCCTTCCTGATCGGCATAACCCAATTCGATGATTCCATCATCTTCACGTTCAGGCTTGAAGTGGCCTATGTTGCCAAGAATTAACTGAAATTCATCGCTGGCAACGTGCATATCCAGTCTCACCAATAAGTCTACCAAAGTGCTGGCTTGCGGCTCATCTGTGGTGTCGACTAGTTGCCCACCGACAGTGAGTTTATAGGCGGGCGTCAAACTCATGTTTGCTCCTCCTGACTTAAATGTTTTACTGCAAGTGAGGCTGACCTGCGTATAAAGGGATCCTTACAGTTCCTTTTAAGCCTATTTAGTAGGGGTTTGGCTCTTGTTTGACCTGAGGCTGCCAAACACTGAATTTTAACGTTGCATGCTGAGATATCTTCATCATCAAGATTATCCATTAATAGCTCAGCTGCTTTATGTGGATGGATTTTGACTATGGCTCTAGCAGCCGCTATGCGGAATACTGGATCTGGGCTGCTAAGATAACTTGATGCCGTGTCGAATCCTTCATCAGCACCAATTTCTCCTAAACAAATAAGTGCGCGTTGGTGAATAAAACTAGCTTGTTCTGAGTCCATTAGTAATTTTTGTAATAACGGCACAGCTTTTTTTTGCATTTCAATTATTTTAGGCAGGCCGAGGAATTCATCATCAGACATTAGTTTAATCAGCCTTTTTATTTCTCTGATACTCATACCATCACTCCAAAAATTCCAGAAAACCGCTGTCATCCATGGTCTGACATTGGTCAGGCTCAAGGCGAACTGTGTTTGGAGTCGCAGGCAATGTTGTGGTGCCTGCACCTGTCATTAAATTGTTTGCTCTGGCATCGTGTGGTAGGTGTAAAACATGGCAAATTTCGTGGCCAAAGGTGTATTGACTTGCAGAGTCAGCAACTGAAACACCAGGCTGACCTACTGGAAAAGCGGAACAGCCAAACAACCCCATGCTGTTGGAGCGAACAAAATAAACCAGAAAATTGTGGGGGCAAGAGTCGCGTCCTAAAGCAAACAAAGCAATTTCTTCTGGATCTCGGCTAGCATTCCCACCTATGGTCAACGGGCAGTCGGTTTGAGCAATATCCAACAGTGCTGGATTATCAACAATTGTTGAGGATGAAATTCTGAACTCAATACCGCACTGGGCCACAACTCTGTTGGCTGTGGTCATATCTGCAGCTATGGTGGGAGTCGCACCTTGAATGGTTATGGTGCAGAATTGAAATACTCTGCCGCGCACCTGAACTTCAACTGCACCAGCATCTAAACTTGGCGCATCGACCGATAATTTTAGTTTACCTTGTGCTCGGCACCTTATGGTTTCTATTGATTTAGGGGCTGCAAAGGTAATGTCAGCTCGAGGGATCGCATCGGGAATAGCCATAATAGGGGCAGGTGAAACAAATGCATTGCCAGATGTACGATTTAGCGTTAATGGCAGGCTTTCAAGAGTCACACCTGCTTCAGTCTCGCTTTCGAGCGTCACTTGAATACTATTTGCTGAAATCCCAGCAATAGTCACTCTAGCTCTAAACAAAGAATCCCTTTGAGTCCCAAATAAATCATTAATGTCAAAGCTGGTGCGCAGGCGATTTAATACGCCTTCTATCTGTACTCTTGTTTGTGCTGTGTTAAAGGGCGCAACATTATTACTGAGCATCACCTCTGCTGCGGTGATCATCACGCGATCGCCGTCTTGTTCAACTCCATCTATGCCTAATTGAAAGCCTGTATCTAGCGCGTTATCACTAGGAGCGAGAGCCTCTGCCCAAAACACTGTACCCACATGATTGGGAGTGGAGGGCGCAGCCACTACTTGAGGGATAGCTTGATTAGCTGCTACCTGAGGCAGCCTCAAAGGTGTTTGTGCAGGAGTGGCAACTTCTTCTGACGCACTAAAAAGTTGAACTTTGTTACTGATAGCTTGCACAGATAAAGAGCCTGCGAATGTTTCTGGCAATGCTCGGCGCAAAATAACCATGGCACGTGTGGCTTGTGCTGATACATTTTGAACCTGCAACATTCTACCGGGCGCTATTTTGTCGGTGTCGCTTAATATTAAAAGTTCATCAGCCACATTCGTTTGACTGCTGCTTATGTCCAAGGTGAGCAACACTGAAGTTGTTTGCTCAGATGCGGTACGGCCATTTTGACCAGACACTACTATTTGTAGGGTCAGAGTGATGTCGTCTAATACATCGCTAGGATTTGGACCACCTTCACAAAAAAGTGTGACGCCAGCTAATAATTGGGCATCAGTAAATAGGTTGTCGTTGCCGTCAAATTTTAAGGCTATGCCGCCCGTGGCCGCAGTGAAGAATAATATTTTGTCATCAGGTGAACGGGTAAATATACCTGTCCCAGTAAATGCTTGATCCACGCTAAGCACCGCAGGCTGACGTTGCGGATTGGTGTGCTGACGTTTCACTACTATGCTAGGCGGAACTACAATGCTTGGCATAATATTGGCAAGTGCTGC
>Ga0209712_10004591_pt1 | contig 10938 bp, 9 predicted proteins | sample ArcOceMetagenome_FD_187443 | JGI IMG/M metagenome (GOLD analysis project Ga0209712, IMG submission 187443) | Marine eukaryotic phytoplankton communities from Arctic Ocean - Arctic Ocean - Greenland ARC118M Metagenome (SPAdes) (version 2) | ecosystem: Environmental > Aquatic > Marine > Oceanic...
TAGGGGGTGGGGTGGCACATGCAGCCCCCAGTCCATTACTGACCAGATTACTGACCAATATGCGCCTTATTGCAGTGAACTGGGGTATGCTGTATTTAATGAAACCAGAGTGTTAGCTGATTGATGACGGATGTAACAGGAGATGAACACCCTGTCTGTCCGCCACATATACTAATTAAGTAGCTGATTATATTCATATTAATAATAAAACTAAATCCCTACCCACAACGCTACCCACAACGAAACATCAGATCAAAACAGAGTTAATCAGGGGTTACTGTACCCAATCGTTACCTTTGATCTGTGGGATCCAGGCCCGGACCCCGCTATCCCAGGGCCCCGCGTCTCGGACCACGGGCCTTTAGTGTTAGCGTTGCAAATTCACTGAGTTGGAGTTTTGTTTGCCGCCATCTTTATTCACGCACCTATTTCAAGCGAAAGCGCGCCGCCGCTCTTACTGAGTGGCGTCAATTATTGAGCGCATAGATTTAGGCGGTGCCAGCAATCTGATGCGTGTTCTCATTATTTTGACAGCACCTATTTTGACCCGTAGGCGCTGACGTCAGACACCGAAAGCATTTTGAAAAGCCAGTCTCGGAAAACCATTATCTTGTCCACACCCGAATTTGGCTCTTGCACGACAAAGCTTCGTAAAGATCGGCGGATTGCCAATTGGCGCAAAGCTGGGGGCACTATGACTCGACCGGCTGCGAGGTCTTCGCCAGCCAAGAAATCTCCTTCAAGCGCGATGCCAAGGCCGCTAACAGCCGCTTGTAACCCTAAAAGGATGCTGTCGAATTTCAAAGTCGAGTAATTCGAGATCGGGATGCGGTTTGCACTAATAAATTGCGCCCAATTAACGACACTGACCTCTGAATCAATTAGCCTAAAGGCAGATAAGTCTTTGGGTTCACGAAGGATATTTCGATTTTTGATAAGTGCAGGGCTGCACAATGGCAAAATGGTTTCTTCCAAAAGAGGTTCAACACAAAGCCCAGTTTCGATCACTGGCCCATATCGGATTTCTACATCAATCGGAGGTATGGACGCATCATGGAATGCAGTAGGTGTATATATCTGCAGATCAATATCGGGATACTGTGAAATGAACAATTGGATGCGTGGCAAAAGCCAGCGCAGACCAAAGCTGACGCCACAGCGGATAGTCAAGGTTTCACGAGAGCTATTGTGACAAACTTTATTCGTCCCCTCATCAATCCTTTCGTAAGCGGCACGGATTGCCTCAAAATATGCGGCGCCCTCTATCGTCAATTTGACACCGCGGCTGTGTCGGACAAAAAGAGGTTTACCGACAAATGTCTCCAGTTTCCGAATTTGATGGCTGACCGCCGAGGTGGTTATGTGCAGTTCCTGCGCCGCAATCCGAAAGCTGCCACATCGCGCGGCAGCTTCAAAAAAAGACAAAGTACGCAAAGGGGGCCGCTGCATTTCCATTCTCCTACATGCGGGGTCTAAGACTTAGAAACCTAACAAACCTCTTTACGTTGCGTTGAGCTAAATTCAACCCTAGATGCAATTTTTTGCGTTTGTCGCATCATGATTCGTAATATAATGTTATTTTATTAGAAATAAATGTAGCATGAAAGGTTTAACTGATGAATATTTTTTCACTAAAAGCTTCAGCCGTTTCCGCGGTAGTGGCGATGGTGCTTGCGTCAATGTCAACTGGCGCGGTTGCACAGAGTGTACTGGACAGAGTTATCGCTGAAAAAAAACTCGTGATTGGCACGCGCGAGTCGCAAGTGCCTTATGCCTATGTGAACAGCGCTGGAGAGTATGAAGGATGGGCCGTCGACCTGAACCGTGCCCTTCACGGTCTAATCGAACAGAAACTAGATCTTGAAATTGAGCTCAAATTCAAGCCGGTCACCGCGCAAACTCGTATTCCACTAGTGGTGAATGGCAGCCTTGACTGGGTGTTGGGCACTACGGGTCAAACCGTGGCCCGCGAGGAGGTGGTCGACTTTTCTCTTGTTAACAACGCAGTATGCGTCAAAAAACTCGTAGCGATTGACAGCGGAATTGAGACAACCCAAGACCTTGCTGGCAAGCGTGTTGGCGTCAACGCCGGAAGCGTCGAAGAGCGTTTGATCACCGCAATGAACGCATCGGGTGAGCTGAACCCACCGGCGCAATTGATCACGTCTGACAAGCACTCATCCGGCTTTATTTCCCTGAGTCAGGGTAAAACGGATGCGCATGTGACGCTGGATGATGCACTGATCAGCCTAATGATGAAGGCACCTGAGCCTGAGCGATGGGCGGTGCGCGGGCCTGATATTTTTTGTATCAACCAAGGGATCATCTTGCCCGAAAATGACTCCAACTGGAGAGACATGGTCAATCAGTCGATGTGCTATTTGATAGTGACGGGTGGCTATGATGAGCTCTATGCAGAATGGTTTCTTGGCGACAGTCCCAAGGCAGGATATGTGCGCGAACAATCGGACGCATTGCGAAGCCTGATCTCGAGCCAGTGCCCCTATGGCAGTGAGACATTCCTAGGCGACACATAAGGTCTCAAAGAGAAAGTTAGGGGAGGGGAACTCGTCGTCGGGCCCCCCTCTGCCTTACACCACGTAGCGCGTTTTAGACCAGTTCTCTGAATTTTATAGGACAGAAGATGGAAAACCAGTTTGCCGACCGCATATCGACGCTTGGTGCACCTGCCTCTCACAGCGTAATTGCAAAAGTCCGTGACCTTCGGGCTACCGGCTTGGACATCATAGATTTCGGGCAACAAGGGGCTACACCCACGATTGCAATGGATGCAGCGGCCAAAATGATGCAGTCTGCGGCGGGGTCTTCATACACTGACACCCGTGGGCTTCCTAGTCTGCGCCAGGCGATCGCCGACAAGTTGATCAAAGAGAACGGCATTACAGCCGATCCGAGCACCGAGATTGTCGTTACCTTGGGTGCCAAAGAGGCCATATTTGCGTCGATGCTGGCACTTGTGGGACCCGGAGACGAAGTTCTAATCGAAGACCCGGCCTATGTTGGGTTCGAGCCTCTCATTCGTCTGGCTGGCGGCGTACCTGTAACCATACCAATGAAAGCGGAGAATGGCTTTCGGCTTCCCATTGAAAATCTGGAAAGCTACATGACACCAAAAACCCGGCTTTTGCTTTTGTGCAACCCGCACAATCCCGGAGGCCATTGTCATTCCGCTGAAGACCTCGCAGCTATTGCTGAAATTGCCATCTGTGCCGACATTTATGTGCTTGTGGATGAAGCCTATGAGCATTTTGTCTATGACGGCGGCAAACACACGAGCCTCGCATCGCTTCCTGGTATGTTTAATCGAACAATCACGGTTCAGACTGTTAGCAAAATCTACAACATGGCCGGTTGGCGCGTTGGCTGGGCAGCAGCAGCGGCCCCACTGATGGCAAAGATTGCCTTGGTACATGCCCATGCTGTGACCTGTCCAACATCTTTTGCGCAAGCCGGTGCAGAAGCGGTCATCCGAGAAGGTATTGGCGAAGGGGACTTACCAATCGCCAAGATAGTGGAGCGGTACACAGCGCAGCGTGACGCCATGGTTTCTGGCCTGAGCGCAATACCGGGAGTCACCTGTGCGACGCCGAGTGGTGCTTTTTTCGTATTTCCAAATCTTGCGACCTTCGGCCTGTCATCTATCGAAATCTGCGAGTACTTGCTGCAAACCGCCCACGTTTCCGCAATCCCAGGATCTGCATTCGGCCAGGAAGGAGAAGGGTATATTCGCTTAGTTTTCAAAACAGACGTTGGTGTTATCAATCAGGGTGTTGCCCGTTTGGCAGAAGCCCTGTCCAAAATTAAACCTAATACTGTTACGAGTGGATCGGGCAATACAAGATGAACTACGATTTCGATTGGTCTATTCTATGGGAAGAACCCCATCGTAACCGGATCATTGAGGGTTTGCAGACAACATTGCAACTATCATTGCTCGCTTGGGTGTTGGCCCTTAGTCTGGGAATACTGATTGGTTCGATGCGGATGTCTAATTCACGGTTCCTGCGTATTTTTGGATCCGCTTATGTGGAATTGTTTCGCAATATTCCACTATTACTGCAATTATTCATCTGGTTTTTTGTTTTTCCTCTGCTGCTACCAAGAGATTGGATGCTGTCATGGAACCGAATGGACAACGTTCCATTCCTGACGGCGTTGATCGGATTATCGCTGTTCACTTCAGCACGGGTGGCAGAGCAAATGCGCTCGGGTATTTCTTCGATCCCTAAAGGGCTGCTTGACGCGGCATCTTCCACTGGGCTGAGCAATGTGCAAACCTATCGATACATCGTCATTCCCTATGCGTTCCGGGTGATGATCCCCGCCATATCTTCAGAATTCCTAACGATATTTAAGAACTCTGCCCTCACCTTGACCATTGGGGTTGCAGAAATCACAAACACCTCGCGGGCGATCGAGGCGTGGTCCTTTCGGGGGATCGAAGCCTATTCAGTGGCCTCCCTGACATATATGGCCACAACCGCATCTGTCGTCATTTTCATGAGTTGGCTGGAACAGGCGCTTCGCATCCCTGGCCTGATCGGCAGAAGGTAGGCATCAGATGGACTGGTCTGTTATAATCGACAACCTGCCTTTCTTGATGAAGGGCTTGTCACTGAGCTTTCAACTGGCAGCACTCACTATGGTCTTGAGCTTGTCTCTCGCATGCTTCATTGCGATCGGGCGGATCAGTCACAGGCGATGGATCCGTTATTCGTCCGCAATCTTTGTGAACTTGCTGCGCAGCAATCCGCTCATTTTAATCGTGTTCTGGTTCTTTTTCCTAGTGCCCCTTCTGACCGGAAAACACGTGGGCGAATTCTGGTCGGTCTTAATTGCCTTTGTGGTCTTCTTTTCCGCCTATTTCGCCGAAATCGTGCGCTCCGGCATCCAGTCTGTGGGCAGCAATCAGATTAAAGCGGCCCTGTCGACAGGGCTGTCCTACCCGCAAACCATGCGGCTAATCGTACTGCCTCAAGCTATGCGCAATGTGATGCCAGCGTTGGTAACAGAATGTGTGATCGTCTTCCAAGGCACGACAATTGCTTACGTGATTGGTCTGCGCGAGTTCCTGCATAGCACGATTTTGCTGACCGAACGAACGGTGCGCCCAGTCGAGCTCTATCTGTTCGCAGCGCTAGTTTACTTTGTGGTCTGCTTTGCTGGTTCGACTTTGGCACGTCGACTTGAAAAGAAAGGAATAAGAGTATGACAAAGACCCCAATAGTCGAAATCACGAACCTTGACTTGTACTACGGCAAGCACAAGGCACTCGATGACATTTCTACTTCTTTTACCTCTGGAAGTTGCGTCGTTATTTGCGGTCCTAGCGGGTCTGGCAAAAGCTCTTTACTAAGGTGCATCAACCGGCTTGAGGATTTCACCGGGGGTGACGTTCTGTTTGATGGTATCAGCCTGCGCAACACCCGCGACCTCGCGGCTGTCCGTTCCAATATTGGAATGGTATTTCAGCACTTTGAACTTTACCCACACCTCAACGTGAGAGATAACGTCACGCTTGCACCCCGCAAGGTTAAAGGCCTGTCCAAGGCTGCAGCTGAGGAACGTGCCGAGACACTGTTGGATCAAGTCGGCATTCTTGATCAAGTGGACAAGTATCCGGCAGAGCTATCCGGGGGGCAACAGCAGCGTGCAGCAATCGCCCGTGCGCTGGCGTTGGAGCCCCGTCTGATGCTGTTTGATGAACCAACCTCTGCATTGGATCCTGAGATGATCGCTGAAGTGCTTCGTGTAATGCGCGATTTGGCGGCGGGCGGGATGACGATGCTGGTTGTGACACACGAGATGGGTTTTGCCCGCGACGCGGCAGACGAAGTAATATTCATGGACCAAGGTCGCATTATTGAGCGCAGCGAAAGCGAGGTGTTTTTCACCAACCCTAAATCTGCGAGGGCAAGGGAGTTCATCGATCGCATAGTCTACAAACTTTGACGTTCCTTTTGAAGCAATCCGAATACCCCAAAATATGATTGAGGAAACACCATGAACAAAACAAGCGTCTCTACCCGGTCAGGCAGCATAGTTGGATCTTCGCCATCATTTCGGATCGGCGTCGATATTGGTGGTACCTTCACTGATGTGGTCGCATTAACCTCGGATGGAAAGACCCTGACACGCAAAGTGTCATCAACACCAGATGATTATGGAAGGGCTGTTGCAGCGGGCATAGAGGCGCTTGTCTCCGAGAATGGTCTGGATTTTGCGAACGCAAGCGATATTGTACACGCAACGACTGTGGCAACCAACGCGATTCTCGAAGACCGTGGTGCGCGGACTGGTCTTATCACGACCGAAGGGTTTCGCGACGTTCTGGAGTTTCGTCGCGTACGCTTTCCTGAACTTTACAATCTCGCTTACCGCAAACCCAAACCACTTGTTCCGCGACGCTACAGGCTTGAGGTTCGCGAACGCCTTGCGGCCGACGGAACGATACGGACGCCGCTGGACGAGGCCAGTGTGGTCTCCGCTGCAGAGCGATTTAAAGAAGCCGGTGTCGAGGCGGTCGCGATCTGTCTTCTGCATTCCTATCAAAACCCGATACACGAACGGCGCGTTGAAGAAATCTTGCGTCGCAATCTGCCGGACGATGTTTTCATCTGCTGCTCTTACGATATTCTGCCCGAAATACGCGAATACGAGCGTACGAGCACGACTGTAGTCAATGCTTTTCTTGGGCCGATAATGACCCACTATTTGGATAAGCTCCAGACTCGGTTGTCTGATATAGGGCTGGAAAAACCGCTATATGTAATGCAGTCGGGCGGTGGCCAGATGAGTGTGGCAGCGGCTACGGCAAAGCCCGCCTATCTTGTCGAGTCAGGTCCTGCCGCAGGGGTTGTCGCGGCAGCGCATATCGCAAAACAGCTTGGGCTTGAACATATCATCACCCTTGATATCGGTGGCACTACCGCAAAAACATCCATCGTTGAGCATGGGGAGCCCGTAAAAACTGGCGAATACGAAGTTGGTGGCGGGATCAGTCTTTCGAGTAATCTGGTCAAGGGCGCAGGTTACGCAATAAAGTTACCGTTCATCGACGTTTCCGAAATTGGTTCGGGCGGTGGAAGTAAAGTCTGGTTTGACAATGGGGGTCTCCTTAAGGTCGGACCTGAAAGCGCCGGGTCAATTCCTGGCCCCGTCTGTTACGGGCAGGGTGGGACCCAGGTTACGTTCACGGATGCTGTTTTGGCGTTGGGGTATCTCAATCCCGACCACCTAGTGGGCGGTGCCCTAAAACTCGATTTTGACGCAGCTGCTACGGCGCTTGAGGCACAGATTTGCCATACTTTAAAGCGGGCGCTGCACGAATCCGCCTTTGGAATATTTACTGTGGCGATCACCAACATGGTGCGGGCAGTGAAATCTGTGACCACCTACAGAGGGCGTGATCCGCGTGATTTCACACTGGTCGCCTTTGGTGGAAATGGCCCTGGCGTTGCTGCGGCTATTGCAGAAGAGTTGGGCGTGCGTTCCGTCCTTGTCCCACCAAACCCTGGAGTGCTGAGTGCCCATGGTCTATTGGTTGCTGAGAATACCTATGAATCCGTTCGCTCAATGCAAGGACTGCTAGGGCAGATTGAAGACAAACTGATCCGCGATGGATTTCAATCAATGTCGAGTAAAGCAACTGATGACCTGATCTCTCAGGGTTTTGCAGAAATTAGAATAAAGACACAACATCACGCAGACCTGCGTTATGCCGGACAGGCTTTTGAACTGACAGTGTCCGCCGATAACGCAGAAGAAATCGCAGACACGTCTGTTTTGACTGCACGGTTTCACAATGAACACGAGCGGACCTACGGCCATAAATCGCCTAATCAAACTGTCGAAATCGTCAATATTCGGGTCGTCGCGCGCGTTTCCTCTGATCAGGACAATGCGTTGGCTCCTCAATGCTTTAAGGGGGCGACGACACCCTTCGGCGAACGTACTGCCTATTTTGGACCTAGGCTCGGTCTGCGCCAAGCCAAGATTTTAACTGATCGGGCAAGCCTCGGCTCAAACGCCATCGAAGGGCCTGTTATTATTGAGGAATACGATGCGACCACGGTGGTTCCGCCCGGTTGGTATGTAGCGCTCGACGATTACGGCAGTCTGCTTCTGAACAAGGGAGAGCGATGATGGATACTGGTTTTGATGCCGTAACGTTGGAAGTTGTGCAAAACGCGCTGGCCTCTATCGCGGACGAGTTGGCTTTGGTTATCATGCGGTCGGCGTATTCAAACATCGTGCGCGACTCCATGGATTATTCAACCGCTGTATGTGATCATGCAGGTCGTACAATTGCCCAAGGACTGACTAATCCCGTACATCTGGGCTCATTTCCTCATGCGACCCGCAATCTGGTTGAGGCCCACGGTCAAGACATGAAACCCGGCGACGTGTTTATCTTTAACGATCCATATGGTGCCGGCGGCATGCATCTTCCGGATTTCTATATCATCAAACCTGTATTCGTTGACGAAATACTAGAGGGTTATGTCGCAACGCTAGCACACCAATCCGATGTGGGTGGCATCGCGCCAGGTGGCATGGCCGTGTTCGCAGAAGATATCTTTCAGGAAGGACTGCGCATCCCCGTCCTCAAGCTGTTTGAAGCAGGAAAGCTCAACAAGGCGATCCTTGATCTTATTGAACGCAATACGCGTATGCCCACGAATGTCATCGGGGATATTTACGCCCAGATTGCAGCCTGTACGACTGGGGAAGAGGCATTTAGGAGATTGGTTCAACGCTACGGCAGCGTCGATTTCCGCCGTTACACCGAAGAGTTGCACGACTATGCTGAAAGACTGATCCGCAAAGAGATTTTGGCCATCCCGGATGGCACATATGCGTTTGAGGATTTTCTTGACGGACTCGGAGAAAACCCTGAGCCGATCCGCTTTTGTGCCACGGTGACCGTATCCGTTGATCACATTCATGTGGACTGGACTGGTACATCGCAACAGGTTAAAGCGGCTATAAATGGGCCTTTACCCACAACGCACGCCATGTGTTATCTCGCTGTGCGGTGCGCCATCGGCACACCTATCCCGAATTGTGACGGGTTCATGCGTGCAATCTCTGTGACGGCGCCGTTAGGTTCCATTGTCAATCCCCGTGAGCCTGCAGCTTGTGGTGCGCGGGGGATTATCTGTTTCCGAATGTACGATGCCCTTTTGGGGGCGTTTTCGCAGATTTTCCCCGACAGGATTCCGGCTGCGAATGAAGGTGGGTCATCTGCACCTCACATTGCGGGGCGCGACGCAGAAAATCGCGCGTTCATCGTTTCGGGTGGGCTAATGGGATGTTGGGGTGGAATGTCATCGCATGATGGTCAGGAAGGCATCTCAAATCCTGCAGCCAACTTAGGCAATACTCCCATCGAGCTTCTCGAAAGCCGGGAGCCAGTTGAGATAACGAAATACGCATTTGTTACTAATTCTGGTGGGCCTGGAAAATTCCGTGGTGGTGCCGCCTTAATGCGTGGCTACCGATTGTTGGCCGACGAGGCGGTGCTGGTGATGCGCTCTGACCGACGTTCGGTCCAACCCTACGGGTTGAATGGCGGTCTGCCAGGCACTCCGTCATGGAATATTGTCAATCCAGGGCCGGATCAGAAACTTCTTCCCGTTTGTCCGATGAGCCCAACTCCACTTGTGGGTGGAGACGAGTTTGTTCACATTCAGGCTGGCGCAGGAGGGCACGGTGATCCCTTGGAACGAAATCCACTAGCTGTTTTAGAGGACGTACTTGATGATCTCATTTCGCGGGATTACGCTCGGGACGTATTCGGGGTGATCTTTCAGGATGGGATTGTTGACAAGGATGCAACTGTGGCGAAGAGAAAGGCCCTGCAAACCTGTCGCACACATCTGACAACCTATGTTGACCTTTTCCATTCAGAGGTTGGGATTGCTTCGAGTGATTGGAATGCGCACGAAGCTAAAGCGGGTCCACTTTGAGCACATCTACTTCCAGCGGTTTTGTCAGACGATGCGATGGGCGCTGTCAGAGAAAACTACTTGAGATCGAGCGAGTGACTTTATAGCGTATTTGGATGAAAAACACTCCCCATTTAGTAACATAAAACCTGGCCCGGGCACTATCAGAGTAAACTTGCTGGAGACGGGCAGGGCTAATTTGTAACCATGCCGAATGACAAAACATTCTCCATTCCGCTACATAAAACCCGGCCCGGGGTTCCTGCACCATCTTGCCCAGGCCCGTGGACCGGGGATCAAGCGCCAGTGCACTATCGGACCATAGAGCACGCACCCACGTCCTGCTTTCAGCGTTGCCTGGGCTCAGTTGGTGTTGGATGGATTTGCTTGGACCGTGGGCCAACGGCAGGGGGTTACTGTGCCTAATCGCTACAGTTGAGCCTCAGGTCCATTGACGGGGGACCGCGCTCAGATCGGGCGCATGATCCCATCCAAGTCTGCCCAAGCGTCAAATCCAGACACGGGCTTTCTTTCGGGAAAGGGAAACCGCTCTTTGTCAGGTTTCTGGCCAGCCCTTACGGCTTGGACTGCGGCGGCGACGGCATTTTCCAAAGGGTCTATGACGCGACTTGCCGGCCAACCAAGCGCATCGGCCGTATCGGCTCCGTAGCCAAGCATACCAGTACAACCAAAAACGATTGAACCGGCCCCGTCCCGGTCACGTGCAAGGCGCGCGGCTTCTACAGTTGCCGAGATTGCGTCCTCGCGCGACTTTTCCAAAGCCAAGACGCTCATGCCAATGCCAACAACCGAGGCCAGCCTAGCCGACAGGCTAAGTCCTGCAGCAAGACGCTGAAACGCGTGTTCCTGACGTTGCAGGACCGTCACAACCGAGAAACGGCCGAACTCTGCTGCTTTTGTGATACCAGCTTCCCCGCAGCCAATTACCGGAATCGACACCGCCTCC
>Ga0209712_10004593_pt1 | contig 10934 bp, 25 predicted proteins | sample ArcOceMetagenome_FD_187443 | JGI IMG/M metagenome (GOLD analysis project Ga0209712, IMG submission 187443) | Marine eukaryotic phytoplankton communities from Arctic Ocean - Arctic Ocean - Greenland ARC118M Metagenome (SPAdes) (version 2) | ecosystem: Environmental > Aquatic > Marine > Oceanic...
TACGAGGAGCATCCTGTAGGTGTTGAATGGATGTAATGATCTGACGGATAGGAACACCACCCTGTATCATTTCAAGGACAGCTTTCTCAACGACCTTACTATAGGGTAGCTTCTCTTGCATGACTATCTTTCTGTTAACGACAAACTGGATGATCTCTTAAGAAGGTAATCCAGATTCCATTTGAATGGGTTCCCCAAGTACATCAGCAGGATCACATCTTACATGTTACGGTGAGCAAGGTTCATCTTGGTTGTACTTGGGGAGGTATGTGTTACACCTGAGTTAATACCTCAAGGTATAACGACAATCAGTAATCAACATGGTAGTTGACTAACTTATGTATAACTTAAGTAATTACTTATGTAGTTAATCATCATGTTGTTATTAACTTGTAGTTGTTAATTACTTATGAGATTTCTTAAGTAGTCTCTTATGTCTCTTACTTATACATATGCTATCGTTTTGCAATTCTTACAAGTAAATAATTTAATTAATTTGCATGTTTCTTGTATGTCGTTGTATTCCCACGATTCTTTTTTTGTATTATTTGGGATTGACATTGGTATTCATTGGTAGTAACCCGTGTGGTACTGTGCTATTTATGTCACACTCTAAAAGTATTTGTTTGTTTTGGATTTAGGTATCGTTACCGCTGGGCCACCGATGATTCGCTAGTAATCCTAAGGGACCCTAGTGGAAATGTCAATAGCTTATTACAAACTGTAACAATTCGTGATCACCCCCCTAAGTTATCACATACATGTGTTGCACTAATGTCACACTAGGGAATAAAACCGTTGACAATCAAAAGAAAATCAGGCGCGAGGATGAGGGAATCGCCCCCACCCTTGCACTGATTCGTGGGGTGCTATGTTACCCCATTGGATTAACCCCCGTGTGATAAACAAGCGACAACCAACTGATTAATTTACGTTCTCCCTTGTCATATGCGACACAGTAAACTTGCGATACACCAACTCCGAATCATTCTCTTGCATCGCTTGCCAGATTGACTCGCTTTGGTTGTGCTGTTTAAAGCCGTTGAAATACGGGCGGACACTGCGCCCCGTTGTATCGTAGAAGCCAAACCCATCATAGCGGCATGTAAACCCTTGTGTGATACGGTTGAAATAACGGCGTTCACCATCACCTGATTTGATACTGATTAGAACCTTCCTTGCGAGCGTTCCCATTATGTCGACCCCTTTTGATATTGCGTAAATGATACTTGATTGCGACTAGGCGCGTGTGCCTGCCCAAAGACTAGCACGGCAAGCGCGGCCTGCGTATCCGCCTGCGCATAGCGTGACGTGCCGTTCATGAGCCACCGTGCACAATACGTTGTGGTCGTCATCTCACAAGCCCCCAAATAAGGCGATATTGTTCTTCAACCGCTTTTCGGTTGTGTCTTTAACGCGCTTCTCAAAAGCAGCTTCCTCAGCGGCGTGTACCTTTGTAGCTTCTGCGATATTTTCGGGAGATAGGTAAAATTCCAAAGTCATTAGATCAAATCCTTGTTTGAGTTTCTATAACCTATATAGGCGATTCGTTGTGCGTAGTCAATAGGAAAAAACGGGGGCAACCGCAAAAGATTCAACCCCCTAGTTTCCTACTGGTCGCAGGATTCTTTATACGTTGTGGATGCGCTTCCAAGTTACCCACGTAGCGGCCTGCACCTCGAAAGCCGTCATGCCGTGGCGCTTACCCGCCTTGCTATAGGCCGCTTGCAATTCCTTGCGCAGTTTCTTGCCAATGCTAGGAACCTCTTGCATCGTGCGGCGGTCCGCGTTTGCAATGCACCACGCATGTCCGTCAATCACACAAACGTCTTGCCCCATGATACACCAGAAAAAGTCTGTGATCTTGGGACCGTTTAGCGTCTTGGCAATGTCGTCTGCATCTTGCGTTACGCCGTCAGACAGTATCTTCCAAGCCTTGTCGCGCATTGTCTTATATGTACACGGTGCCGTGTCTTCCACGTAACCGCCGTTTACAAACGATTTGCACATGTAGTGCGCGTCTACCAAATTGCGCTGCCAGCGGTTAGTAGGTGACAACGCCGCCACAACGCCCACAACGATAGCAAGGGGCAAGCGATGACAGTCTGCCATATCCTGACACTCCTTTAATGCATCCGCGTACCACGTTAAGCCGTGCGCGAATTCCGCTTGTGTCGATTGCTTTAAAACCTTAGTGATGTTGGTTGCGTATGACATTGGGAAAATCCTTGTTTGCGTTTCTGTTAACCCCTTGTCGCAATTACCAATGCGATTCGCAAGCACAAAATGCACATAAATTAAATTATTATGGGGGTTGCGAATCACCTAGAAACCTGCGATAAATTGGGGGATGCTTAATCAAAATATTACCTATGCATTAGACGCATGGCTGCTATGCAAAATTAGGGGGTTTAACTATGCCGAATCAAACACTATATTGAGTATAGAAACAAAGGATAAAACAAATGTTGAAACTTACCAAAGCACAAGAAAAGCACTTAGATGCGCTAACAATGGATTTCGTAACGGTAGAGGATATGCGCAAGAAATTCGGGTTTTCCAATAGTAACACTCTGTATAAACTGTTAGATATGGGATTGGTGGAAACTTCTTATATGGGTGAAAGCGGATCATTTGAGGCGGTACTAGTGGCATGGCGTAAGATCTAATTCAAAGGGGGGTTGACGCCCCCAGCGAATCGCCTAGATTGATTATAGAAACACAAACAAAGGAACGAAAAAATGACATACGCAGAAACAAGCAAACTGGTAAGAACGATTTCCGACTTGGAAGCATGGGTCACTTCTATCCAACGCGAATATCAAAGCGAAAACACCGATTACGAAAAGGTGGCGCAGTATGAAGTTTGGGCAGCAGAATCGCGCGAGGAAATTTTTGACCTTTGCGCAAAATAAATAGGCTAGGGGGGTTGACGCCCCCCACCGAATCACGTAAGATATTCTTATCAGACAAAGAGTGCAAAATGCACCGAGTCATCCTATGGTCGCAAGGGCAAGCCGTTTTACGGTGCAGTCGCAAAAGACGGAAGGATGGGCAATGCAAACTTTGTTACATAAATGTCACACATTCAAGATCACTTATGTACACACCCCTACCAGTGGAAAGCCAGATACCCTACCAGTGGAAAGCCAGACACCCCACCGATGGAAAGCCAGACACCCCACCGAGAAAATCATAGACCCCACCAGCTAAATTAGCCATTGACCCCAACGAGGGAATTATGTACGGTGATTCGTAGAAGTTAACGCCCCACCGAGGGAATTAAGGAGAAGACGAATGGAAAAGACAGGTTGGCAGCGTGAGATCGGAGAGCAGGTCACAGCGGAATATTGTGGTCATGTTGTTACTGGTACTATTACTGACAAGAGGGCAGCTTACGGAAACTATGTGAAGTTATATCTTGAAGTCCCCGCAGGTTTTGATATGTACGGACAGACAAGATTCGAATGTGTCGTAACAGAAAAGGAAGTGATCTGATGGAAAGCCACACAAAGAAATACAAAGCTGGTGACAAAGTATGGGTGCTTTGCTCTTGGGTTGACAGCGATTGCTGGGTAACTGGGACAGTCATCAAGACAACTGCAAAGAGAATCCAAGTGTTTAACGATTTACGTGACGATGGATACTATAGCCCCAAAAATGTACAGGAGTTGATCTGATGTTACACGTAGTTTACCTGCAAGAGAAAGAAGATCAGTACCCAGTGTTGGTCGCAGCATTCCTGATGAAGTCTGACGCTGATAACTTTATGAAGCAGAGATGTTTGTCTGAGTTCTACAAGGTCAAAGAGACCAGCACAGCGGCATGGACATCTTGGTCTAAGATCAGAGAGGAGATTTAATTGCAGGAAGCCCTTGCAATAACCACCAGACGAACTATATCTAACTTACACAAACAAAGGAACACACTATGAAAACCTACACACTTGCCACAGAGATTAATGACATCGTAACTTGGTTGAACCTGCCACTATTTACTTTACAAGCAGCAGAGAATCATGCTAAGACATTACGAGAGTTATCACCATCATCAAAAGTGTTCGTCTTGAACACAACAGCGGAGTAAATACTATGAACACCATGAACAAAACAACAGTGCGTGACATCATCAAATCCCGTGGCACTAAGTTCGCCAGCGTTACCTTCATCAAGAAAGACGGTAGTGAGCGTAAGGTCAACGGCCTGTTCCGCCCAGCATCACACATCATTGGCAATGCCAAGGGTCGTGTCATCAGCGAAACCATGAAGGCTAACGGCTATGTGCCTATCTATTCTGTCGCTGAGAATAGCTGGAAGTGCTTCCACGAAGACGCTGTTGTGGAGATCAACTAATGATTAACTACTGGGAAGACGACACCCCCGCAGACGTAACCAAAGAAATTCAAGAGTGGTTAAAGGAGAAGAACAAATGATGAGGTTTGATGATATGCATTGGTTTACTACCAAACCAAACTTAGGTGTTGACTACACGATTGTAGTAGACTGTGGTGCTGGAGGAGTATTTAAGTGCGGGACTAAAGAGGATGCATTTAAGGCTATTAAAGATGCCTCTCGTAATGGTTGTGGGTACATGCTGCGAACAGAAGACATTATTACTAAGGAGAAGAACAAATGACCATGACCCCACTATTCTGTTTGGCTATGACGATCTTCTTTGAAGCCCGCGATCAGCCACATGATGCGCAACGAGCAGTGGCAAACGTGGTTATGAATCGGGTTGAAAGTCCGCGCTGGCCTGACACAGTTTGCGATGTGGTCTTCCAGCATAAGCAGTTCAGCTTCACACACGATGGCCTGAGCGATGACTACACGAAGCACACAGGTAATATCTTTGATCGCCAAGCCATTGATATTGCTGAGACAATCGCTGAATCTACGCTAAAAGGGGACCGACTTGGCTTGACTTCCACCCATTATCACACCACGTCAGTGTCTCCTTATTGGTCCAATGTGTACCTCAAAGACGGGCGGATTGGAGACCACAATTTCTTCACTGCACCCGCAGGATTGTAGTTGACACCCTAAAGAGAATCACCTATACAGGTTATAGAAACACAAACAAAGGAATTGATTATGACACAATTTAAGAAAGACTGGATTGCAGACGCAATGGAACATGGTGGCATGACCCGCGAACAAGCGTTACATTCTTGGGAACAGCAAGAGTACCGCGACTGTTAAACACAAACAAACAAGGAATAAGACAATGACTCAAGAGATGGAACAACAGCTACGCGACATGGGTATCCTACCTGCAACTGAATTACAGGAGTTACAAGCTGTCGCTGACACACATCACATCTACCCTGACATGCTAGACAAAAGCTATTTCAATGACCCCCGCGATGAAAATGGAGAGGTGAACTTCTGATGGGAAACAACAACACACCTAAAAAACCTAGCCAAGATTTCTTGGACCATATAATCGATAAATACACTTATGACAGAGAGAAAGGTCAAGTCTTTAACACTCGTACAGGTAATGCAGCACGAAAGATAAACAAACAAGGTTATGGAGTTATTAAAGTAAGCCTAAACGGTAAAGCCCTCTCGAAAAGGACACACCACCTCGTTTGGTTATTTGAGTATGGTGAATGGCCTACATCCTGCATGGACCACATAGACGGCGTTAAGACTAATAATCACTACACGAACTTACGATTGGTAACTAGCAGGGAGAATACTCAGGCGCATAGGTTGTCTGTAAAATCAAGCAGCCCTTATCATGGGGTAGACTGGAATAAAAAGAGTAATAGGTTTCAAGCCCGTATAAGGTGCGGTCCACAGTCAAAGCAGAAATTTCTAGGGTACTTTACCTGCGAAGTAGAAGCAGCAAGAGCCTATGACAAAGCCTTGGTAGGCATGGGCTTTAAACCAGTCAACGTGGAAATTATAAAGGAGTTAATCTACTAATAACCCTTGACTATCTACAACACACGCACTATATCTAACATACACACACAGTCTTGAAAGGACTGCCACAATGAAAACTATTATTACAACAGCACTTATCCTGACATCAACTTCGGTTTATGCCCAAGATCAAACTGCCCTAAACACTCAAGCTATCCAAGACCTTGTGTCATACTCACAAGCAAACCGATCAGGTGGTGCAGGTAACTACGAAGCCATCAATGCTAACGCCAATACGATTGCAAGTAACGCCTCTGCAATTGAGGTTATTGCTGAACGACCTGCCGTATCACCACTAGGTTCCCTGTCCTTCGCAGCAGCTAGTGCAACCTTCTATGGTGACGGCATGGGCTTCGGTCTATCTAACTCTAACTACGGTAGCCTCGAAGGTTCTGTCGTATTCGGCTTTGACCTTAGCAACGACTGGCGTGTAGTTGCTGGTATTACTACTGACTTCAAAGGCAAGACTGCGGGTTCTGTTGCAGTGGGGGTGAGCTTCTAATGAATAACCTAATCAAAGCGGCTATTGTCGCAACAGCAACCCTTACCGCAACAGCAGCTACGGCAGCGCCGTATGCCTTCTGCAAGGAGTATTCTGAGATGGTAGGTAATACAGCACAAGCGCGAGATTACGGGGTGTCCGCAAGCGTAGTTTACGAAACGGCTATTGCAAGCAACCTACCTTCTGAGGTGGTGGTAGCCCTGATCCAAGCGGTGTATCTTGATGGTCGTAATTTATCACCAGATAGCCTAAAATCTATTGCCTTATCATCGTGCTTGAACTAATGATAAGTAAAGTAAACACCATGAAAGTCTTAGAGGTAGATGAGAATAAAGACGGTAGTGCCACCTGTACCTTTGACATGGATGCAAAAACAACAGCATTAGCCCAAGAGTTAGGGCTAAAGCTACTACTATATTGTGGTGCCACAGGAACAAACTTAGATTACGTGTTCAAAGAAATACTGGGAGAAACAGATGACTAAGTTAGAAGAACTGCTAAATGCTTATACTGCTGCTTATGATGATTATGATGCTGCTGATTATGATGATGCTTATGCTTGGGATGCTGCTTGGGATGCTTGGATTGCTTATCTAGCTGAACTAAAGAAAACACAAAAGGAACAAACTAATGACTAAACTTGAAGAACTAGATAATGCTTATGCTGCGGCTATTGCGGTTCGGCAAGAACTTCTTGACGCTGTTGATATAGTTGATTACGAACTTATGCTTGCGTCTGAGGCTTATTATGCTGAACTAAAGAAAACACAAAAGGAACTAACATGACTAACATGATTACAGCTATCAGCGAGGCCCTACGCCGCCGCCGCAACATCAACGCAACCATCACTGAACTGCACAGCATGTCTGATTCAGAGCTACGTGACATTGGTATCCACCGTGAAAATATTGAGACTGTAGCCCGTGGGCTGATTGACATCCACCGTACAGTGAGGGATACAAATGAAAGCTAAACTAATCGCCTACACCCAGCCAGTGGAAAATCAGACTATTGGGCTTGATAATGTCCAAGACCTGATTGCCTACTGTGCCAAGGTGTCAAACCCGAAGGGTCAGGCAGACCTATCAACGAGCGAGAGCCTGTTGAACTACCTAATCAAGCACCAGCACTGGTCGCCGTTTGAGATGGCTACAGCTACAGTGGAAATTGAGACAACACGCGATATTGCTAGGCAGATGCTACGCCACCGATCATTTGCTTTCCAAGAGTTCAGTCAACGATACGCTGATCCACGGGACATGGAGAATACGTTTGTTCTTCGTGAGGCTCGACTACAGGACACTAAGAACCGTCAGAACAGCGTAGATGTTGATAACCCAGCACTGTCTGGAGAGTGGCGGATGAGACAACAGGACATCATCGACGCAGCTAAGGCGCACTACAACTGGGCTATTGATAACGGTATCGCTAAGGAACAGGCACGGGTTGTGCTACCAGAGGGTCTGACAGTCTCTAGGCTGTACGCTCAGGGGTCTATTCGATCTTGGATACACTATGTGGCCCTACGGTCAGCTAACGGCACACAGCGTGAGCATATGGACTTAGCAGTAGAAATCGGGAAAGCTATCTCAAAGATATTTCCCATGATTGGAGAGCAGAATGACTAAACTAACTACAGACGAAATTGACAAGATGTGTGACAGGTTAAAGTACAAGTACCCACAGTACGGAAAACGAGAAGACTTGAAGAGCGAGGCAATCCTTGCCATCTATGAACGTCTTGCAACTCACCCTGACACCCACCCAGCGGAACTTTACAATATCGCACGGTTGGCAATGTCTGACTTTATTAACCTAAAGGATAAAGTTATTACGCTACCCGTGAACCCGACGACACGGGCAGTAGCGACTAAGCAGAGACTGCCTAAGAGTAGCGAGTATGGGGCTAACGGAATATTAGCAATGGAAGAAACTTTACAGCCTACGACGCAATACGTAGAAGTTGAGAGTAAACCCTTAGCGCAAACGGATGACTGTACGGGGAAGTACGAGACAGAGGAGTTTGTCGCTAAGGCAATGACATTGTTGACTGATAAGGAGAGGACGCTAATAAATATGAGATACTTTAAACACAAGACACAAGCCGAGGCTTCTAAAATACTTGGTGTTACACAACAAGCAATAGCACTACAAGAATCCAGTGCTTTGTCTAAAATGTCTAAACTGTAACAATTCGTGACTTGTTAAGATTGCATTTAGATAGCATATAAGTAAGTATAACCCTTTACATAAGTTACTACTTAAGTTAATTCATAAGTAATAATAACTACAACAAGTAATAAATACATAAGTAATTACTTAAGTTACTACTTATGTGTCGTTAACAAATAGGAGAAGCCACATGGCTGAACACGCACACCAAGAATGTCCCTACGAGACTTGTGGCTCTTCTGACGCCTTTAGCTACAACGAAGAAGGTTACGGAAAGTGTCATGCTTGCAACCAAGGCTACCCGTCCAATAGAAAGACCTTCGACTGGGCCAAAGAAAAGTATCCAACTAAAGGAAATAACAATATGTCGTTCACACCTAAAGCTGTTGTGTCGTTTTATGAGGACACCCCCAGCGATGGAAAGTATGAGACCATGCGTGGCATCCAGAGCCGCACAATGGAAGACTACGGGGTTCTAACTTATGGGGATCGTCAAGAGTACGTGTACCCCAGCGGGGGAATTAAGGTACGCAACCTCAAGGAGAAAGGCTTCTACGCTAAGTCGGGCTTCAAGGGTGATGAACTGTTCGGGATGAACCTGTTTACTGCTGGTAGTTCCAAGATGGTAACGATCACTGAGGGCGAACTGGACGCTCTCTCAGTGGCTCAGATGATGAAGGGTGCCTACGCTAACCCAGTGGTGTCTCTGCCCTCTGCTTCGCCCTCTAAGAAGCTATGGGAGAACTGCGCAGAGTGGCTCAATAGCTTCGATAAGATCGTGCTGTCAGTAGATACAGATGATGCTGGTAATGCACTAGCAGATAAGGTTGCCAAGCTATTCCCTAACAAGGTCTATCGTGTTAACCATCACCCGTATAAAGACGCCAATGACTTCCTACAGAACGGCAAGGGCAAGGAGTTCAAGGGAGCATGGTGGGCAGCAAGTAAGTACACGCCTGAGAACGTGATGAACACCACAGAGGACTTCCTGTCGCTGTATCAGGATGCACCAGAGCATGAGTATGTGCCAACTGGTATCCAAGCACTAGACGATAAGATACTGGGGCTGATGCAAGGTCACTTCACAGTGATCAAGGCTCCGACAGGCATTGGCAAGACTGAGGTAATGCGTTATCTTGAGTACAACATGATCTCGCAGGGTGTACCAATCGCTGCAATGCACGTAGAAGAAACTAAGCTACGGTCTCTGCTAGGTCTTGTGTCTTACGAATGTAATGACAACCTGACACGCAGGGATTTGATTGAGGAGAAAGGGGCGAACGATCAGGTTCTTGCGGCTATCACTAAGTTAACCAAAGATGAGTTGTACTATCAATTCTTCATGGGTGACGGACAGGGTTCAGAAGAACTATGCGATCAGATCAGATACTTTAGTCAAGCATGTGGTTGTAAGTTTGTATTCTTTGAGCCTATCCAAGATGTCGTAGTAGGTTCGTCTGAAGAAGGCAAAGAGACAATGCTGGCTGATCTATCTATTCGACTGTCTAAGCTGGCAGCAGAACTTAACGTGGGTATCGTTACTATCGCCCACACTAACGACAACGGAGACCCAAAGTATTGCAAAATGATTGGGCAACGGGCTTCTGTCGTTATCGACTTGTCACGGGAGAAAGAATCAGATAACTTAGAGGAACGAAACACGACACACATCCGCGTTGAGAAGAACCGACCATGCTCAGAAGAGGGTAATGCAGGTACAATGCGGTTTAACTTAGATACATTCACTTTAAGGGAAGTATGATATGCAAGGTAAATGGACAAAAGAAAACTTTCAAGATTACCACAGTAGTAACCCAGAAATCTATCTTTTATTTGAGGAATATGCTTTAAGGGCGACTAAGCACAGGGAGAGATATTCAGCAAAGATCATCTTTCACATAATTAGGTGGAACACTATGGTTAGCGGTGATACAGAGTACAAGATAGATGATGGGTGGATTTCACACTATTCAAGGTTATTTATGCAGAGCTACCCAGAGTACAATGGCTTTTTCTCTACCCGCACTAGAAAGGATACATACCACAAATGACAACGGTATTTGATATTGAAACGGATGGTCTTTTAAATGAGATGACCAAGATTCATGTCTTGAGTTATTCTGACGATGGAAAGACTATCCACAACACACACGACTACGACGAAATGCGTGAGTTCTTTGCTACACGCAAGACTATTGCAGGACACAACATTATTCGCTTCGATGCTCCCGCCGTGGAAAAGATACTAGGCATTAAGATTGAGGCGCGTATGATTGATACACTTGCCCTAAGCTGGTACATCAACCACACACGCATGAAGCATGGG
>Ga0209712_10004597_pt1 | contig 10929 bp, 6 predicted proteins | sample ArcOceMetagenome_FD_187443 | JGI IMG/M metagenome (GOLD analysis project Ga0209712, IMG submission 187443) | Marine eukaryotic phytoplankton communities from Arctic Ocean - Arctic Ocean - Greenland ARC118M Metagenome (SPAdes) (version 2) | ecosystem: Environmental > Aquatic > Marine > Oceanic...
GTCGTGGAGCTCATCGTAGCTGAAGTTGCGACCCAGGCGAAAGACTCCCAGGACGAGGATGGTCCAGAGATCCATGCCTTTGCGTCCCAGCTTTTTTTGCTTTGGGGTGATCGCTGTTTCGAGGAGTTCGAAGATGCCTTGGTTCACTTCGGGGGTGATGAAGATCCATTGCAGGGATTTCATGATGGCGCTGGTGACTTCCCGGGTGGTTGGGAAGTCTAGCTTTTCGATAGGGACGGCTCCGAGGGCTAGTTGAACTTCGAATCTTTTTCGCATGAGCTTTTTTAGCTCAATGCTAATGGCTTGTAATGCGAATAATAAGTTGCTGAGAACGATTTCTCAGGCTTTGGACCTTGTTAGGGTCGCTGGAAACCTGAAGATTCAATTAAGTTAATGGGGCTTTCCCTAGATGACTCAGGAGCTGGGGCGATTCCGACCAAGCACTAATTAGGAATTCTTGATATTCATTGCGTGCCCTCCTATAAAATGAGGATACCCATAGATTGTGATCAGTCTATGATATCAGGAAGATATAACCGTATATGTTATACGGATCTTAACCTAACCCAATACGTAAAAATGAAAACCAAAGCATTACTTATCGCAAACATACTCATATCCGTCCTCTCGACGCAAGCGGCGGTCTTGCTCGTTGATAACACGGTGAACAATCATTTAACCGTCGCAAGTTACGATACCATAACCATTCAAAACGGTGGTGTGTTAAATCTGACGGGAGGTGCAGTGACCGTTCCTGTACAAAGCCTGTTCAACAACGCGGGGAAGATTTTTGTTAACAGTGGAAGTACTTTGAATTTTGTTGATGGCGTGCACACGCTGAATGAGCGAATCTCTACGGGCGGGGCTACGCCCACAATCCGGATCACCGGAAGTGCGGCAACCATTAATGTGCATCAGCAAAGTGCCTTTTACGCGGATATGGATTTTGTGTTCGATGCCGCCGGTATCAGCACGTTTGATTCGGATTCTCGTCTTGGCTTCGGCTCCAGTACCATAACCATAGATGCTTCGGCTTATACTGGTGGCGACGCAACCTTCTTACTTGTCGATACGGAATTATTCGATGACACTTACGCCAATAACGGTGGTGGATTTGGCACTATTGGCACAATCATTGCACCCACAGGATTTACAGCCACCCTTGATCAGAGTTTGTTCGATGGAGATGATGATGATGGCTTTACCGGTGAGATTACGTTGACCATTACCGCCGTCCCCGAGCCCTCTTCAACAGCCTTACTCGGTCTCGGTGCACTCGCTCTAATCCTGCGTCGCAAGAAGTAAAACTATTTCATCCAATTTTGTTCCTGATGAGTGTCAGGAACATTTGTGTTATCGCCCTGGGGAAACCTAGGGTGTTTTTTCAGTAATGTTCTTTGTATTTAGCTCCACTCAATGGGCTCCATCCTATAAATGAGGGATAGAGCCTGAGCCTTGTCTGATGTAAGTTGGATGAATCAAGATATGAAAAACAAAGTATTGAATCTATTTCTAACGGTGATGGTCCTAGGGGTGTTTGCTGCACCAGTCTGTGTTGATGCTGCTCCTCCCGCTAAAGGCCCATTCCCTGGGCAACTGCAGAAGTGGCACGGCTTCGACATGTATGTGAATGGTGGCAACAAGGTGGTGGTGCCGAAGAAGGCCGCCGACGGTAAACCTTGGGTGTGGCGTGCACGATTCTGGGGGGCATGAGCCTCAGTTTGACATCGCAATGCTTAACAGCGGCTATCACGTGGTCTATTGCGATGTCGGAAACAACCCCCTTATCACCCCATGAAAGCCCCTTCGATCACCTCACCCAAAAAGCAAATTCCTAGCAGTAGCCACACGTCGGTTGATCGATCTCGGTCATCGCCGGATTGTGTTGCTGGACAGCCTTTTTAGCGTCTCAGAGCCGGGGACTGCTGGCTCTGCCTTTCTCGATGCATTGTCGGCTGGCGGTATCACTGTGGGCTCCTACAACCTGCCGGGTTGGGAGGGTGGGCAGGGAGGTTTGTATACGCTGCTTGACTCGTTGTTTCAGCACACCCCGCCCACGGCGATCATCGCCGGCTCGGGCCCCACCTATTTCGCAACGTTGCACTTTCTGCTCAACCGGGGCATCAGGGTGCCGCAGGATCTTTCCTTGATCGTCTCCGATGACGACCCTGATTTAAACCAGTGCGAGCCTTCGGTCTCACACATCCGTTGGAAAAGCTCCCGCCTGGTGGTGAATCGTATCGTGGGCTGGGTCAATAACATCAGCGAGGGGAAAGAAGACACCCGCCAGACGACGATCAAAGCGGAGTTTGTTGAGGGCGGCACGGTGGGGCCAGTGGCGGAGTGATACTTCATTTTTTGACCTCTAAAGAAGACTTGGGTTGCTGGCTTGCCGAGTAAAATAAGAGACAGACAAAAATTATACACGGCCGGACCAGCCACGCGAGCCTGGCTAGTCACCTGCCCCTTTTTTCACCTGACCCCTTTTTTCACTCGAAACCGCTGACTCGGTTGATCAGATGCGCAGGAAGAGCTTGCGGCGGTACATCCAGAACAGAATCAGCCAGTAAACAGCGAGCACGGCCACGCCTTCGAGCAGCTGCTTTAGGTTCTCCCCGAGCAGTGCAAAGAATCCCTGCCCGAAGTGGGTTCTGAAACTACTGGAGGTGAAGTCGGCGATCAAGTGCGCAATGAGATAGGCGGCCATGGAATTCATGCCGATCACGATCAGCGGGAAGGACCATTTTTTCAGACCTCGCCAATCGATGATGGTATAGAGCGCGGCCATGAAGAGGAAACACCAACCGCCACTGAAGAGCACCCAGCAGGGTGTCCAGATGCGTTTGATGATCGGGCAGATACCCGACTGGTGCAGTAATCCCGCCAGAACAAAACAGCTAACCGCGGCGAGCAGTAGGCGCTTCAGGCGCGCCTTGGGCAGGAGATCGGCCTTCAGCCAGCTTCCGGCGAGGAGGCCGAGGATCATCGTGCCCAGCGTCGGGATAAAGCTCAGGGTGAGGTAGCCTCCAACATTGCGGACAAATGGTTCGGGCTGCGGGAAGAGGTTAAGAAACCAGCGGTCGAAGGCAGCGCCCACGTTAAGGTGTTTGTTCCAATGTGCCGCGAACCCCTCGGCGTGATGCGGCCAGTCCGCCTTGGCTCCCACGGCCGCGTAATCAAACCCCGCACCGGGAAGGGGATAGAGCGCCCACGCCAGCCAGTATCCTCCAAGGATCACGCCAAGCGCGATCAGGTGGGTGCGAAATGAACGCAAGCCTAGCAGGAACAAAAAGGGATAACCGAGACCGATCTGGGAGAGTGTATCCTCGAAAGTCCAGTGGGTCTGGTCACGACCTAAGGAGCGCAGGAAGACGCCTAAAAAAATCAACAAAAAAGCCCTCCAAATAGTATGCCCGAACATCTTTGGTGTGGACTGTCCCCTGGCCACCCGACTCGCGATAGAAAAGGGCAAGGCGACACCCACCAGAAAGGAGAAGGAGGGCTGAATAAGATCGTGCAGTGAGCAACCGAACCACTGCACGTGACTTTGGTGATAGCCCAACAGCTGCCATAAACCACTTTCCGGAAAGCCACGGGCCACCTGTGCCAGGCGCAGCACCTCGGCCATCATCAGCAGCATCACCAAACCTCGGAAGGCATCGATGGACGCAATACGTTCGCGCGGCATTGCTAGTGATGATTGGTTTTTCATGGGTAAATCCGGTTGCTACGAGGCTTCGTCGATCTCCCGGGCCACTCTGTTAGCAGAACGAGTGGCCGCTTCCTGGCCCCAGCTCAGGTTGTCGGCATAGGCTCCGGAAAAATGGATGCGTCCGTGTGGGCGAATGATTTCTGGCCAGAATTTTTTGAGTCGGTTGAGTCCGAACACCTGACGTTCGCAATAGGGGGTCCACTTGTCCTTTGCCCATGTGTGCACCATCGTCTTCTCGATCTCGATGTTTTTACCGGGATAGCGTTGGCGATAGACCGCAAGTGCCTGCTCGGCGGTGGTGCCTGCGCTGGCGGCGCCGATGAGGATGCTGCGGTCGCCTTCCACCTCTTCTGCCATTTCCCAGACCATGTGCAGATGACTGCGCTTGCAACCCATGTTTGGACTGTGTCCCTCACGTTTCCAGAACGGTGTCCGGGTCTGGAATACCACTCTCGATTGGAAATCGTAGGTCGTGTTTTGGAGAACCCAGGTTTTTTCTGCCGATAACGCTGGCTCGATCTTCACGCGCAGCAGCATCGCGGTCGGGATGGCATTCACCAGGTAGTCGGCGGCTAAGGATTGTTGATTTCCGAATTCCTCGAAATGGATGTTCACTCCGGTGTTGCTGTGTTCGATTTTTGTAACCGGTGAGCCTAGTCGGATGCGGTTACCGAGCCGTTTCGCCAGGGCGTCGATCATCAGTTGGTTGCCGCCCTTGATGCGGAAGACTTCGGTGGGAAACAGCGGCACCTTGCGATGTTTCAGGATCGCCGCGTTCCACAGGGTCTGGAGTGCCGATGCTCTGCCACTGCCGAAATCTCGAAGCGCACGCGCAGAGGCTTTTTCGCGTTTCAATAAGTCACCCACCCCGATCAGATCGAGATCATCGAGACCGACTCCCAATGGCTGGTATTCGTCTTCGAAGTTGTCGAGGTAAGGTTTGTAAAACAGTCCCGGCAACTCCTTTATACCGTGCTCGGAAATGTAAGCGACCTCCTGCTTGTTGTAACCGAATCCGCTCAACACCTTCCGATCGCGGAGCATCTCGACCGTGTAAGGTTTATTCTCGATGTAGGTCAGTAGGTTGGTTCGTCTCGGGTAGGGAAGAAGTTCCAGTCCAAACTCTTTGGCGTAGCCGCGGTAGATCTCGTAGCCTGGTTTGGTGCATTGTTCGGCACCGAGATCGGCATAGAGGCCATCGGGTAGCGGATCATGCATCGTGCGCACATGACCGCCTGCACGGCCGGATGCCTCGAGGACAGTCACATCAAACCCACGCTTCATTAGCTCGTAAGCGGTGGATAATCCGGCGATGCCACCACCGGCAACAATGACGCTTGTGCCACTATTTTTCACGCCGTTAGAGTCTGCATTTTCACTCTTCGGAGCCGAGTGTGCGGTTCCCATACTTCCCCCAAGAATCGCTGTCGCAGCCACTCCCGAGTGCTTGATAAATTGCCGTCTATTCATAATTTTGTTTTTCTTTGTTAGGATTCTTCGTCTCTTGCTACTTCCCCGCTTCGTCGAACTCGCCCTTGTCGTTCCAATTGGCTTCGATGGACACGCCGTGGTAGGCGCGGGCGAGGACTGCGATGTTACGGTCGTCACCTTTTAACCCACTCACCGGGCGGGACAAGATCCCTTCTAATGGCACCAGACCAGTATCGGCTGTGCGCGGTTTGGCAAAGCCATAGAGTCCAACGCCAGCCTTAATGGCATCGGGAACAACCTTGGTGGCGTCCTGCCCGTTCCAGAGAGCCAGACAGGTGATCAGTCGGGTGTTTTTGGCAACCATTGATTTTACGGCGTGGATTCGTTTCATGTCACCGGACTCGTTCATCAACCAGTCGGTTTCCTTGTACATGTCCGAATCAACGACATGCGGATGGTTCATGTGGTTGGTGGTCACCCAGACGATACAGTCCGGGTTGGCGTCCTTGGCGGCCTTGCGGATTGCCTTCCAGCATCGGTCGATCGCCTTGCGGCTGTAAGCGAGATCCTGCGCCTTGGTGAGTTTGTCCTCACCCGGAAACGGCTTACCGATGAGTTGCTGGTAGAGTTTTTTCTCGCAGTCCAGCCACTTGCCCTTGGTCGACTGTCGTTTAGGTTGCCAGAGCCAGTCGATCATAAACCCGTCGATGCCGGTTTTTTTCACCGCGTCGCTGATGGAGGCGGACAGGTAGGCTAGATACTCGTCGGTGTATGGGATGTGATAGGTGGCCGGGGCTCCGTAGCTCAGCTCGGGGTGGTCTTTAGCCCACTTCGGATTGGCGGAGATGCAGAAGTACCCCATCACCAGCATTCCTTCCTTATGTCCGAGCTTTACCATTTCAGGTAGGAAGTCGTGTTTCAGCCCCGGTTGTTCCGGAACAAAGCCGTTCTTATACCAGGCGTAGCCGTTCGATGAGACAGCAAAGGTCTGGATCACATTGACGCCCATAGCCTTGTACCAGGCCACGTGTTCGGCAGGATCGGCGTTACACCATGATCCGGGTTTGGCAAAGCTCCGGCGCCTTCCCCAGTTGAAATCCAGGCAGTAAGCTTTGATGTCATCGATTTTGATCCGCTGGTCACTGCTGGGCTTCTTGCCGCCGTTCTTCTTCAGCCACGCGATGTCGTCAGTTGAGAGTTTGTCCTGTGTGAAGCTCATCCGTTTGCCGTTGGGTTTAGTCACGCTGACTTTTCCGCTCGTGGCATCGTAGGATTTCAGTTTACCTTCAAAGGTCTTGGTGCCGTCCGCGCTGGTCCAAGTGCGCGCGTGCACGCCTACGACGAGTAGAAACGCGGCGGCGAGTTGTAAAAACAGGTGGATTCGGTTTTGTTTTATCATTTCGTTTCTCTGATCTCCGAAGCGAGTTTGGCAAGTCGCGAACCGGCCTCGTGGCCAGCTAACAGATAGAAGGAACCGTTGCCGGCATTGCGCAGCGTTTCCTGCATCACGGTATCGGGTTTGAGTCTGCGCTTACGGATCATCGAGCGCAAGAGTGATTGTTCGGACGGGCGCCAGAGATAGGTGTCGAGGACGTCAACCGTGCCTTTGAAGTCGGGCATAGCTGCGACCGCTTTCATCCCGGCATTAGCACCGTGATCATCGCTTTCGCGTTTGAAATACATTCCCCCGACGGTGGCACAGATTACCGGAAGTTTCGGGTTTTTGACCGCCTTACGAACATCGCCTAACAAAGATGCGAGTTGGGCAGCGTAGTCCGGGTTGTCTTTATCAGAGGCCCCTTGAAACCAGATCAGTCCCGTCGGTTCAAAGCCGGCCTTGGGATCGTAGTCGGGATGGTATTTTCCTGGATCTGATAGAACTTTACTGATGTATGCCATCGTCTGTTTGCTGGCCTTCTGGCTCCAGAAATCGGAGAGATTCTGACGACTGTCCCAAGCGCATTTAATAATCAGAATCGGGGCATCGATGTTCTGTTCCAGCGCCATGCCTGCGGTGTATTCCAATCCGATCGACCGTTCATTGGCGCCATAGCCGACCGATAATTTGCCGCTGGCCGCATTTCCAGAATCGCCTTCGGGCGTGCCGGAAATCGTTCCCAGACCAGTGATGTAGGTCCGCTTAGCCACTGGCAGATGCAGATGTGTCTTGGCGAGCGCGGCAATGTCACGGCGCTTCTTTCCCGGTGTCACGTTTTTGGGTGCGGCTTGATATTTCTTGACGGCCTTGGCGTAGGCGGTGAAGTCTGCGGGGGTGGCGCCTTTCAGGTAGAGTTGATTGAGTTCCAGCTGTTTCTGATAGCGCATCTTGGCATCGGCCATGAGTTGATCATAGGCCGCCTCGACGTTAAATTTGTTATCTGGTGCTTCCAGTATGGCACGGATCTTCGGTGTGAGTCCGACCTTTTCGCACTCGTCATCACCCATGTTGAAGAGCCAGAACCCACCGTATCCCTTTCCCCGTTTCGCATACTTCTTGCCGCGAAACATGCCGTCGTTTTTCACCAACTCATCGAGGACGTGCTGCTTGAATTTTGCCTTGAAAGCACTGCGCTCGACGAGGAGTTTTCCTAAGTCCTTTTTTTTCTCTGCCGGGCCGCCGTAGGAATTCATCGCCACCCAGTAAAGATACGCACCGTTAGGCTGGTGCAGCATCGCCTTGTGGGCATTGAGGGTGATGTCCCGTGGTGGCACCAGTGGTTTTTGTAACATGTAAACAGCGCTGGAGAGCTCCGCCTTGCCGACCATCTCGCTCTGGCCAAACATGAAAATGATCTGCAACTTGTCCGTCTTGATTTTTTTCTCGGCGGCGGCAGCGTTGTTGCCATAGAGAATTACAGTGGCAATGGCGAACAAAGCTGTGGTGGTGATTTGCTTTAATTTCAGTTTTCTCTTTTTCATAAGCTTTCGATCAGTTTCTCGATGGCGGACCAGCTTCCACCTTCCAACACTTCGGCTTTACCCATAATCTTCGTGGGTTTAGTGACCTTGGCTCCAGCAGGCATGGTGTAGAAAAAGGGCACGTCATCACCCTTATCGACAGCAAAGCCCTGCTTCCAGCTGTTGGCTAGGGCGGACATTTCAGCATTGAAATGGGCACCCTCTGCGGTTTCAGCCGCCTTCGGGCCGGCGAGGAAGATCACCCCTCTGAGGGTGGTTGGCGTGAAGGAGTGGGTCATGATATTGTAACCCTCGGTCGCTGTGGAGCTTCCACCGGCACCCATGCCCGGCATTTCGCCCCAGGCGCCCCATCCCTCGGGCACGGACCGGGTGGTGATCATCGATGCGATGTCTTTTTCCCAGTAGTCCTTCCAGGTGGCCATGTATGCTCTGACTTTCTTTTCGTGGTAGGGAGTGTCGGGGTACTTGGCACCAACAATGCTGTAGTCCTCTTTCCAGCTAGGCGCCTTGGAAAGAGCGGTGTAGGGAACCCATTGCTTGAGGTCTTCGACTCCATTGCCACTCATATAGATGATACCAACCGGGGTGCCGGTCTTGGCGGCGATGGCGTTACCGAGGTCGGCGGTTAGACCTCGGGTGGCATCCGTCCATTGGGCGGCGTAACGGTTCTTGGGAGTGCGGGAAACAGCGACACTGAATCGTGACGGAGTGGTGTGCGTAGCCCGTCGGCTTTTTCGTGTCATGGTGCGGACGATCTGTCCCGAAGGCTTCACCTTAGGCAGGTTGAGTTTTCCGCCTGCACCAACCACATAAAAGACATCACCGAGAACCATGCCGGTGAGCTCGCGTTGATGCACCAGCTCTCCGTTGAGTGTGGCACTCACCTTGAGCGTGTGGGGCTCTGCACTGGCTTTCATGGCCGGCAGGGTAACCCGCCATTCAGCCATTTCTGGTGTGACGTTGATCGTCTTTTTGGTGCCGTTAAAATCGAAGTGGATCACGACCTTGCCGTCGGTGGAGGGGGCATCATTCCACTCACCGAAAAGGCGGGTGGATCCCCAGAAGACTAGAGGCTTTCCGGCCTGGAGCACTGCGTTGTCGCGGAACTGGGTGCTGAGAAGGGGCATCTTGCGCCATTCGTATACTTTGCCAACGCTGTCAGGATCGATGGTTTCGCCCGCGATCTTGAGCTTCTCATCGGGCCAGTTTTTAGCCAGCACCACCTTGTTGTCGTAGTAGATAAAGGGGGTCGCCGGCAAGAGTGCTTTGTTGTAAAGCGACGGACGGAAAGCCACACCGCCGGTGGCGTAGGAGATACCGCGGGGGTTTTTGACCGCATCGGAAGTGGCGATGAGTTTATTGCCAGAAATCTTGATGGTGGCTGGGTGCCAGACGCGATTTTCATCGGCCAGGTAGACCAGTTTCACCTGAGCTTCACCGTTGGCGATGATTTTTGGGTCGGCAAAACCGGTAGTACCTTCCACCGGTTCGCCGTCGGCGTTTTTGCTGTAGGCATTGGTTCGGGCCTCAGCTACCACCAGACCGCCATCGGCGTGGTCGAACTCGACGATGAGTTGGTTGCCTTTGACCGTGTAGTTTTTGAACATCGGGCCATCGACCACCAGTTTCTTTTGACCATACTGATTCTTCAGAGCGTGCAGTGCGAGGCGCTGCCCTGGGACTGCCTTGTGCTGGTAGTGGATGGTGCCGCCGATATCGATCTGGCTGGCCATGCCGGTATGCGGAATATCACGCGCCATCTGAGTGCCGAGACGCATCTCAGGCGGGCCACCGATGGCAGGTTGGTCCGAGCCGCCACCGGGTGTGTACCACTGGTGGAAATAGACGGGTAAGTTGGGTCGATCAAAGACCATACGCCAGCCACGGATCAGGCTGTGCAGATTGTTGTAGTAGACCAGGCCTTCGTTTGAGTTAGCATAACCTTGGTTCCAGATAGCTCCTTTGATGGCGTAGGGCACCACTGGGTTGAGCTTGCCGTTGTAGAGCCAGGAGGCGTCGCGGTTGGTGCTGGTATTGCCCGGGGTGGGGGAACTAACAGCCTTGGGTGCCTTGCTCCTCTTGTTGGCTGCGAGTTGGTCTTCGAGGCTTTTATAGAACCCATCCCAGGCGGCCTTGTGTTCGGGGGAAGCGGGATCGGTTTCGAGAATTTTCTGATAGAGAGCCTTGGTATACTCGTCCTTGCCGTCGCGGAAGCCTTCCCGGGGCACCCAGGATTGAATCGAGGTCTGGCTGAACGAGCAGTTCAAAATACCAATCGGCACATCGAGCTCTTGGAATAGTTTGTAAGCGAAGGAAAAAGCGATGGCGCTGTAGTTCATAAAATCATCGCCCTTCTTCCAAGAGCCCTCGGCCTTTTCAATGGGGTGCATCATGGCAACCACGCTATTAACTCCGAACTCGCGGATCACCGGGTAGCGTTCTTTCTTCGCCGCCACTCGCTCCAGGATATTTGGGATCAGCACCTTGCCGACCACGCAGCCACGACCGGCAGCCACCCACTGCATGTTAGATTGCCCCGATGCCAGCCAAACCTCGCCCACCAAGATGTTTCTGAGTGTCTCGGTCTGTTTTGTGGCGTGTCGGGTGTTGGTGGAAATGGTCAGGTTGCGCGGTTCAAAGCTTGCCTTGAGGGGATCAAGCCAGACCATCCACTTGCCGTCCTTGTTGGCGGTGCCGGTCTTCTTCTGACCGGCGAACTCGACCGTAGCGGTGCTTCCTGGCCCACTCCATCCCCAAACCGGAACCTTCATACCCCGCTGTAAAATAGCGTTGTCGCGGAAGGGAGCACCTATCTCGATGGCGAGGGTGCGCGGTGCAGATGGTGCCTCTGCCGGTGCAGCCGCGTG
>Ga0209712_10004604_pt1 | contig 10921 bp, 10 predicted proteins | sample ArcOceMetagenome_FD_187443 | JGI IMG/M metagenome (GOLD analysis project Ga0209712, IMG submission 187443) | Marine eukaryotic phytoplankton communities from Arctic Ocean - Arctic Ocean - Greenland ARC118M Metagenome (SPAdes) (version 2) | ecosystem: Environmental > Aquatic > Marine > Oceanic...
TACTGGCAGTCGCCACAGCACTGGCCGTAATATCAGCGGTCGTAATAGTAGTGGTCGTAGCAGTGGATGTAGCGAGGTAGGACTTGAAAGAACTCAAAATGAATTGTTCGAGCTCTGTGACCAGATAGGAAATGAGGGAAATGACTGGGAAGTCATACACAACTGGTTCTCCCGATATTCAACGAGAGAAGCGCATCTTGCAGCCAGCTACCGTGGAAGAGGTGGAAAATGTTGTTTGCATGCATTATGTCAACACAATGCTCCTCTAGATGTGGTTCAGATATTATATTCTGCGAATAACGCTGCAATCGAATGGGACGACGATGGAGGCTGGTTACCTCTCCACTATGCCTGTCATCACGGGGTCGCCGAGGAGGTGCTGCGATTTCTAATATCAAACAATCCTGATGGAAGAAAGGTTACTGATCACAAGGGAAGAAATCCATTGCACTTTGCTGTTGGCAATCAAAGGAAAGGAATCTTTCAATCATCTGTGTTTACTTCTCTAGCTGAAAGTGGTGCAGTCAAAACTGCTGATAAAAAAGGAATGCTTCCGTTACATTATGCAGTCGCTTATGGGGCATCCCTCAATACTCTCGAAGTTTTGATCGAAGCTCATCCAAGAGCTCTGGGGCTAACTGATGTCAATGGTTTTCTCCCCTTACACTACGCAATGAGTAACTGCGCGAGGACAGACTGTGTAGCCGTCGTTGACACTTTGTTAAAAAAACACCCAGGAGTTGAAAACATTGATTTTGAGCTCAAGCAGCATCCACTGTATGTGCTAGCGAGCCGAGCAAAGAAGTTAAAGGGCAAAGAAGAAGCGGAAAAAGGCCAAAGAAATGCACTCAGGGTTCTGAATCTATTTTTAGATTTGGGTCCAGCCCCAACTACAAATTTCTTTGCTGCCTTACATACCCTTCCAAAATGGTTGCTGGATAAAGCAGTCGTTCACCCAATGATACAAGAGTGTTTGAACTACAAGATCTCGAAACGCTTCCCAACAGCTGTTATGATGCTGGACTTCTATGCACTCTTTACAGTCTTGATATCTTTTGCTTTCGTTGTTATCGAATCCATAGATCTTCGGTCAGATGAAAATCTTGAAGATGGTGTGAATTCTTCAAAACTTGGTAAGAAAAGTTCATAAAGATTTACACGCAGTCCTTTAGTTTTTGCTTCTTTGTGTTAATAGCTCTAATCATCTCTTCCACAGCACCACTGTACCTTTGTGCTATCTACTTTGCACTGGTATGTATTTTTTCGTGCTACTGCATATTCTTCTTTCAACCTTGTAATCTGATTGTCATTTCTAACTTCTATTCTTCCCTCTGCAACCTTGCAGAGAGAAATGATTCAAGTTCTCAGTTTTATACATTTGGGGCTCTTCAGTGTTTGGTTTCGAAGAGGAACCAACTGGATTGAAATAGGATTGATTGTTTTGATACTGTTTTGGGCTGTGGTTCTGAGTCAAGGGGTGATGGCTCTGGACACGTTTAGAACTACCGCAGCTCTCACGACATTCTTTTTTTGGCTGACATTTCTGAATTTCTTGAGAGGTCTTTTAGTTGAGTTTGCAGTATTTGTCAGTGGAGTGCTGCATGTTGTTCAAAGGCTCGGACCATTTCTTTTGGCGTTGGTTATCATCTTGTTTGCTTTTATGGTGAGACAAAATTTAATTATCATCCGACAACTCGACATACAGATACCCCCTTTTAACACAAACTTTTCGTCGTCTAGCAAATTTTCAACACAATCTTTCTGGAGACAGGATATTGCGATGGATACGACGAGGAAAATACCTTTGTTGATACATGCGATCCAGAAAGTGGCGAAGCATATCGATTCTGCTCCAATTGGCGAACATTTCTCACCGTGTATACGATGCTTCTTGGCGAAGTGAACGAGGCCGATTTTGATACAAGTCAATTTGCAACCTTCCTCTATGTAGTGTTTGTCTTTGTTGTCGTCATATTGCTCGCCACCGTTCTCATTGCTATCGTCACCGACTCCTATAGCGTCATTCGTAATGAGAGAGCGGCCATAGTGTTTTGGACCAATAGGCTTGACTTCATTGTCGAGATGGACGTGATCAGCAATGGGCTGCTGAAGAAACTAAGTGATGCAGAGGAAAGGGACAACAAAGATGCCACCAATATGGCACCCTCAAAGTCTTCTCATCTGTGGAAGTCTATATTAGATATTTTTGACAAAGATATGAATCGCATGGAATTTTGGAGTCTTGAGTTTTTATGTTTGACTCTGGTACGACTTTCAATCATCTTTGTGGTGATGCCAATGTGGATTGCGTTGGGGCTTCTGACAGCTGGGAGTGCGTGGCCCATCCAATGGCGAAAAAGAATTCTAGAGCAAAAGCTTACGGATCATAACTCATCATCCATCGCAAAAAGTGAAAGTCAAATGCGGGAGCTACAGATCTTAAAAGATGATATTACAAGTCTCCAAGAGGGAGTGGCTGCTCAACTTGCCGAAAACCAGAGCGTTGCTGATACGTTGAAGGCTGACCTCGATACATTCAAGAACGATGTTACAGCAGAGTTGATAGAGATACATGGCGTTCTTACTGCCTTATTTGATACTCAGAAGAAAATGTATTCTTAACAATGACCCGAATCCCATCCTAAGTTATTTATAAGTGTTACATAATTCATGATTTTGATCGCGTTGATCCATTCAAAAAGAATGCACCGATGCAACTTGAAGTCATTCTTCGCTGTTATCTTTTTCCGTAAAGATAAATTCGGCTGATTCGAATAAAATCTTTAGAAATCTGGTGGCACGTTCTTTCTTCGTGGCCAAATCATAATCCTGCAACAATCGTTGCACTTCATGTTGAAGCTTTGAACATGAAAAGTCTGTATCTCTCCTAGAAATTATGGACATGTATGAACAAAGGAGCTTGGGAAGCGATGAAAGTCCGACTCCGTGACCCCCTTCAACACACGCACTGATGCTGTGAACAAATAGTAAATGTGCAACCGATGCATCCAGGTGTGAGAAGAATCGGGCGAGACAAAGAAGATTGAGATTTGAGAGCTTGTCGATCAATGCAGGTTCAAGCATTCTTTGTATTCTCTTCTTGACCTCCGCAGTAAAATCTTTGTTTTTCGCATTCTCATGCGTCAAGATCACAACCATTTGAGATTCCATTTGGAATGCGTGACTTTCTTTAGAAGGTTCATCTATCCCGTTGCTTACCACAACACCACAAAACGATAGAAGAGCCCATTCCGAAACTTGGTCGAGCGTTGGGAGGTCGTTTTCCTCGGATACTCCAGAATCACCAGAATCTCTTTGGGGCTCACTCGTTAAAGCGCAGTAGTCATTGACTGTCGATCGGAGATGACGTAGGGAGCTTTGATTTCCCAAATCTAGAGGTAGACGAGAAAATGCCATCTTCAACTCGTGCCCAATGTTCATTTGATCCCGCCCCCTCTTTCGACTTGTCCCATTGGAAGCATGTGTTCCACCTATTTTATTCAGATGGACCGCTTGTTCCAATATTTCAAATTCAGCAGTGGCAATGAGATTATTTTTGTGTAAAGCCCTCGCTAACGACAGCCTGTATGAGACTCCAACCTCATTCCCCCCAGGCGGTCTAAGAAGGGCTCGTTTAATAGGAGTCCACTTGAATGGGAAGAATCTTACAAGCCTCATCAATTGAGGTGGAATATTCAAACTTGTTATAGAACCTTCTTGTCTACTATCTGTCAGCAGTTTGCGGAATGCTGCAAGGTGCGGTTCTAGCATTGAAATGTCTCGCGCAGACGCTTTGTGGTTGATTACACTTGGTGAATCTTGATCTATTTTATCCGCAGCATCAGATTCCTTTGTAGCGGAATCACCACTAGCAACATATTCTGCGCCATCAGTTTCAAGAGGAATGGCGTGATCGATTTGAAGTTCACATGCAGCATCAGAAATGTTTGCCATACAAATACGATAGTTGCTAGGTTTTATTGAACCAGTAATAGTGCTCATGAGTTCATCTCGTTGGCGACCAATGGAACCCTCTCTATTCGTCGGGACTAAGTCAAAACGAGGCTTTCTAAATGCCATTCGTTAATGTTTGTAATTTTTGTTTTTGTACTGTTCTCACTACGTAGCAAAAAGAGACAGCGAGCAAGGGAAGCAAGGAAAGGGAGGAGGAGCTGGGAGCTGGGAGCTAGCAAAATTATAGTTGTTTGAAGTTCGTTGGCGAAAAATGAGTCTTTGTAAGACGTTTCAATATAAGGCTATTTTATTAACGAGAATGTCTATTTTCAAGTGAGCTGGCGAGGAGGGGGGGTATGTATTCGCACGTGAACAGCCTTTTTCATGCACCAGCGCGCAGCAATGAACGATTGACAAAGTACTACGATACGATTGACGGCCGTCTGTCTGTCAACACTGCTCGCTGCGTGCGCACCGTACCGCATACTGTAATTTGACCTTGTCACGACACAAAATACTTCTAAATCTTGTCAAGTAGTTATCATCTCTCCCTTTCCTCTTCAAGCAACAAGCCGGTATCGATGATGGTTTGCGAAAGAGCTCTACTACAAATACGCAATCACTTTGCGAAGTTCGCTTTTCTAGGTGTCGCAGCAATACTACACATGCTTATTTCACCAGCAGATGCACAAAGCTTTGGGCCGTCTATCGGTAGTACGCATTACACACCAAATATTCCCTTTGCTATACTGAAGGAAGTCACGAACCGAATCCCTACACTATTGGCAACAAGCACCGGCGGTCGCAAACTGCAGAACTTTGACGATCTCAACGATCTTCTTAGCAGTGTCACCGTCGTTCTTCCTCAGATTGACCCATTCTCCGTTGGAACCTATGTCTTCGTAGAAGCATTTTTGGGCGCAAATGCTGTTGTATGCAACGACATTTCAATTCAGGACTTGCAGATTTCCCACAGTCGTCTCAGTGCTACTCAAGTTGCTCTTGATATTTCGATTGTCGGGCTTGGTTTTGACTGTTTTATTGATTGGGACTTGGATTGGTTGGTTAACGCGGACGGCATAGCTACAGTAAACACAACCCAAAACACAATTGACTTGCAATACACATTTTCAAGCCCGAACTTTGATGCCGAACCTCCAACTGCTGCCGTACAATCGGATTGTGATCCAAACATTCAGATTGATGATATCGACGCGTAAGTGAACAAGTGTACTACAACCTGTTCCATCTGATCCCTGCACCAATTGACTAAATAAATCATTCATAATACAATTCATCGCTGCACAGGTCTGGTGGCGCTGTTGCATGGCTCGTGAATGCATTTGAAGGTTTGATGCGAACGCCGATCGAAGAAGAACTCGGTGCTTTTCTTTGCCCTCTGGATCCTTCAGAAGAATTGATAGGGCCATTGTTTACCGATTTGGTTAAATCATTAGATGGGAGGTTGGAGCCATTCCAGCAACCCATTCCAGACGAATTAAATGATCCTCTATTCCCAGAGAAAGATCTTGTCATTCCAACTGGAGTTGATTTCATTGGTTTCTCGTCAGCTTTTGGTCCGGTGATTCAGACATTATTTGACAGTGTGAATTCCTTCCTTGGAGACACAGTGGATGATCCGAATTCACCCTCAGGAGGACAGGATATTGCTATTAATAAGATCTTACGTGATAGTGTTCTGGACGAAAATGGCGCTCTGGTTTTAGATGGGGCAATTTTTGGAACGCTATATGGTGGTCAAGACGTGCTTACAGAGAGTGTAGTTTCGGTAGAGGCAATCCATATTTATGGGTTAGATACGATCCGTGAATTCGTCCCAATCCAAGATATTGGAGAGTATACGGTGGCTACAAAACTCGACTGGAAAGAAATTGATCTTGACATCATTCTCAGGGTTGAGGTCACTCCTTCCGAAGGAGAAGATTCAGTTATTAGTGGAGGTCGAGGAACTATAATTGAAACGGTTTTGATTGAAATGGGATTGAGAGACATCGAGATTGACTTTGCAGCCATGTTTGCAATCAGTCTTGGAAATGTTACTGATACCTTGTTTGGATCATTGACAGACTTCGAAATGTTACTCTCGTGTTTGTCGGATAGCATTCATGACATTGAGGTCACCAACATGAATCTAATCATTGGCGATGTCATACCTCCAACCCTTGAAGGGTTCATTTCTCCTGGCATAGACGATGTCGTTTCGTCATTGTCTCTCGCAATTTTTGAAATGTACGAGGGGGCACTTCTCGAGATCATGCCATACATTTTCCAAGTAATGGTGAGAAAGTCAGTTAATGATGCGATCGATTTGGCTATCAGTGGAACTGAAAAGTGCAGATATGAAAGCGCGTTGTCTGGTGATATCCTTAATCTACCTGACCTACTCTTACCGCCTACCGATGCAGTAAGTGTAGGTGGATCAGGAACGACGCCTTATGGCCCTTTGCTTCCTCTTGCTTTTGGAACTATTCTCAATGCAATCAAAATGGGCATTGCTGGTGGTGGCATTGACGTCAACGGTATCATTAGAAATGTAACCTTGGCACAAAGTGGAATTGCCGGCAAAATACACTTTGCCGAATTGATCAACGTAGATTATGGTTTCAAAATTGGCGCTTCAACTCTGAAATTTTTGCTGAAGGTCTACGATACTAGCATTACCAACCTGGATACATTTGGCTCGCCATTCGATTTGCTGAGTACCGTTGCCCCTCAAATGGTCGAGAATGTAGCTGCCATAGGCGTTGGCGACAATCCTGTGAAGGCCACAACAAACATCATGTTTGGCATTGATTTACCAGGTAAGGAACAACAGTGTATACGATGCAATATGATTTCACATTGATTATCTAATATTTGCTGAATATGCACTACTCTTCTCTAGGCTCTGAAGAAGGGTTGCAAAACGACCTTGAGATCTCAGTCGAGATGCAGGATCTCGTGCTGAAGATGGTCCTGTTCATATCAATAGTTGAGGAAAGATTGATGAATATGCCATTTAAAGACATTACAAATCTCAATTGCCTCATGTCTACATTATTAACACCCACTCTCGATGCAAGTGGACTCCGAGAGGACGATTCTAAATCCATGGATTTCGAAGAGCTAACTTTGATAGGCAAAAAGAATAATTTTAGTCTCAAATGCAACATGTGCTCGTCTGACGGCATCGAAAATGCTGTAAACCTGTTCAGACTTACTTCAGCATTTCTGGATACCACCGGTGCAGTTAATTCACTTCTGGAAGTGATAATGAGATTGATTGGAGGGGACGGGTTTAGAGTTAACATTGACCGATATCTGGCTTCGTCACAATACCAATGCCCGAGCAATGAGGCGTTCATCTCTTCCTACACCGCTCCAGTATATTCTAGTCTCGACAGGGAATTCACGACAGTTCCAGAACCAGCAAATAGTTTCATTCGAAATTTTGCAATTGTTTTGATGTTTCTCTTTGCAGGTATACTGACAATCCTCTTTTTGGTGAGGAGAGATAAAAAGAGTCGACTTGAAGCTTGGAAAATGTCGATGACGGCAAGGCAGGATATGCTTATAAAGTCACATCAAAGGAGCAACCAGCATCGCGAAAGCAAACTCAACGAAGAGACGACCTCCATGTTTACATCAAAGTCAATCCCTCTGATAATAAGAATTCTCGTCCCCATCATCGTCCTGGTCAATGTTGGTCTTTTCTTAAGCGGTCATTTGTCCTTGGGAGCTCAGGTAGATCTCAGCGTTGGCATTGCTGGCGAGACTGTGACGCTGCCACGAATCTTCGACTTTTCTTTGGCCGGATCGGTTAAAGATATGTGGAAAAATGGTGCAAAGGAGTTGGCTGTCTTCATTGTAATATTCTCAGGAGTCTGGCCGTATACAAAGCAGAGCATCACTTTCTTCTTGTGGTTTTCTCCCACTAGATGGGTCTCTGTGAAAAGGAGAGAGAGCATTCTGACATGGCTCGATGCTTTAGGAAAGTGGTCCTTCGTTGATATTTTTGTTCTGTTCATGTCTCTTGTTGGTTTCAGGATCACTGTTGAGTCTCCTGAGATAGATCTTATACCAATTCAGCTTTACGGGGTCGGTCTGCTCGTGATTCCGAAATGGGGCCTATACTCAAATATGATTGCACAGATTCTATCTCAATTAAGTTCCCACTTCATTCTTCATTATCATCGAAAAATTGAAGCCGATTGTCTGCAAGACTTTTCTTCTACTTCAGACAATGAATCCGCATCGAAGAAGACGTCTCTACGCAAACATGAGTTCCGTGATATTAATGGCAACAGCGATATAATTACCAAGAGTGTCGAGATTGCGTTGATAGTATTTGCGTTTGTGGTGGTTGGGATATTTTTATGCGGGTGCATCCTGGATGTTTTCTCTATTGAAGCATTCGGAATAATTGGTGTGGCAATAGAGTTAGGGCAAAACTTCGAGGACGCAATAAAGCGATTCAGCCTTTTTGATGTCGTCAAGCTTGTCATTTCCCAAGCATCCTACACAGGAGTTACTGCGGACTATGTTGGCCTTCTTGCTCTCGCAATCGTATTACTATGGACGGTGTTAATCGCACCTATGGCGCAACTTGCCCTTTTAATGTACAGATGGTTCGTACCAATGGATAGAAAAGGAAGACATCGTAACTTTGTCGCTGTCGAAAGTATCATGGCATGGCAATATTCGGAAGTATTTTTACTTTCTATTGTAATTGCTGCTTGGCAACTTGGCCCAATCAGGTGAGTGTTATCGTAGGGGTTTATTTTGCAAAAGTCGCAGTTCAATACCGTGCTCACGTTGAACTGACTTCGTCTAATTGTACCTTAGCGAATATATGGTGAATGACTATTGTGGCTCTTTTCAAGATTTCTTCACGTCAGCTGTAACCAGTGGTGTGCTTGATGAGTTGGATGGTCAATGCTTCCGTGCAGAGGCTAGTATCAATATCGGAGCATGGTTCTTATTTTCAGGTACTCTTGGACTTGCTCTCCTGACTCATTTTTTTGGAAAAGCAGCAAGACAGCAGGAGGAAGAAGTCGAATGGACAGAAAGGTCAAGGAGCTTGCCTCAAGATAGTTTGGAGGAAGAACTAGACACCATTGAGATAGAGTCAACTCCTCCAGGATTTACCGATTATTACCGCTGGTTACTGCGAGGAGTGAGAGTTGAAAAAGATGGTGGGATCAACGAAGCGATCACGGACGAGGAAGAAATCTCTACTTAAAATTTTAAATAAAATTCATTATAAACTGTGATGATACAAACAATGAAATCATGACTTATTTAGATATCCTCAATTTCCGCCAATTCTCTTTCAATCTCGGCATCGAGCTCATCTAATTCTGCATCGTCCATTTTGTCGGATTCAGAGTCTACCATCTCGTATTCACTAATTGTAGACTTTGCAGCTGATGTGTTTCCTGCACCAGTACCGGTTGCATCATCATCGTCTTCATTCAAAACTGATTCTATTTCTGCCTCATCATCGTCCGGTTCAAAAGTCAACTCAACAGATCCAGTTTCATCTAAATTTTGACCAGAAGGAGACTCGGGTGCTGCTTTATTTTCGTCGGGTTCTGCTTGGATTGCCCAGATTTCTTCAACACTCAAACCCTTTTCGTAACGAATAAAGGCGCAATGGAACTGCAAACATTTTTGAGCGCAGACCGTGTTAGAGAAAAAGAAATAGGAACAATTGAGTCATTTATCCTGTTGAATAGCATTCCTACTCGGTGCACTTACAAAATAATTCTTCCAGAAGAATTGCTCCGTCTTTCCTGCACTCTCAAGTAGCGAATGGCTACGCACTAGCTCCTTGTCGACCTTGAACAGGCGTTCAATTAGACCAACGTGTGCATCTAGATCAAATTCATCCAATAACTGCGGCAACGAACCCATTTTCTCCACTTTCTTAGAAGCTTCGACTTTACTTTCCTCTGTGGCCTCTTCTATACCCGAGTCCTCGGCAAACATTCGCACCGCACTCTCGGGCAAATCAAATGGACCCGTGAATGTCTGCCCTTCTTTTGTCATGTTAGTCATAGCCTCCCGACACTCCTCTACCAGGATTTCCCTTGCCTCGTCTTTCGTTTCCCAAGGAAGAAGGGTGGAGAGGTAATCACGGACTGCTTCTTTCCGCGTTTCTTGCGCGTCAATGAGGTCATGTTCTGCTTGAAGGTCATCCGACCGAAGCGTTAGTTTTTTAACTAGTTCATCGTCAAGGGGGAGAGACTTCTGTACTTTTGATGATACTTCAGCCGACACCTCCTTAACTTTCGATGAAATTTCGCTGAGTTTACCGAGGGCATTGGCTGCGTTAAAGTTATTGAACCACGATGACATATTTTCGATTGCGTTTTGCTGCTTGGTGCTCTTATTCCTTTTTGTTCTTTGTGCTTGAATACAATTTATAGTTACGGTGGTGGGGTTTGTTGTCGTTGGTTTTCTCCCCTTTCTCCCAACTTGAAACTTCAAACTTTGCGAAGGCTATTTTTTTTCGAATTTGGAGTTCGCTTCTGCATTTATTTTAATTTTTAATACCAGCTTCATCGCGTACCCCAATTTTTGCGGGGAGGGGTCTTGTATCTGAGTTTGAGCTGTTGGCAAGGATGAGACAATATGACGAGTTTAGCTAAGATTGAGCCTCGACCCATCAGCTCACATTCTGAAGAATGACAAAGGCTCCACAGAGCAACTCGCCATAGTTTCATCGACTGCTCCCGGTGTACCACTAGGTCATTGGGATCTGACTGAACGCTTGAGTTAAGACACCTCTTAGAGGTCTTACTCTTTCTTGTCCACCCACCCACCCCAAGATAGAACAGATACAAAGGAATCCTACAAAGATTCCAATGCATCTGGGTTTGCTCAGCAGATCCCTATCCACGAGTGGATTTCCGGGAGACAGGAGAGGTCTGCCAGTAGCCTATGACATCAATTGAGTCCCACA
>Ga0209712_10004607_pt1 | contig 10919 bp, 7 predicted proteins | sample ArcOceMetagenome_FD_187443 | JGI IMG/M metagenome (GOLD analysis project Ga0209712, IMG submission 187443) | Marine eukaryotic phytoplankton communities from Arctic Ocean - Arctic Ocean - Greenland ARC118M Metagenome (SPAdes) (version 2) | ecosystem: Environmental > Aquatic > Marine > Oceanic...
TAGCTCATGAATTAATATAGCTAAGGCAATTACACCCGTCATTAAACCAAAATACATCCCAATGCTCATTAGCCTGGCACTATTAGACGTTAATTTAATAATGTCACCAACACCTATACTCCACCCCAGATGCGCAGCAGAATAATAACTCATCAAAACAGGTATTAAGGAAATAATAGCGATATGACTCAAACTGTAAAAATAGCTCTCATTACGTTCGTCAATTGCATGCCACTCTTCTTTTGGATGGGTATATAGTCCCCACAGGTGATTTAAAATCATGCACTCAGTCTCTTATATTGTTAAAATTCAATACGTTTTGTTAATTAAAATAAAACATATCATTAACAATTATTGTCTGTGAGTAGACCTTAAGCGTCAACCTTTTTATCTTTTTCTATGAGATTTAATTGATATTTATCAAAGGTTAACTTGGTTTGTTGAACACTATTAGTAACTAACAGGTTTCTATTAGGTTTTTAAAAACAAGCGGTAATAAATGATCTGAGGAAAGCAAAGGGTGGTTTTGGTTAATACTTCTCATCATCATAGTTGCATGGATAAGATATGTTTGACCATGTGAACAATGTTAATTGTCTTACATATTTTGATACTGTAATTAAATAAACTTTTAATTGTGCCAGCAGACTTTAAATACAGGTCATCATTTAGTTACGGTTCTTGTGTGCCATTAACATATAGTTTACCCAAGTGGGTTTGATTAATTTCATACTGCGTTTAATCGGGTTAACGGCTACTCCTGTGGTAGACGTTACCTCAAAGCTATCTGCGTGTAATAAAGGTATTAACTCAGCTGGCTTAACCAGTTTACTATAATGATGTGTGCCTTTAGGTAATAAACCAGTGACATACTCTGCACCAAAAATGGCAATGATAAAGGCTAACCAATTGCGATTAATGGAGGCTATAAATTGTGTGCCTTGAGGTTTTACTAAGGCATTACAGCCTAGAATAAAACTATTTACATCCACCACATGTTCTACCACTTCCATATTGAACACAATGTCAAATTGTTGTTTGGTTTCAACCATTTGTTCAACACTGATTAACTGATAATTAATTTGAAGGCCACTGAGCTTTGCATGTGCTTTAGCCACCTTTATATTTTTCTCAACAACGTCTATTGCCGTAACAATTGCCCCTTGTCTTGCTAATGATTCGCTCAATATGCCCCCGCCACAACCGATATCTAGCACTTTCATATTAGCTAACGGACGCTCCTTATTGTTTTGCGTTTTCAGCTGCGCCAATATCCACTCAATTCTTAATGCATTAAGCTTATGTAAAGGCCAGAAGGGTCCGTCTAAATCCCACCATGTATCCGCCAGTTTTTCGTAATAGGCTACTTCTTTAGGATCAATCTTAACCGACTGCAGGTTTGCCATTTATGCGACTCCAAATAAATAACTAGTTATCATACTGAGGCTGGCAGTAATTGTTAGGACTGTGCGCAACCTACGATAGGTATGAGGGAGGGTAGGGATTAAAGAACTAAATTGTTCAATCCCCCAGATAAGTATGTATAGACATGCACCTATGGCTAACCATTGATTAGGCATGAGTAAAAACACAAAAAACGCAGTCAAAAATAAAAGGTTACTTAATACAACCCTCCAGAATTTGGCATTTTGTATATCAGTTGTTGGCCACCAAGCACCGCATAAAAATGTGAAAATACCAAATGAGTAGAGGGTGAGGAAGTCTATAAACAAGGCATTATCGGTTAGTACAATAGATAAAGTAGCTAAGCTAATGAAGGGGATTAAACCAGCATAGCCAAGAAATTTTACGACAGTTGGCATCAAATAAGTCCTATAACGTGTCAATTTTAAATCAATAAGATGGCTAAAAACTATACCCTGTTTTTAAGAAGTATTATGGTAAAAGGATCAACCTTGCACGGTACTATATGACACCCAATAACGTATTGGTTCTGTGTACCTTAGTTCGTGGAGTAATTTCGTACAAAAAACATATGCTCCTAAGTGAGATCGTTCACCTTAGATGTTACTCAGTACGCAATATTTTCTTGCTTAGGGTGTTTTAATTAGTCTGAACTCGATGTATGGACTCTACCATTCTAGCCCAGCTAAAGTGGTGTCTACCAAGACCAAATGAGTCCATATACGGGTAAGACGTGCCGCAATCCTAGACCATTCAATAGCATGGCAGTAAAAATATGACCATAACCCACTTTTCTGTGTTGTGAGGTCCCTAGCGCTTTATGAATGATAGCGGCTATGTCAATTTCCTGACAAACCCAGCAACTAAACCAAGATGATCTAACTTTTTAGTCTATAAACCGCTAATGACATGAGAATTCATTCGCAAAAGTGAGTAATAGATCAAGAAGGTTGATCGCCGTCAATTAGTTTTTTAAAACACATGTTTAAGTGATCAAATTCCGACTGTATCGGTTAATAAGCGATTGATTTTTTATTTCTAAATTATGTGTGAATGTTTGGTGAACATAAAAAAGTATTGTCTCACTATGGACTCATTTCAAGCTTAGAAGGAAATGGACATTTCCGAGTTAGTAAATATTGATAATTTTAATGACATTATTATCGAGTCCTCTCTAAGAGAAGGCTTTATGTTGGGTGACATATTAGTGTTTCCCAATAAAAGTGTGATCGTAAAACAAAATCAACATCATCATGTCAGTGGCAAGGCAATGGAGGTACTTTTTGTCTTAAGTTGCTGTTCTGGCAGAGTCGTAAGTCGTAAGGCATTGCTAGAGTATGTATGGGGAGATAAAAAAAGTGCTAGCTCAAAACTCAGTCCAATAATGACTGAATTACGCCATTTGCTCGATGATAACAAGGATTGTCCCAGATTCATCCAAACATTACCTCGCAAAGGTTATAGAGTACTTGTGATGACGCTGCCTCTTGATGAAACTCGTTTATCTGCTGACGTGCTCAAAACGGCTGTAAATTTTGATCAAACATCCCAGGCTAAAACCACTGCTAAGCTTCTTGGTGGGATAAATTATTGGCGTGAAACTCGCTTGTTTAAAATTGCCGGAACCTACATTGTAATGGCTTGGGTATTAATGCAAGTGGTTACTTTAACATTGCCCGTTGTCGATGCGGCCAAATGGTTTGATAAACTCGCGCTCCTTATCCTTATTATTGGATTCCCTTTAGTATTAATATATAACTGGTGGACAGAGTGTCAACTTCGCCAAAAATTTAATCGAAAACACAACAATCTTTTCACTCATCCAAAGCTTACTAAACATGCCTATCGAGATCTAACCTATATAACAATTTCGACTGCGTTTAGCCTAGTATTGGCTATTTTGTTGGGTAATCAAGTCTATGATGCAGCTACACAAATTAATGATAAAGTTGTAAAACAAGAAATAAGCGCCAAATTTTATTCTAATGCTGTTGCTGTCATGCCATTTAAGCAACTTGGTGACAAGGCTGCAGACTATGCTGTGGGGTTGTTACAATCTGAAATGCTGACTTTTTTATCACAATTTTCGCAATTGAGAGTCATTTCTGAAAGAGTGTTAGCGTCCTTACCCGCAGATAGTTCACTTGGTAAAATACGTGATTGGACTGGCGCAAAATATGTACTAGAAGGGGTTGTTAACGTTCAGGGTGCCCAAGTGCACATAACGACTACGTTAGTTGATAGTCAAAGTGGTCTACAAGTATGGGCGGATAAAAGTACTGTACCAAGCACTGATCAACTCACTTTATATGAAGGCATCTCCCATCAAGTATTTAATGCATTAAATTTTTTAATGCCACATGAAGAATCATCTAAATTTCAGTTTAAACCCACTAACAATATCCATGCTTATGACTTTTACGTCAGAGCCAAAGGGGAGCTCAAAGACGCTTATAATGAAACCAAGTTACTGGAAGTAGAGCAATTGTTTTTAAAAGCTCTGGAAAGGGACCGCAATTTTGAACTGGCTCAGGCTGGATTGTGCCAGACGTATCTGGAACAATATAGTTTAAAGATGGGGGCTCAGGTTTTTGACTTAGCGAGTCAGGCATGCCAGAAAGTAAACAATCAGAGTAACGTTAAAGCTGAATCAGAGCTGGCATTGGGTAGATTATACTTTGAATCAGGTAAATACTCATTAGCGAAAGGGCACTTCACTAAAGCGTTGAAATTGAAACCTAATAATAGTCTGGGTTTGATTGGATTAGCACAATCATTTACTCGTTTGGGACAAGCAAAACAAGGTGAACACTATTATTTAAAAGCAATACTAGCTGAACCTGGTTATTGGAAATACTACGAAAAGTATGGTTTTTTCTTGTTTAATACTGGTCGTTATTTTGAGGCGAGTCTGCAGTTCAACAAGCAAAGTGTATTGCAACCTAATAGTGAAGAAGCTTTTAATAACTTAGCAGCTGCATATTATTTGAACACAGAGTTTGACAAAGCCACACAAAGTTGGCGTAAAGCACTGAGTATAAAATCTAGTGCCAATATATACAGTAACCTGGGTACTTCACTATTTTTCGCTAGTCAGTTCACACAAGCTGTTGAGATGTATCAACAAGCCGTTAATCTTAGTCCAAATAATTATATCTTTAGAGGTAATTTAGCTGATGCGCTCAAGTATGCAGGTGATCAGCAAGTTATGTCGCGACAGCAATATGAAGCTGCACTCAATCTCGCTCGGAAAAATGAAACTATTAATGCAAGCGATCAAACAGTTAGATCAAATATCGCACGTTATAACTCGGAATTGGATAACTGTCAGGAAGCCAACAAACAATCTGAACAACTGGTGCTTGAACAGCCTGATGATCCCTATATCTATTATGATTTGGCTTTGGCAGCAAATAACTGCTCAAGTGACAGTGATGTGCTCTTGTACTTAAATAAAACCTTAACATTGGGGTATCCCAACAAGTTATTAAGAAAAGATCACCAATTTAAAAAGTTTCAACAGAAAATTTTACAATGGTAAAGCTGTCCCCAAGGATTAGCGCAGGGGGAAGACAAAAAATTAATCTAAAGAAGGCAATATATCTATTGCTAAAACTGTGTTTAAAAAGGAAATAAGTATATGAAAATATTAAATACTATTGTTTTTAGGGTTTTGCTAGTTGCGCTGTTTGTCAGTTTGCTAAGTTTTAAAGCAGTCAGTGCCAATGAATTTAAGAAAAATAATCAAGAGTTACTTATTCAAGTAAATAGTACAGGTTGTGCTTCTTATGTTGAATTAGTGTCTCCTGAGGATAATTGTGCAGGAAGTAATTTGGAAAGCAGCTGTGGAAAGAACGGTAAAGACTGCGTCTGTATAACGAATCAAAAATTTATTACTTGGACAATCAGCAATGATTCCCGTTTTGAATTAAAGTTTAATGGTCCAGAACCATTTAAAAATAAATGTAGTTTGAAGTCTAAGAACAAACAAGAAATCAAATGTAAAATTGACACCGCTGATGGTGAATTTGTTTATGATGTGGTTGTCGAAACTTGCCCAGATCAGACTTATGATCCACGTATTGTTGTGAGAAATTGAGTATTTAACCCAAGTGTTCTTCTGTTAAATCGATATGTTTGCAACGATATATTGGTTGCTTGAGTCAGCCCATCGGTTACATATGATATGGCGGTGAACTGATGTTTGAAATTTGGCTAGAACGATAGTTGTTAAGACCTGAAATTCGATTATTACACTGGCCTAATATGCTTTTTAACTTGCTAATATTGCAGAATAAAGTTACACAAAAAGAATATTGGGCACTTTTAATATTTAATACTCTTTCTTTTTTGTTGAAGGTAAAATCAAAAATATATTACGCTTTTTAACAAAGAAATATTTATCACAACGTGATGACGTTCGTTGCTTATTAAAAGATGAGCCTTGCTTACTAATCGAAGATTTATTCCCGCACATAATTAGTTACCGCATATTTGATGCGTCCAGTTCTATTCGTCACAATAGAATATCAGTTAAGGTACAAAAAGAGATTTTCACTCTATAAAGTTTTCACTTGTTAATAGTCTGTCAAGTTGAGCGGCGTTTTAGAGACAACTTTGAAAGTCAATCTTGAAAGTTTCTAAACCTCAATTGGTGATTACCTCTTTACTCCTTGGACTAAAAATAGCTGATTACCAGTTTTACCATACTATTAGTTAATAAAGAATTGTCGATAAGACACTGATATTGTGCAAATTTTGTGAGGGCAATTATGGTAAACTGCAATATCTAAATTCTATTTATACACATATTTATTAGGCTGTATTATGATCCCATGGATCCAACTTGGAACTGCACAAATTCCCAATAATGGGGGCGAATTAAAGTTTTCTCAGCGTGGCGATGAATTTTCCATTCGTTTATCAGGTATTCGCGGTGAACTCATGAATAGCCGTTTGTATAATTCAGAGAAAGAGTTGGCTGAACTGGGTTGTGCGCATGTTAAATCAGCGAACAATGCTCGGATATTAGTGGGGGGGTTAGGTATGGGGTATACACTGGCTGCAGCACTCAAAACAGTAACTTTAAACTCTCAAGTCACAGTGGCAGAACTGATACCTGAAGTTGTGGTGTGGAATCAAGGGCCTCTGGGTAACTGTGCAAATAATCCTCTACAAGACCCTCGCACTAAGGTACATATTGGCGATGTAAGAGAGCTACTAAATATTAGACAACCCACCTTCGATGCTATTTTATTGGATGTTGATAATGGCCCTGAGGGTTTGACTCAAAAAGGCAACGACAGTATTTATTCACTGCAAGGCTTGGACAATGTATACAAAACCCTTCGACCGAAGGGGATGTTGGCCATATGGTCAGCTGGTCCTGATGAGCAGTTCACGATACGTCTAAAAAAGGCTGGATTTAAAGCTGATTCATGTATTGTGCGGGCTCGCCCAGGAAAAGGCAGTCGGCATACTATATTTTTGGCCCGCAAACCCTAGTTCAGCTTATGCTGATTAAAAGGTTATGATTCCCTTTGAGGAAATCTTTTTAAATAATGTTCAAGCATTCTGAAATATAAACTAGAGGATAGGTTATACATGTCTACACCTTTTTTGTTGAAACATACAAACAAATTAATGGGCTCGGGTTTACTGATTATTGTTTGTTTAGTGGTCTTTTTTAGTTATGTTTGGTCACAAGCCAAAGCGGCTGACGAAAGGTTGCTTGAGCAGCAGTTTAGTCTTTCACTTGTAAACCTCAGTCAAAAAATCGATGCCCGTATTGCCAGTATGAAATTGATTGCAAAAACCGTGGCCAGTGATACCCATATCCAGAATTGGGTAGCGTCTGGATTTGCAGCTCATCAAGAGTCGGTATTGATTAATAAACTTGAATTTTTAGTGAAGGAATACGGGCTTACTAGCGCGTCGTTTGCTGACAAAAACACCCACAAGTATTGGAATCACGAAGGTTTCTTAAGAGTGTTGCAACCTGAAACTGACGCTTGGTATTTTGAATATTTGGCAAGTGCTAATTCAGATTTAGTCAGTGTTTACCACGATAAAAACAAACAGCGTGTAGATGTCTATGTGAACTATCAACAGCCCAATGGCAATGGATTATCTGGCATCGCCACCTCATTTGATGGGGTGTTGGACATGTTAAATAACTCACTATTTGCCAAACATGGTGACATATATTTAGTGGATAGTTTAGGCAAGATCCAAGTCTATGCAGAAGCGGATATTGCAGGTGCTAAAAGCCTACATGAATTGTTTTCCCATGAAATGATTGCTAACTTATTACAGCCAAATTCCACGACGTTAATTAAAAGTAATCAGCTTGAAGACACTTGGTTTGGGGCCAGTTATATTCCCAATATGAATTGGTATGTGGTGGTTAAGGTAACTAAATATAAGTCACTTGATTCATACTAAGTTTGTTTGTTCTCAATAAAGTATTGGGCTAAATTCGTAGTGTTTAAATATTCCTATGCCGATGTATGACCCAAAAAAAAGTCAATTGCCAATGCAATATATTCTAGAAAACTGGTCTATAAAGTTAAGAGATGCTTTTATCGTCATCTTAAAAGCTTGAAAAAGTTCTGCTATAGGTTTAGATAAATCCTTACGATGCATTAACCATAGCGAAAATAATGTCAATGTAGACTAACATTTCCTTCCATATTGCCGTTTAACCGGATGATGTGGACTGTGCAGTAAAAGCGTTAGACGCAATTGCATATCAGTTTAACTCCAAGTCCATTAATACATTGAGGATGAGCGGCATATCTGAGCCGCTTACACAGTTCAATGTGTATGCAGGATCTCTAGAACAAAGGCGTTGCTCTTTTATCAAAGACTTAAAATTCGTTGCTGCTGGAAGGCTGTATACAAACCACATTTATGAACTGTTATCACTTCATTGCTTACATTTAAAAACATAGGCATTCGCGCATAAAGCACCCAAAGATAGGATTGTGGATGTCTATATTATGCAGCGCTAACTACATGTCTTTAAATATAAGGATATAAAATATCTCTCACCATTTATACTGAACACAGTTTTATGGTTAATCCTGTGTTTTGTATCTAATAGATTTGGGCTTAACCGCTTTTACAAAGAGGTGCCTTGTTTAGCTGTAATAGCCAACAATGTCATTTGGTATTTAGCTTCCTAAAAATTTGATAATCATCACCCATTATAGATTCAGTTTTAAGCGTCAAAAAAGTCACTATATTGGGTAAATATCTCAACAACCTTTTCTATGAATCATACTTTTGGTTATCTTTTAGTACCTCAGATACCTAGAGTAAATGATTAGGTATCAAGCCTTACTCCATCAAATATGATCAATCATAATAGATGAAAATAATTCAAAAAAGTCTCTGCAAAATATCGTTTTATTAGACTAAAGTTCAATTTCGGTATTCCAATGTAAGTTTTATAATAAACATATTAAAAGCTTTGTAAGTTATCAATGCTTTTGGCAAGTGCTCAGTAATTAAACCTTGTCGCATTAGAAAATATTATAAATGTATTGTTGCCATTTTATTAACGCAACCTATACATAAACTCTATTCATTATGCTCAAAAAAGTCATTCTGTGAACGGCAAGCCCTTCTCCCATTGACGTCACTGTTTATTAATTGAAAGCCAACATTATGGGTAGTTGTTGGTAACAATATCAACTGAATTATTAATAACGTTTAAATTTCAATGTAGGAAGTATCGTGGACAGTAAATTAGCCAATTTATTTTTAGGAAGCATATTATGCTCTATCTCAACAGGATCTTCAGCAAGCTTATTGCTTGGTCCTGATTTGGTAGGTTATTCTGCTGTATCTGGCGCCGCACTTAATATATCAGCTGAAGCACTTGTAACAAATGATGTGGCAGCATTTGCTGCCATTGATACCGGTGCTAGCTCTAATACTGCTAATATATATTCCAGCACAGGCGCCGTTTCTACGGGGGCTTTGGGGAGCGTTGGAAACATATATGCCGGCGCTGCCGCAGGTGTCGGGGCTGGCGCTTCTTCTGGAGATATATACTCTGCTGCCGCCGTTACATTGGCCGCTAGTGGTTCGGCTGGCAATATCTATTCTGGCGCCGCAGTCACTCTGGGCGCGCTTTCGACTTCACAAGACGTATATGCCGCAGCGGCCATCACTGGAGATGGGGCAAACAGCAAGACAGCTAATACTTCTACGGCTTCTGATATTAGTTTGTATAAAAATACCTTTGACGTCGACGCAGCTTTAGAACAAATTGTTAGTGCTCAAGCAGCCTTAAATAGCCTCGATTCTAATTTTGAATTGGATGTGGGTTATGGAAGTGCTATTTTTGAGGCTGGAGTCTGGCAAGGAACTGCTGTGACTGTAGCCGCAGACGCAATCATTCAATTTGATGGTAATGGTGAAGAAAACCCTATTTGGGTTTTTAATCTTGATGCAGCACTGGTCTTAGGTGCCGGGACTAAATTTGAAATAGTTAACGCCGGTGCAGGTGCAAGTGTCATCTGGAATATAGGCGGTGCGCTAAGTCTAGGTGCCGGTAATTCTTTTATGGGTGCTGCTTTTGTAACAGGAGCTGTAACCGGTGCTACATCAGACGTTACTTGCGGTAACTTATTTACGAATGCGACCGCGGCCATTGGTATTGGAACGATAATATCTAACCATTGCCTCGCCACAGATACATGGGCGGGCTCAATTAATGGTTTAGCTTATGGCATTGATATTACTGGTGGGATTATATCAAACAAGGCATCATCAGAAGTATTATTATCTGAGCCACCGACAGGTTTAATTATTTTTAGTTTTGCCATGATGTTTTTTGCCGCTAATTTAAAACGTCATTCGTGAGATAAATATTTCTTTAAGTGATGGGCTTAAGGATTGACCGATTAGGCTGATGTTTATTCTAATTAATTCCTTAACGACTGCAGTTAAAAAGTTAAACGTGATTTATTACGTTACTTCTGAAGTGTTTTCTGGCGCAGTTAATGACAGCTTATTCTCCTGTAAAGTCCTATATTCAATAATTTTTTTAAGTGTGAATTAAGTGTGAATTACGTTTGTATTAATCATAAATATGGGAGCTGCTGATTTCAAACGTGAGATTTTTTGTTCTTACTTTATCACCATGATAAGTAATGACGTCACAACAACTAACGATGTTAGTGAATAACCGCTGACAGCTTGTTTAAATAACTTTACTTTCAACTTAATACTATTTACCCGTTACTCGATTTTATTTTTATCCTTACTTTAATCTGATAGGCGTCACCTGTTGTGTAGGTGTCTTAAGTATTAAACAATGGAGCGAAAATGATGTGAATGTATGACAGCGTAACGTTAATACCGGCTTATTTTATTTCAATTTAGATTGGCTTTCCTGAATATAAGTCTTTCTCTTGAAAAGAAAGTTGAAAGTTGAAAGTTGAAAGTTGAAAGTTGAAAGTTGGACGGTTTTTAAGAACAAG
>Ga0209712_10004608_pt1 | contig 10916 bp, 4 predicted proteins | sample ArcOceMetagenome_FD_187443 | JGI IMG/M metagenome (GOLD analysis project Ga0209712, IMG submission 187443) | Marine eukaryotic phytoplankton communities from Arctic Ocean - Arctic Ocean - Greenland ARC118M Metagenome (SPAdes) (version 2) | ecosystem: Environmental > Aquatic > Marine > Oceanic...
GGTGGCGACGTACGCGCGCTCGCCGCCCTGCCTTCCCACGTACACCTTGGGCTTCACGTCCGCGCCGACGTACAAGAGGCCGAGCCTCTCGGCCGCGAGCTTGAGCGACTGGCCGCCGCTGAAGCAGTCGAGCACCCACTGCCCCCCGGGCTTGGCCTGCCGCGCCGCGCGCAGCACGTCGAGCTGCAGCTCGGTGGGCACCGAGTGGCGCTGCCACAGCTGCATCGTCACGCCGTTCTTGAAGTACTGCGGCCCACCGGTGCTCTTGTCGCCGATGAGCGACGAGTCGTGGCGCTTGTGGGGACACAGCTTGGGCGCGAAGGCAACGTTGGTCCAGAGCGCCGTCGGCTTCTTCGTGGGGAAGGGCGTGCCGTCGGCCTGCGCGTACGCGCAGTAGTCAACCTTCTTCAGGTACGGGCGCAGCGGTTCGAACCACGGCATGTCCTTGAGCGCGCCCGTGCTCGGATTTTCGATGACCACCAGCATGGGCCCTCCCTCTTTGACCTCCACCCCAGATAAAACGCCCGCGGCGACGACGACTTTTTTTTGTCTCGTTGAAGGCAAATGAGTTACGTAGGCGGCAAGGGCAAGGCGACCTTCCTCTTCGACGTACTCAACAGCCCGCGCTTCGACGGCTGGGCCTACTTCGAGCCGTGCTGCGGCTACTGCCACGTGCTGCGCCGCGTGGTGAACAAGCGCAGCTACGCGGCCTCCGATTCCAACGCCCTCCTCCTCGTGCTCTTAAACGCCGTCCAGGACGGCGCGCCGCTGCCCGAGCCCGTCTCGCGCGCGCGGTACGACGCGCTGCGCCGCGCGCGCGGGGCCACGCTCGAGACGGCGCTCGCGGCCTTCGCGCTGAGCTTCAACGGCAAGGAGTTTGGAGGGTACACACGAACGTACACGCGGCGCGACGGGCGCGTGGATGACATCTTTCAGAGCCGACTCAATTACTACGCCAAGCTGCGAGCGAGTCCATCCTTCCAGCACGCGCGCCTCGAGTGCGCGGACTACCAAACACTACCGATTGAGACGCAGCCCGCGGACACCCTTGTCTACCTCGACCCCCCTTACAAGGACTGCACTGGCTACTCGGGTGCGCCCTTTGACACGCCTGCCTTTTGGGAGGCGGCGACGCGCTGGTCGCGCTCCGTCGTCGTCCTCGTGAGCGAGTACGCCTGCGAGCACCCCGACTGGGTCGTGGTTCACCAAGCGCCCAAGCACGTCACCCTGGGCGGCGGTGCCAAGCAGACGGTGCGCCTCGAGAAGCTCTTCTGCCACGCGTCCGTCCTCGCGCGCCATCAACCCCTCCGCCCGCCGCCTTCCGAGAACACGCCCGCCCCGCCCCCACACCCCAGCACACCGCGGCGCACGTCTCACCTCACCACGCGCGAACGCACGCCCACCGCAGACACATAGCTCTCGTTCACTCACACGGCGCCGTCAGGTAGGAGACGAGCGTGCCTTTGTCGAGCACCGACTTGAGCGTGACAGGCCTGCCTGAGGCGTTCAGGCAGAGGAACACCTTCATGTTCACACCATTGTTGCCCTGCGCCGCCTTCGACGGATCGAGCGCGCCCCGCAGCGCGCAGCACGCGCGGTTGGCGCCGGTGTGCATCGTGCCGAGGAGGGCTTGCGGCACGTTGGCCACCCAGACGCACTGCGTGACTGCGCGCGACGACAGGCCGCGCAGGTCCTTGCTCGCGTCCATGACATGGAGGACGGCGCGCTGCCCGTCCGCCACCTTGGCGACGCTGTACAGCACAAGCTGGGGCGACGAGGCAGCCGCCGCCGCCGCCGCCGCCGCCGCCGCCGCCGCCGCCGCCGCCGCCGCCGCCGCCGCCGCCGCCGCCGTCGCGGGGGCGCACTGCTCCACCTCCACCCCCGTCGCCGCCACCATCCGCACCACGACGTCCCCCGCCTCGCTCTCAGCCTCCGTCTCCGACGCCTCGCCCTCCTCCGCCGCCGCCGCTGGCGCCGCCGCTGGCGCCACCGCCGCCCCGACCGTCCCCGCCGGCGGGACGAAGACGTGCCCGGCCGTGCGCCAGCGGCAGGCCGCCTCGCCGTCGATGTGGAGGAGCAGCCGGCCGGCCGCCGCGTTGCGCAGCGATGCGCTCCCGAAGACGTCGTCACGCACGCGCGCATCGCGCGTCGCAACCTGCTCCCCGTGAAGCGCCTCACGCTCGCCGTCGTACGCCCAGCGGAGCTCGTCCTCCACGTCGCCCCCCACCGGTGCCTTCGCCCCCCCCCCCCCCCCCCCCCCCCCCCCCCCCCCTGCCGCCGCTGCCCCTTCGACCCCCACGACCGCAGCCGGCTCGAGTCTCGCGGACGCCTCCTCCACCACCGCCGCCACCGCCTCGCCCCCGGGCGCTCCGCCCTCGGGCGCTTCGACTTCCGCCGCCGACGCTCCGGCAGGCTCGTCTTGCGGCGCGTCATTGGCCTTCTTCGCTCTGCGCAGCGCTCGGAGCGTCGCCTCGAGGTCATCGCCCGAGAGCGAGAGCGTGGGTTGGTTGCGTTTGAGGGTCGTGCGAGGCATCTGTGGCGTGTGTGCTGCGGCTCGGTGTGCCCTTGCTAGCGCGCCGTGTGTGACGAGGAGCATGCTCGCTCCGGGCTCATGTCGTCGAAACATCGTGCGTCGAAAAAGAAACGAGTCTGACTGAGGCGCGCGCGGCGCCTTTCCTTTTCGACCGCGCCATTTCTTTCGCCCGTGCCAGCTTTTGACCGCGCCACTTTCGAGCGCGTCATTTGTTTCGAGCGCGTCACTTTTCGACGACAGCCAGGCGAAGCCGAGCCTCGCTCGCCGTCCCTGCACGGCACACATCTCGCTCGAGCCAGAGCGCGGCACCGCACACGCACACGCAACCGCCATGGCCGTCAGCATCGCGCGCTTCAACTGCCGGGGCCGTCCGCTCGCCGTCCTCGACCTGCCCGACCGCCGCGCCGCCGCGCAGCGCCACGTGCGCTTCCTCTTCCTGAGCGATCTCGAAAAGGTGCTCTACGGCGGCTCCACCGGCGCCATCTACCGCCTGCTCCAGCGCGAGTCGATGGAGCGCTCGGTCCTCCCAATCAAGAAGGCGGGCGTGGGCGAGGGGCTGGTCACGCAGCCCGAGTTTGACGCCATCCTCGAGGCCTACCGCGAGACGGTCGAGGACGTGGAGACGCGCGGCCGCGTGCGCATGTGCAGCCTCGTGCGCGCTTCCGTGCTTGAACGCGCCCTGTCTGTGCTCGGCCCTCCCCTAGGTCACACGCCCTCACGCCCTCACACGCGCAAGACGCGCGCGCGCGCGCGCAGGTGCCGCTCCCCGTTGCCGTCTCGTGTGCCAAGAGCTACGGCCGCTCGCCGCAGGCGATCGCCCTCCTCGAGTGCTTCGCCGCGCCGCTGCCTCGCCAGTGGGAGCTGCTCGCCGAGCAGGAGGCGAACGCCGCGGCGGGGGAAGTGGGCCTGCTCCTCGAAGACGAGCTGGCGGCGGAGGAGGAGCTCGAGGCGCCCCTCGAGGCCGAGTTGCACTACACGCACGTGGCGTACGAGGAGACGGCCGAGGAGCAGGCGACGGTGGCGCGCTACAAGCTCGACCGCGTGCCGCCCGCGCTCGAAGCGCAGCTCCAGCAGTACAAGGACTGGCGGCTGCAGCCGCTCAACTTCCAGCGCGCGGGCAACGCCGTTGTGGACACGACGGCGTACGCCTCCCAAGCGGGACCCCTCGAACCGACGCTTTGCCCTACCGTGCGCGCACGCCGCTGACAGAGGAGAGCGCGTGGCGCAGGGCGGGCGACACGGCGACGGCGCTGCGCTTCCTCGCCTACGCCAAGGAGGCCCACGGCGCGCCGCCCGACCTCAAGCTGCTCGGCGCCGCCGCGCTGCCTACCATCGTGCAGGCCTGGCTCGAGCAGATGGTCGAGCGCGGTCTCATGTGGTCGTCGCTGAGCAACTACGTCAACTCGCTGTGCAACCTCGCCGGCTGGTGGTGGGACTCGGACGGCGTCGTCGAGGAGGCCGCGTACGCGCTCGACCCGCAGCCGCCGACGGCGCTGATCCGGCTCCGCGCGCAGTGCGAGCAGCAGAGCAAGCAGCAGCGCCTCTACGCCAAGAAGCCGGCCAACTGGATCGACTGGGACACGGCGCAGGAGGCACGCCTCAAGTGCGCGCGCGCGTGGGCCGACGCGGGGCGGCTCGGGCACGGTGCAAGGATCGCGCTGCTCTTGGAGTACCTCGTGCTGCTCTTTCACACCGTCATGCCGCCCGACGTGCGCCCTCGAACCTTTGCGCCCTGTTGCTCGCACCCGCTGCGCAGGGTCGCACCCCGCCTTGCTCCATTTTTCTTCTTCTTCTTTTTTGGCGCGCAGCGCGTGGGCATCGTCCGCAAGCTGCGCTGGGGCTACACGCTGAAGAAGGACGCGCCTGGTGCGTACCGCCTCGACATGACGAAGGCCCGCTTCAAGAACTCGCGCTTCTACGGCCCGAGCGTCACGAGCGTGAGCGCGCTGATTGCGCCCGCGCTCGACGCCTACGTCTCGCTCATCGCCTTCGAGATGGACGAGCAGCCGTACGTCTTCTCGCGCGACCCGTCGCGCTGCCAGACGAGCTCGCAGTGGTCGCAGTACTGCAAGGCTATCTTCAAGAAGTGGAGCGGCGTGGCGTGCCCGCCCAAGATGCTCCGCGCCAGCTTCGTGACGTGGCTGCGCAACTCGGAGGCCTCGCCCGAGATCCTGAAGCAGGCGGCGCGCGCGCAGCGCCACCAGAAGGAGACGGCCGACAGCGACAAGTACGACAAGGAGAGCAACGATCGTCTCGTCGCCGCCGCCGTGCGCTTCTGCGAGCAGCACGCCAAGACCTTTGACGCCGGCGCGGGCGGCGGCGCGGCCGGCAGCGGCGGCGGCGGCAGCGGCGGCGGCGGCGGTGTGGGCGGCGGCGGCGGTGTGGGCGGCGGCGGGATGGGCGGCGGCGGCGTGGGCGGCGGCGCGTACGTGCTGGTCCCGGGTCAGCTGCCCGAGTACGTCTTCAAGGCAAAGGGCGAGGCGGAGGCGGGCAAGCGTCCCTTTACCGTCGCGCTGCCGTGGGTCGAGGGAGCCTTCGCGCCCGGCCTCGAGCTCAAGTTCCCCGTGGTAGTTGGGATGGTGCACGGTTTCACCTTCCGGCTGCCCGCTGACTCGACCATCGTGGGCAAGACGCTGAGTGTGACGGCGCGCGTCGACGCGAGTGCGACTAAGCGCGCCTCCTTCAAGGTCACCTCCCTCATGATGAAGGCACCGCCTCCCGAGGCGCCTACCGACCCGCCCGCTGGCGCGTCGCCCACCACCCCGCCTGCTGGCGCGCCGCCCGCTCTCATCGTGTGGGTCTACGAGGGCGCGCGCGCCGAGGTGCATGGCGAGCAGCGCGCGCCCGTCGGGGCCATACTCACCGACGACGTCTTCGGGGCGTGCGAGCTGCGGGGTCAAGCCGGGGGGCGCCTGCGCCTGCGCGTGAACGGCGAGGAGCGTGAGCGGACCGCCGGCCACGTGGCTCTGCCCGCCAGCCCGCCGCCCGCCGACGCGCCACCACCCGCCGATGCGCCGCCGCCCGCTGCCGACGCGCCGACGCCTGCCGATGCGCCTGCCCATGCGCCGCTCGCCGATGCGCCGCTCGCTCACGCGCCGCCTGCCCACGCGCCTGCCCACGCGCCTGCCCACGCCCCGCCCCAAGCCCCGCTGAGCGACGCCGAGATCGCGCAGCGCCTCGCCACCCTCGAGTGCGAGTGGGCCGACGGCGCGCAGACGACGCTCGCCGGCACCACCAACACCGACCTCGACGCGCTGCGCGCCCTGCTGGACGAGATGGGCGCGGATGCGGTCGAGCTGCGCGTGCCCGACTGCGTGTACGCCTTCGCACGCTCGAGGTACGGCGCGCGCGTGCTCTGCGTCACCTCACGCGCACCCGACGGCGACGATGGCTTTGACGTGGAGGCGGGCTTCTTGGGCGGGGGTGAGGTGGCTGATGAGGCGGCCGCCGGCGACGGCGGCGTCCCACTGCCCGAGCTGCCCTACGCCGCCGCCAACCTGCAGGTGCCGCCCGGCGGCGAGAGTGCGGTCGCGGAGGCGGACCAGCAGTTGCAGATTGCCGAGCAGCTGCAGGAGCGCGGCGCGCAGGCGGCGCTTGCCGACGGCTACGCCGAGGCAGCGGTCGAGGCGGAAACAGAACCGGAGGCCGTGGCGGAGGCGACCGAGGCGGCGGAGGCGACCGAGGCGGCGGAGGCGGTCGTGCCGGCGGAGGCGGCCGTGCCAGAGGTGGCGGTGGCCGAGGTGGCCGAAGAAGCGCACTGCCGCAAGCGGCGCAAGACGCCCGAGGAGCGCGCGGCTGAGGCGGCGGTCAAGGAGGCGTCGGCGCGCGCCAAGGCCGAGGAGAGGGCGGCAGCCAAGGCGGCGCGCGAGGAGGAGGCGCGGCGCAAGGCGGCAGAGCGGGCGACGACACGCGAGGCGGCGGCGGCTGCGCGCGAGGCGGCGCGCGAGGCGGCGCGCGAGGCGGCGGCGGCGGCGCGCGAGGCGGCGCGCGAGGCGGCGCGCGAGGCGGCGGCGGCGGCGCGCGAGGCGGCGCGTGAGGCCTCGCACGGCGGTCGCGCGTCGGTGACGAGGCAGATCCAGGAGGCCGCGGCGGCCGCCGCGCAGCAGGCCGTGCAGCAGGCGCTGGCGGCGATGGGCGCGCGCGGCGGCTCGCTGCGCGGCGGCTCGCAGCGCGGCCGTGGGCAACAGCGCGGCGCGTCGCAGCGTGGCAGCGGCGCCGGGTGGCGCGGCGGCCTGCAGCGCGATGGCCCACTGCCCCTCCCACCACCGCCGCCGCCGCCGCCGCCCTCGTCGCGCGGCCGCGCGCGCAAGCGGCCGCGCAAGTATGGCGACGCAGGCGAGCTCGACGACGGCTTCCGCTCGGCGCCCGTCGCGCCCAAGCCGGCCACCGACCCGGCGAGCGAGATGGGCGTCCCTGCCTTCGCGCTGCCAGGCGAGGAGGTCTACGCGACGGGGCTGCGCGCCGGCGTGCGCATGCGCTTTCGCGCCGAGGTGACGGCGCTGCGCGTGCAGTTCCCACGCATCGTGGTGCGGTACACGGCGAGCGAGGACGGGGCGGCGACGCACCCGCTCGCGCTGCCCGAGATGCGCACCGCGTACGTGACGATGGCCGACGTGGCCCCGCGCGACTGGTGAGCGTGGACGAATTCCGCAGCCGATGCATGAGCGACCTTCACACACACACATACACACACACACGCACACACACACACACACACACACACACACGCACACACGTGCGCGATCTCATTCTCAGCGCGCGTTCATTCGCTCAAACTAGAGGGAGGCGTTTTCCACGACACTATTATGTATTAACTTTTAAGGATTCTCAAAAAAGGGTTATTCTAAATGTATTCTGCTAAAATGTACACTGCTAAAACGTAAAAAAAGGTACAAAGTCAGGTGTATTCTGCTAAAAGGGTATATTGCTAAAAGGATTTTTTTTCATTGCTATTCTTCCAGCGCTCTCGTACGCACCGCACCGCGCACCGCGCCGCGCCGCTCAGTGCGCCTCGAAGGCCGTCATCGCCGCGCGCGCCTCCTCGATCGTGAGCACCGGCGCGTCCTGCTCGCCGTGCAGCGGCTTGACGTCCAGCGCGACGTGCCAGCCCTCGCGTTCTAACTCGGACTCCACCCTGCGCAGGTCGGCCTGCAGGCGCTCCTTCGTCACGTCGGTCACGGAGCCCTCCCCGACCAGCAGTCCGTCGAAGATGAGCGCGACGACGGCCCAGCCGTAGCGAACGAGCGCCTTGCCGATGAGCACGAGCACCTCGTCCTCGCCGTCGAAGAGCCACGACGCGAAGAGCGAGCGGTTGAGCTTGCCCGTGGTCCACTGCGGCTGTCGCTCACTCAGCCGCTCACGCGGTGTTTTGAAGACGAGCGGCAGCTCGAGAAAGGCCCAGTCGCGGAAGGCGAGCATCTGCACGTGGAACGCGCGCACCTTTTCCATCAGCGCGCCCCGCGCCTCGGCGTGCTCGCGCCTCCAGCGCGCAAAGGAGGCGTCGATGTCATCGCCAAAGAGCGCCGCCTGCATGAGCGCCTTGGCCGCCTCCTTGGAGCACGCATGGTGTTCCATCATCGCCGCCAGCCAGCTCGCGCCGTCGTACGCGTACTCGGCGACGCGCGCCATCCGCTCCTCAGGGTACCCCCACTGGCACGCGCGGCTCCACGCGATCGAGGGGCACGCCTTGACCATGTCGGCGTCGAAGAGGCGCGCGCCGCCGAGGGGCGCGCGCAGGTCGCGTAGCATTGGCTGGTACGCGACGGTGCGGTCGACGGTGAGGGTAGCGCCCACCGCCGAGAGCTCAGGGTCGAGCGCGTCGGCCGACGGCAGGCCTGACAGCTTCGACGACTGCACGCGCGGCGCCGTCAGCTCACCGCGCGCGTAGCGGCGACCGAGGCCGTCCTTCTCGTACTCGACCCACTGCCCGTGGCAGCCGTTGGCAACGGGCAGCGTGGCGATGGCCTCCACCATGGCGTGCAGGTCCTTGCACCGCCAGAGCCGGCGCTGCCACGCCTCGAGCTGCGCGCACCGCACACCGTCCACGCGCCCCGCCTTGACCTCCTCTTGGATGGCCGCGTCGATGGCCTCGAGCTTGCGCTGCCGGTGCTCAGCGTCGTTGCGCAGGTCGGCCAGCTGCGTGGCCACCGCGTTTTCGTCGTACGTCTCGAAGCGGCGGCGCGTGCCGTCGAAGCGCTCCTCGAGCGCGAGCAGGCGCGGCGCCTTGGACGGACGCGGGTTGGGCGGACGCGGGCTGTCGCTACCGCTCGAAGGGCTCCGCTCGTACTCCTCGAGGCGTGCCCGCTCGGTGCACTTGGTGCGGTACTCGTCGGAGCGCACCATGCCGAACCCTACCTCGCGGCAGTAGATGCCGAACGCGTCGGCGAGGCTGACGCCGAGCTTGGCGACGCTGTCCTCGACGATGGTCACTGCTGAGATGAGCTCGCACATACCACCGGAGTCGGTCGCCATCTTGCGCGTCTTGACCACGTCCAGCTTCAGCCCGAGCGGCGCCAGCGCGCGCGCCAGCAGCGCGAGGGGCTTCATCTGCTTGGTGGCGCCGCTGCCGCGCATCGTCTGCACCGCACGCAGCAGCGCGTCGCGGGAGGCGCGGGTGGCGGGTGGCACGCCGTCGTACACCACCTGGTTCTTGTCGTTTTTGCGGCCGAACCACGTCATCTGGTTGGTGGCGTCGATGACGCCCTGCACGCCGTCGAAGGCGCCGAGCTCGGATCCCTCCTCCCAGAAGCGCGTCGCCTCGAAGCGGGCGTCGCGCCGGAGCAGCGCGTCGACGGCGCTCCCTGGTGGCGTGGGCGGCAGCAGCCCCAGCGCGCTCGCAACCTCACTGAGCGCGTTGACCACCTCGAGGAGCGTGAGCGCCTGCGCTTGGCGGTGCGCCGGCGGCCGCTGGTTGGCGGCCGGCGGCGCGCCCTCCTCCGCCAGCAGGCTCGCCGCGCCCTTGGCGCGCAGCTTGCCTAGCCGCTCGGCGGCCGGCAGGCGCTCCACGCCCGTGCTCTGGTCCCTGCCGCAAATGTACGCGAAGGCCTCGTTGTCCTCCAAGCGCATAGCGCCCAGCGCTGCAAAGCCGTCGATGGGCGTCTTGCCAGCGTCGACGAAGCAGAAGCGGCGCAGCGTAAAGTAGACGCGCCGCATCAGGATCTCCGTCGGTAGGATGGAGACGGTCTCGGAGTTCTTCCACGATGACCCCTCATCGTACTCCCAAAACCGCGCGTGGACGGTTGCGAGCAGTGCGGTCACGTCGACCCCGCAGTATCCCTCGGCTTCCGCCAGCACCGCCATCGCCTGCGCCTCGGCGCGCAGGCGCTTGTCAACGAGCCACTCGTACTTGGCGGCGTCGTTGGTGTTCATCTCCTTGACGCGCGCCTCGTCGTCCGCCTCCTCGCGCGTGAGCGGCGCCCTCTCGAGATTCAATCCGACCTCCGCGAGGGTGAGCGCGGGCATCGGCTCGGGCGGCTCGAAGCCGTTCTTCATGCCGAGCTCCATGTACCGCAGCGCAATCCACCGGTCCAACCCGTGCGCTTCGCGGTAGAGCACCACGCTCGCGCGCAGGCGGTTGAGCTCGGGGCCGTAGGCAGGCGGCGGGTCGACGGCAACCGCACCGTGGCTTTGTCCCGCCGCGCGCGCCGCCGCTGTCGCCTGCCGAGTCAGGCGGTTGCCCTCGCGGCCCAGCGTCTTGTTGTAGTCCTCGATCGCCGCGGTCAGCCCGCGCTGCCGCTCCTGATCTTTCTTAAAGTCGGCCGGCGTCGGCGGCTTGCCGTCGATGAGGATGTTGATGTAGGGCTCGCGCATCTGCCACGCACGGTCGGCGGCGCTCACACCGCGCGGCGCGCGCGCCACCCCCTGCATCAGCTCGGGCACCGTCGCGAAGTAGTTGGCGTTCCGCTCGGCGAAGAGCCAGCGCGAGTGGAAGGCGAGCGTGAGGTTGATGGCCACCATGATGTGCGTGGTGACGAAGATGATGCGGAAGGGGCGCCACGCCGTGCTCGTGTCCTCGAGCGCCTCGGTCGCCGGCGCGTCGGCGTTGTAGAAGCCGTAGGTGGCGTCCGGCGTGAGCCCGAGCTTCTTGAGGATCGGCTTCAGGTCCGTCTCGAAGCGCGTGCGCGACGCCAGCACGACCCACAGCCGACGCGGCTCCTCGAGGCGGAGCGCCGCCTTGTCGACCGCCGGCAGCGCCTCCCACGGGAAGCGCGTCGGCACCTCCGAGCCCTCGATGGGCGCGCCGTTGGGGTCAAAGGTAGGCCACGTGATCTCCAGCGTCTCGAGCACCGTGTCGTCGGGGCGCGGCGCGCCGTCGGCGTCGAAGAGCGCGCCGCGGATCGCCGCCATCGTGAGAGGCGAGACGCGCGCGCGTGCCTCGCTCGAA
>Ga0209712_10004609_pt1 | contig 10916 bp, 9 predicted proteins | sample ArcOceMetagenome_FD_187443 | JGI IMG/M metagenome (GOLD analysis project Ga0209712, IMG submission 187443) | Marine eukaryotic phytoplankton communities from Arctic Ocean - Arctic Ocean - Greenland ARC118M Metagenome (SPAdes) (version 2) | ecosystem: Environmental > Aquatic > Marine > Oceanic...
AAGTCAAGGACAGTGGACTCAACTCGGTAATACAATTGATGGAATTCAGCCGGAAGACTTGTGTGGCCAAAGTGTGTCTCTATCATATGATGGCCACATACTGGCCGTTGGTAGTCCCAGATATGTTGATGGATCAAAATTGAGAGCTGGTCTTGTGCGAGTTTTTCGGTACGAGGACGGATCCTGGCTTCAGATGGGAGAAAACATTGTTGGGATGACTGAAAATGCTTATTTTGGGTCCAGCACATCCTTCTCGAATACAAATGGGGAGGTTTTAGCAATAAGAATCTTAGGTATTGAAGGATATGCTGGGCAAGTGTTTGAGTTTGTAAACGAGCAATGGCAGCAAGTAGGAAACACCTTGAGTAATACGTTACCTGCAGATATGATTGGAGCTGTCAGCATTCGTCTTTCTAGTGACGGTACAGTGCTAGTGGCGAGTGATCCGTCATTTGACGATCGTTCTGGGATTGTAAGCATCTATGAGCATGCTGCATTGAGTTACCCTTCAGGAGCACCGTCTGTTGAACCTACTCTCTCGTCTGTTCCGTCTCAGGTAAACAGTACTGGACAGTCAATAAGCAGTATTCCAAGTATTATTTCATATTTCAGCCCGAGTGTTGTTCCTTCTGCATCTCCTTCTGAGCAGATAAGCACACGTCCAAGTACCAGTCCATCTATATCGGCATCGGTGGCTCCTTCAAAAGAGTCGGAGAAAGAAATGAAAATTATCGAATGGGTTCAGGTTGCTGCAATCATGGGACCTAACAACGATGATTTTACAGGTTGGGAGATTTCCCTTTCTGAAGATGGGAATTGCATGGCAATAGGTTCGCCAAATAAGAATATAAATGGATATGTTCGTGTGTTCAAGAAGAATGGATCTGGTGCATGGCAGCAGCATGGAAGGACTCTGAATGGAACAAATATTCAAACCGTATCTGGGAAGAGTGTCGACATTTCAGATGACTGCAACACCCTTGCTGTTGGATCTACACCAATCTATAATTCAGGTAGTTCAGGATCGATAAGCATGTATCGGATTGTAGATGAAGAGTGGCATCAATCAGGAAACGATTTAATTGGAGATGATGGAGCTGATATAATGGGTGAGAGTGTCATATTGTCGGCTGATGGAAACAGAATTATTGTGCCGCAACCTTATAATAAAATAATTTTTGGAAGGGTTCGAGTCTTCGACGTTTCCGACATCGATGGTAATTTCGTGCAAGTTGGTAAGGGCATATATGGAAAACATTCCATTTTGGGGCAAAAAGGTTTTGGAATCGGTATTGCATTATCTGGCCCCATTGCCAACATTGTGGCTGTAGGTGGTGAGATTGGGACCAGTTCAGGATTCTATGGATATGTGAAGGTACTCGAATTAAGTCAAGGACAGTGGACTCAACTCGGTAATACAATTGATGGAATTCAGCCGGAAGACTTGTGTGGCCAAAGTGTGTCTCTATCATATGATGGCCACATACTGGCCGTTGGTAGTCCCAGATATGCTGATGGATCAAAATTGAGAGCTGGTCTTGTGCGAGTTTTTCGGTACGAGGACGGATCCTGGCTTCAGATGGGAGAAAACATTGTTGGGATGAATGAAAATGCTTATTTTGGGTCCAGCACATCCTTATCGAGCAATGGGGAGGTTTTAGCAATCTTAGGTATTGAAGGATATGCTGGGCAAGTGTTTGAGTTTGTAAACGAGCAATGGCAGCAAGTAGGAAATTCCTTACATGGAAATATGGTTACTGCCATTCGTCTCTCTGGTGACGGCACAGTGCTAGTGGCGAGTGATCCGTCATTTGACGATCGTTCTGGGATTGTCAGAATCTATGAGCTTGCTGCATTGAGTTACCCTTCAGCAGCACCGAGTACTTCGAGACCAACAAACTGGCCATCTGCAGCACCTAGTTCCAGCATTGCGCCCTCTGATAAACCATCGTCTCAGTATGACAAGGAGTTCGAAATTAGATCAATTTATGATCAGTATGATCCAACTAATGAATGGTGCTTAACTGCGCAGGACAAGTCTCAAGGAAGTTTTGTTTTTGTGCGTGCGTGTCAATCATACAGTGAAAGAAAAGAGAATCTCCAGCTTTGGAAGAGAAGTGCATCTGGTCAGGTGGTGCTCGCTGGACCTGCGATTGGATATTGTTTCAAGTCAATGTCTATGGGTCTTTCATTAGAATTTTGCAATGAAAGTGATGAGTATATATTTACTGTGGTGGACACCGAGGGTAAAATGAAACATACAAAAAGTGGCAACTCATTCTTGGTAGGCATTGATACATCGAACAAATTTTCTAGAGTTCGCTTATATAACGATTTGTCTCCGAATGAATCGTTAAGCCAGTGGAGAATTTCGTATCTTGAATAAAGTTTCAAGAGAATTCCTTGGTTCTGTTCTGGAAGGCGAATAAAAGATCCAAGACGACGCTTGATCTTTTCCGAAAGCTCGGGCCTGCATCGTTTAGGGCAAGTTGGTCAAAAGTGCTGAAATACTCAATTGAGTAAATTCGTTGTTTGAGCATACCCCTGGAAATCCTACCTGCTTCGAAGTTGGAGGAAACTCAGGGCCGTTTTACTCATAAACCACAGCTTTCCCCTCCTCGTCGAGATACGAAAAGCAAGAGTTGCAAAATGTCATATTCTCTCTGGGTTTGTTCTTCAAAATTACATTGCACTAACTTTCATTACGTAAAAGATTGGATTTAGAAGTGGTGCAGTGTGTCAACGAAGCTTGAATATTTAAGATGTGTCAACAAAAAATGAAGGAAAAATCTGAATCTTCCTAGATAATAGGAAGGGCCATGGAAGGTGTACGAAATACACACTGGATTGCAGAGGATGGCATCGAACATCAATGAACATGGTTTCAACGCAAAGCTCCATTCAACTGATTTTGACCTTAGGTTCAATAAACGCAATGACACGCCGCGGAACAAAAACAAGAAGGAGAAGATAGAATCAGAAGAAAAGGACTCGCGAGCAAAAAAACAGTCATCTGTGAATGAGCAATGCCAAGAATGTAGACAATTTTATCGCAAGAAGGTTTTTGATAAACACTCTACTCAGTGCCGTCTGCTTCAAAAGGGATTTGCCACTGATATTGGATGTCACGAAAGAAGAATTCCAAAAACAAAAATTTCCCAAAAGAGATTTGTTATTCATAGTATTGAAAACGAGAGAAATGCAGGCAAGAAGATGACAATACCGACAAGAAAACAGGGGTTATTTGAGCAAGAGCGTGAGCTTGCTTGGGGACAATTTGAACATACCTGCTCCATGATGCCAAGAGTGCTGGTTCGTTTCGAAGATATCCCTTTTCTTCAAGAGGGAGCATTAGTAGAAGCATCAAGCATTCGGGCACTGCTGATAAGGTGGCATCCTGATCATTTTTTACAACGATTTGGGACAAAACTTTTCCCTGGTGATGTCCCAAGCATCCAAATGAAGTTAAACGCCACAATAAGGTTTCTTTCATCTTTGAAGAAGGGTGTTAAATTTAGTAAATGAGTTTGGGGGAAGTTTCCAAGTTTCGTTTCGCTTGATCGCATTCTCAATGCATTTCACGAAGCGTTGTCGTCCTTTTGGTAGTAATAATATTAATATTGGGCATTATATGATTGATTGGAGATTGGAGGGGTTTTGGTGTTTACTATTGGGAGTCTACCGGTATTCGGTATCATCACGGCCATTTCGGTCAAATCAATTATCGATATTTTTGTAGTAGAGAGGAACTCTACATTATGTTGCACCAACTAGAAGTGCTTAGCATGCTAGCTACCACTTTGAGGGTGAAATCCGCAATCCCCTCTAGGTTCACAAATTGTGTGGTAAACGTAATCGTAACACAATGCTGCTGTAAGCGTAAGCAGGAACAGGGTGCTGCAATGCTTGCATTGCAGCACAATTTTGATTTACTTTTCACTTAATATAAATTGATTGATCACGCAGCATGCTTATTCGATTTATAAGTTTAAAATGAATAATGTAGCTAGAAAACTGGCTATTTGTTAGTAGACATCTTTTATGGTTCTTACTCTTGAATTCATAGTTGTGATATTCAATAATGTGAGTAACACCCAAGAATTGCATAACCGAATATCAGATTGGGATTCGCTCTCGCTTTTGATTGGTGAGTCCTGTGCAGTTTGTTTGCCACTTCAGGGAAAGGACTGATCATTTACTGATTCATTTGATTGTTAACTCCTGTGCGTTTTTTGGCTTTGTCGCGCTATCGGGTCCCTCCCCACGCTCGCACACGCGGAGGCTTTCAACGGCGGTTATGCATTCGCCAGCCATGGAACAAGCATATTGACTAACGGCTAACTACTAACGGCTTTCGTTATTCCTTTCGCTTGGCTTGCTAGTTCGTCTTGCTTTGCGTGAGAAGTTTCTTCCTCAACCTGATTCTTGAACGACGGCGGATGTGTGGCGACGGACTGGACAGCATTGTTGTTTGTTTTCTTTCTATTCGAGGGTCTAATCAAATAAATAAAATATGACAGGTCTGTAACTGTGTGAATATTATTGTTTGGGCAGGAACGTCATTTCTAAACTACAGCGAAGGCGATACGACGGGCTATCCTGTTCCCATTTCGTGTCCCCTACGCCAGGTATTGGCTTCTTTTCTATTTAGGATGGGTGTGTAAAAATTATGTTGACACGTTTTTGGGACTGATTGCTTCAATGCCTTGAATACGGAATGTGCATGGTTTTGGTTTTGGTTTTGGTTTTGTGTTGTAATCTTTCACAACGCAACCAGTATTTACGATGATCTCAATTTAAAATTCTTTTTGGTTCCTTTGTGTTCATACAAAGCGTTATAAACGTCACTTTGACGTCATTTTCGTCTTACTTATTACAGCCGAGTCCCGGATTTTGTGGAAAACGCCACCTCAGCGACATTTCTGATGTTTTGCAATGTGCGGTACGAGGGTACCTGGGTACAGTATCATATGACATCATAGTGACATCACTTTTTCCAGTCAATCATCCCTCAACCACCACAAAGTTTGAATTCAGAATGTTTATGTACCTACAGTAGATGATGACTCACTCCTTCTCTTTATTTTTTTTCGTCGGCCACCGCACAAAGATCACTGGCGCTCACTGGCGCTCACTGATGGACCATCTGTCTCGTCATTTTTAAAAACCCTATGTAATGACACAGAACCTCGAGGTGCCATAACAAGGTACACAGTCTTCGCATAGTTTTCATTAATCAATAATCAATAAACATGTGTCGTGTACAAATATATGAAAGAGCAGGAATAATTGGACAACAAGAAGTGCCATCATGCACAGTGAGCACAAATGTGCCTGATTTCACCGAGAAAGAACCAAAAGCTCTCAACCAAGCCGTAAAATGTGATGTTACCCAGCAATCATCGACAGTGCCCTCCCAAGCCCAACGTCCCTCTCGTTACATTCCATCGAACCATCCAATGAAAATAGCATGGGATGTCCTCACCATCCTACTCAGTCTGACGGTTGGCGTATACACTACCCATGCAAGCATGCGAGACCAATGTTTCCCCCATTTGCTCAACAACACTTGTGCAGCTTTAAATAAAGGCAAAGCTCTTCCTCTCTTCTTTGGCTACTTCCACGGTAGCACGGTCGTCACTCTCTATGATCTCTGGCGCGTCGCAGACATTGTGCTTAATTTTCTCACTGAGGATGTCAAGAACAAGAATAGATTCAGCTCAGGAAAAAGTCCTGCCATATCTGCCACTCGCGTCAAGCTCACCTACCTCACAACCTGGTTCCTCATTGATGTGATCACCCTCCTATCATGGGAAGTAGTATACGTCCAACCCGTCTTCAACCGAAATCGCAAAAAGAATATATTCCTCAAAGCCATTGGCTTCATCCGCATCTATCCCTCTCTCCGCATCACCAGCAAGAGATGGCCGGTATTGCTTCGCATCCTCAAAAAGGCAATTTTATTTGCGGGACGTGGGTCTTTAGGGAAGTTGATACGGTATGCTCCAAAGTATATCGATTTTGCTCTCACTGGAAATATGAAGGTGATTGTTGCGTTGAGGGTGATTCGTCAACTTCGCTTGTTTAGGAGCGTCATGGCGAGAAAAAGTCTTAATGGTTATCTTTCTTATTCAGCTCCGAAAATGGAAAATAAAATTGAGTCAGTTGCAGCAGCGGCAGCTTAGAGAGTGAATGTTTGTTATCTAGTTATGTTAAAAAGTTGTAAAAATAGTAATCAGTATTGTAAACGGAAAATAATTTTCATTTCGCAATAGCCATGTTGATAAGTTTCTTTAATTTAATTACGATGTAACTCCCTCGGCGAAGCAAAGTCTGGACAAGTGATCCCTTCCTTCCAATTCTAGACTGGAAGATATATTGCAGTTTAAGTGGGGGGACGAAACCGTTCTTGTGGAACAAACAGCAAATGGGGTATATCAATTGAATTCATTTTTCAAGAGATTTGCAGAGTCAGGTTATACAGTAGGTTCGATGTCAATGAACGCGGGGAATGAAAAATCTTTGATGACAATATAATTTGGTGCAAAATGATCGTTTCTTGGAAGTTCAAGGGGGGTTATTTTCGATAGATAAAGTGAGGAATACGAGGATAGGAATGGACGGCAGTTGATGATAAAAATAGAGTTCGCTGCCCTATTCCAGAGTCCACTAAAGGCATCTGAATCTGACTCATCGTTGGTTATATTTATAGATCAGAATTATACTGGTACGCATTTTACAGCGTGTTTTTTTATGTGAGGTCTTTCAAAGTACTTGTGTGCGCAGAGCTCAGGCACGGCAATGTCAATGATATAATGGCAAGTGTGATCTTCGTTTATTCGAACGAGCTCTCTGTTGCCGCCACAAAAAAATCGAATTGTGCTCGATCTTTGTATTACCCCCTCGCCAACTTCTCCGCCCTTGATTGCTGAGTCAATAACATCGTCTCCTTCGCAAATATCTCCATGTGTATATTCTTGTACGTAATATGCACTGTCTAATCCCATTGACGACTCTCTTCCATTACCGGTTTCAAAGCCATCATTGAGGTAACCTTGTGGAAAGATGATTTGTTTGACCTCGTCTTCCTTTGGAAACCCCTCTGAAGTGACAGGGTCGTACTTTCCGAGCACATGCTTGGCTTCAATGGTCGTCTTCATTACTCCTTTCTCCAAATCTAAATCCACAGATTCATGAAATTGATAGGCAGACGATTGGTAACAAAAGTTATAAGTCCACCAACCCTCATTCTTCTTCAGGCAACTGTCCACTAATGTTTTGTCTAGAATATGACGGATGGATTCGTCGCGTTGAAATTCAGCAAGATCCTTGGATTCCTTATCGTCCAGCTTCATATCCTCTATTGTTTCTTGTATCCATGAATTGCACAAAATATTGGTGCACACATGTGCGACGTAGTTACAGACAGACTGCTCCTGGACTGACAGAAGGATAGCACGAGCAGCATCGGTGTCATCAAATGGTGTTGAGAAAAAGTCTGGATTTTGTACAGTTCCCCCAGACTTTTGAATAGATTTCATTATTTCATCGTTTGAGCAACATCGCGAACGAACTTCTACCATCCTATTCGCTTTCGCCTCCTCGCAGTACTCTCCATTGTCATATGTGTCCACGACCATGACACTATCAATTTTGACATCAACAATTTTATCCTCGTCCTTGCCCATGCTCTCCCCCTCAACATATTCATCATCGTCGCCGTCATCGTCGCCGTCATCGTCGCCATCGTCTTCGATTATTCTAACATCATCATCATCATCCATGTAATAATCGGGTTTCTTCAAACCTTCCCAGGAAACTTCCACAACAATCTTTCTCTTTGTAAATGTACCGATGGTAGTGACACTCTGAACGACAAATTCCGGCATGAGATCTTGCACAGATACGACATTGTCCATCTGATTGCCCTGAACCTGCACATGAAACTGAGTCACTTTATTATTGTGGCACCATTCATAAGACCACCATCCTAAATGAAGTTGACTACATGAACCTTCTAGTATCGACATGGATTCGGTAAATATGTGTTTGTCCAAGTTGTGCAATTTTGGCGGTGATGGCGTCTTTATTCCAAGTAGGTAGCTGTCAAGATCGGCAGTCAATACAAATTCAACTCCGTCATCTACTAAATGTGGAACTTCCTCTTTGCTGCCGTCGATCTTTTTAATGTAGCTCCCTTCGTCCGTGCTAGCACTGGTACTGGTACTGGTACTAGTACTAGTGCTGGTCACATCACTTTTACTCTTGTCATTGTCATTATATTTCCCTGGTGAATCAACATCATGAGTGTCACCAATTTCATGAGCTTCAATTGGAATATCAAACATACTCTGCGAAACACTCGCTGGAGTCAAATCATCTTCGTCGTAAACATGACATGCAAATTGCCTCCCCGTCCCATCTCTCGTTGTGAAATAAGGACCCCGTCTGAACTCATTCGACTTGGCTTCTGAGGGTTTACCAGTTGCATCCTCATTTTCCCAGAATATGGAGTCGCCTACAAGTCGTACTGGTAAGGCTGCGAGACGACTTCTTGTAGCTCGTGCGTAACCTCCTAAAGGTGCACCGAAGAGGGAGCTGACAGGACAAGTATTAGATTGGTGTAAGGTGTGTGTGTGCCGTTAGACAGGGACAACCAGTGCAGGCGAGGCGAGAGACTGGAAGCTTGGACAAACTATTGTTGGAAGAACTTACTTTGGATCAAATTGGAAAGGATCGTATTCATCTTCGTTGGGATTAAAGTAGTCCTCGTATCGGTATGATTGAGTCAGTGTACTCGTACTGAGAAGGATAAGAAGAATTGCTATTTCTGATGCTATACTCGGCTTCATGGTTTCAGAAGAAGTTAAATGCCTTTGATGGAGGACACAGTCACAGAGAATTATATTACGATAGGTAGTCGTAAGGAGCGAAGAGAGAGAGGCTACAGAGTATGTATTGGATTATGGATTAGTTGGGATTGGGAAGATGCTAAGACTGACTAGATGCGCTTGCTCATTCGTACGGTACAGTACCAAGTATTTTGGATCTTCCTCGCGCTCCTCGTCGTCGAGCTTTATTTTTTATTTTGGTTGTGAGGATTTAGTTAGCTATAATAGCTTAAATTAGCTCCATAGACAGTCGTTTTGTAACTTTGCATTGTTGGCGAAAACATTATGAACAACCAAATGAACATGACACATTGAACATGAACATTGACAGTTTACTGTCACGTCTTCCTTCTCTTCTTCCATCATATTGATACAGAAGTACATAACACTCACACTCCATCATACCACCTGTGTTTGCTTATATATTCAACCATGAAACTTTCCCTCGCCACTGCTTCCATAGCAACTGCATTTCTTCTCTCGCACTCTGCAGCATCTGTTGACGCCAATAGATTCTCTTCTGTCTCGGGAAGGAATATGTGGTCGCTTGCTGGACGTAACGTCAACGGAATTGCTGGACTGATCAAGAGAAAACATGGACGGTCAACATCCTCTGCTTATCCTAGAAGCACTTTCCTTCCTCACCTGGAATTAAACGACGAAGTTTGCGATTGCTTCGAGGATGATATCTCGTCCCCTGACGCTATGTATGCAACATTAGAGTCCGTCGTACAGAAAGATTCTCCTCCTTCTTCAAACTCGATGAAATCTTCGGTACAGAAAATGATTCGAGGATGCTACTTTGTATGTCCTGGTGAGGCATATAGTGGATCGTCAAATACAAATGATGGGCAGGGTCAAGTCTTACTTGCTTCCCTTCGTACAGTGAAGGAAAGAGTGCAGAATGCCACACCAAAGAAAATCAATTTCCCTTCCCCCGCCACGACGACGAAGGAAGCAAACTCCCCCATTATTGATGAGGAGGGTGAAGCATTGACAGAGCCTTCGACTGCAATCTTATCCGGGATTGTCAAGCCACTTATACCGACTAATATTTGGAATTCTCTGACTGGTAGAGAATTCTTCTTCCCTTCTGTTCTTTCCGCTTTGGCAAAGACGGGAATTCAAACTGTATTGCCTTCATCAAGTGAATTCATTGAGTGGAAACCAGCCGATACCAAAACTAAAAAACTATTGGCATTGAATGATGATAAGGCGGTACGAAGTGCATTGGCAGATAAAGATGTCCTCGTCTGGATTGGAAAATTCAAGAATGAGGGACATGGAAGCCATTTGCCTCTTGTCAAAACCACTAGTATACTTCCATTGGCTCCGAGGGACATGGCTTCTCTGCTCATGGACTCCGAAAAGGTAAAATCGTACAATAAAATGAGTTTAGGTAGAGCTGATGAAGTTGTCTTCCAGGAAGGAATTGATAATGATGCCGATGAATCTCCAATGGGCATTGGTGGGGAAGCCAAGATCGTTAGGAACCTCACCAAACCTCCACTTTCCAAAAAGTTGATGGAGTTTGTCACTGTGATGTATGCTAGGCGTCTGAAGGCTGACGATAATGTTGGCATTGGCATTATGGGTGGAAATTATGAAGACGGTTATGCGGTTGTGAGTCGTGCTGTGAGTGGGGGGCAATGGGGAAGTGTTAACCAAGATGGGGAAGAGAGTGAACGAACCAGGAGTGAGATCTTGTTGGGTATGAACTTAATTAGGACTGTTCCTGGCGAGGCAGGCAAGTGCGAAGTAACTGCAGTGACACATTGCAACTCTCCGTCTGTTCCAAAAATGCTCGCTGGGTCGGTGGGTGTAAAGGGTGCCGTTGACTTTGTCAGAGATATCAGGGCAATGTTCAACTAAGTGCGGAGCAGAGGCTTGAAGATTTGCTTCACTTTCAAAGATACCTTATAGAAACATGTGTGTAACATCTAAATACAGTACGTGTAATGCAATTGAATCTCTAGGATTGAATTTTAATAAAATTTGATTTAATGAATATATTTTTTTGCCAAC
>Ga0209712_10004610_pt1 | contig 10914 bp, 11 predicted proteins | sample ArcOceMetagenome_FD_187443 | JGI IMG/M metagenome (GOLD analysis project Ga0209712, IMG submission 187443) | Marine eukaryotic phytoplankton communities from Arctic Ocean - Arctic Ocean - Greenland ARC118M Metagenome (SPAdes) (version 2) | ecosystem: Environmental > Aquatic > Marine > Oceanic...
CGTTACCTGTGTATTCTCCGTAATGTCCTTTGTGACCCATAATATTATGCTTTATATTTATTTCTATATGCTTCGTTTTCTTTTTTTAATCTTTCTATTTCAGTTTGCTGATTATTTCTAGCTTCTGATTTTGAATCTGCAGCTCTTGCTGTTATTCTTTCAGTCTTTTTGTAATACTCACTGTTTTTGTCTTCTTCATCTTCATGGCTTAACCTATTCTTTCTATTCTCAACTCTTCCAGCTAATCTATCAGCTTTGTGTGAAGCATCTTCATTAACGTAAGAATTAATAGCACCTTGAACCGCGCCAACAGCTTGCTGAATAGCTCCAACACTAGAAACATAAATTTCACCTCTACCACCACTAGCATAGCTATTTAATGGAGATTTCATTTGTGCTACGCTTTCAGTTTTTTTTTAGCGGGTACAGCTTCGTAATCTTTACCTCCTTGTCCTTCTGGGTTTATAGCATCTGATGGAAGGTTTTCATAATCAATACCACCTTGACCTTCGTAGCCTATTTGTTTTGCTGGTTCTGGTGAAGCCGGCTTAGGATTATTTAATTCTTTTTGACTTATTTTTATTTCGTTTAAAGGTGACCTTGAGCTAAATGCTCTTTGAAATGGTGAACTCATTTTATTTTGGGTTTTTAGATTTATATTCTGCTATTCTTTCGTTTAGCCTAGATAGTTCATCAGAAGCACTGTCCCAATTACCTATTTTGTTTTCTTTTTTAGCTTTAGCCTTTATATCAGCTATCTTTTTTTCAAGAGCAATTTTTTTATCATTCATTGCTTTTAGCTTTGTGTCTTCCATGTAAAATGGAGTTTTATCTCCACTAGCATTTCTCTCTAATTGATCTGCTGTTTTAAGAAGTTTATTTTCTTTTCTAGTTCTTTTTCTATCAGACATATTTCCTTCTAACTGCTTTCCAGTTTTAATAAGTTTGTCTTCTTTTCTTTTAGTATCTCTAGCCGTGAAAGGTCTATCAGGACTTGAACTGTGTAACGGTGATTTTGCACTAAATGCTTTTTGAAATGGTGAACTCATAATTTATTTGTTTTTACAACCAAAGTTGTTTGCGTAGTTAGCCATCTTAACAACTTCTTCGCTATAGTTATCTTTCTTAGACATTACAGATGATGCAGCAGAACAAGCGTCTTTAAAACCGTTCTTTTTAGCCCAAGCTGTAAACTTGCCTTTGTTCTCTGGTTTAATTTCAGGAAATCCAGCTTTATAAAAAGGAGACTTCATTATACTTTTCCTTGAGCTTTCATAGTTATTGGTCCAGCTTTGTAAGGCGTTGGAGCTTTTAGTATTGACATTCCTGTAATACCTGAACTTGAACCCGAACCATGAGGTCTATCAGTTTGGTCTAATGGTCCATCCCATATATGAGATTCACCTACTACTCCTACTTTAGTACCTGGTTTTAATTTTTCCATTGAAGGATCATATTTATTACTATGCATAACTTATTGTTTTTTGGATTTATATCTTCCTTTGTATTTTTTTAACATACTTAACACACTACTCCCGTTGTCAATCGTGTTATCATCGCCCATTGCTGACTCTTGTACCTCCGTTGGATCTACCATAGCATTTTGCGTTGGATCTTGATTCCCAGTTACAGCACTTATAGCGTTACCAATTCCAGGTTCATTAGAAAAAGCAGCATCCTGATCGCTTATTTCTTCTGCACCTGTTGCGCCAACTAATGCACCGTTACCTTCGCCGCTCATTGTGTCTACTTTAGAAACAATTAAGTCTAGCTTTTTGTTCATTTTCTTAAGTTGTCTAGCGGTTTTCTTCTTACCTCTACCAGCTATTAAACCACCGGCTATAGCACCTAGAATATTTATTGGACTTTTACTCATCTTTGTTTGTCTTTATTTACATTGTATATAGCTTGGGTCATTACTTTGTCCGTGTAGCTATTGCCTTTTATTAGTTTATTTCTTCTCTCACTGGTTGGTATATCATCTTGGCCTAGCATTATTCTATACATTCTCATAATGAGTTGTTTGCATTTAAACGAAACCTTATATATGTTATATTTTTGAGTGGTTCTATTTCTATGTCTCCATACAACTATCCAACCATCTTTTAATAACCTACTCCATCTTCTGTTGTCCCAACTATAAGAATAAACACCTTGTTCAAAATCGTATTTACTAAAAAGATCCATGCAGTCTAAATAAATCAAAACCTCTAAATCAGCATCGGTTAAGTTATTATTTTTACAAGCCCACTTTCTAATTATTCTGTAGTGCTTTAAAATATTTAAGTCTCTAATGTCACCAGCTGTTAGTTTCATAAAACAACAACTACATCCTGAGCTTTTATAACATGATAAGATTCCTTATCGATTTCTATTTTATGACCAGCATGTCTATCAAAGAATATCTTTGAACCTTCGGCTATACCTTTTATTTCTTCACCAATTGATATAACGTTAGCTTCTACATATCTAATGTCATCCCTGTGTGTCTCTGCGAGAAGTAAACCACCTTTTGTTTTGGTGGTTCCTTCTTTTGTTTTCTGTATGATTAAATTTCTACCTACTGCCTTCATCGATTCTTAAATTATTTATTACACAATCAGTTGACAATATTGTTGTTGCTACAGAAGCCGCGTTTTGAAGTGCGCTTTTTGTAACCAACAAAGGATCTATAATCCCAGCATCAATCATATTTACCATTTTTCCTGTAACCACGTCAATACCTTCAGCAATTCCAATTGGAGTGTCATAACTCAAACCAGCGTTACTTAGTATTGTTTTAAAAGGAGATAATATAGCTTCTGCAAGCACATTACTACCTATTTCTATTTTATTAAGTTTTGATGCAGCGTTTACTAAAGCTATTCCTCCACCTGGTACTATGCCTTCTTTTATAGCGGCTTTAGTAGCGCAGATAGCATCTTCAACTCTATCGCTTTTTTCTTTTAACTCAATCTCAGAATTAGCACCAACTTTTACAACAGCTATTTTAGCCGCTAACATTGCTAGTCTTTTTTCTAACTTTATTACTTCGTGAGAAGGATTATCTTCTTTTAACTTATCCTTAATACCTTGTATAATAGTTTCAACCTCTGGTGAAGTTTCTTTTACTTGTATAATTGTATCAGAATGTGAAGTTACGCTCTTTAAACATGTTCCTAGGTACTCTATTTGGATTAAATCCATATCATCACCTAAGTCTTCATTAACAATAGTAGCTCCGGTTAATAATGCCAAATCATCTAGTGTTTGTTTCTTATTGATACCATATGTTGGAGCGTCGATAACGTTTATTTTAACGTTACCTTTCATTTTATTCATGGCTAAAGCTGATAAAACACCTTGTTCTAAGTCGCCTATAATAAGCAAAGGTTTGCTGTTTTTTATTACATACTCTAGCACTGATTGAATTTGCCTTATTGTTTCAATAGGTGATTCAACCAATAATACTAATGGGTTTTCTAGTTCCGCAGTTTTGTTTTGTTTGTTTGTTACAAAATGAGAATTTGTTAAGCCTTTATCGTATTGAACTCCTTCAATAACTTCTATTTCAGTTTTACCTGAAGCAGAAACTTCCATCATAACAACACCTGTGTTATCTACGGCTCTAAAAGCATTTGCAATAATTTCCCCTAATTCTTTATCGTTGTTTGTGGATATTGTAGCTATCTGATCAATCATGTTACCTGTAACTGGAACAGCTATAGATTCTAAATATTCAACAACTTTTTTAACGGCACTGTTAATTCCATTTTTTAATTCTCTGGAATTAGTTTTATCAGAAACTTTATAAGCTTCTTCTAATATAGCGTGAGCTAGTATTGTAGCTGTGGTTGTGCCATCACCAGCCTCTTTTACTGTTTTGCGAGCTGCTTCTTTTATAAGCGTAGCTCCCATATTTTCTACTGGATCTCTAAGTATTATTGAATCTGCTACAGTAACACCGTCTTTTGTTATAACAGGTAATCCAGTAGCATCTTCCAACATCACACATTTACCGCTAGCTCCTAAAGTGGAGCTAACAGCTTTTGTGAGTTTTGTTATACCTTTAAATACATTTTCCCTAGCTTCGTCACCGAAGTTAAGATTTTTTACAATCGCATTTGACATAATTTAATTAGATTAGATTTAATTTATTTTATTTAAAAGTTTTTACGACTTTAGGTCCGTTAATGAACTCTAGTTTTTTAGCATAATGTTCTACTGACGAATCAATAGCTTGTTCTGCTCCTTCTAAAGTTTCACGTCTCGTAACGTCGTGCCAAGTATCTTCTTTTTTTTGATCTTGGTGTTCGGTTTGATAGAAACCGTTTGGTAATTGCACAATACGCCAGTTTTTCTTCTCAGCTACATGCTTCCAAAGGTCTATGGTTTCTTGTGTTTCTTGTGGTTGTGGTTGACTACTCCACGAACTAGTCTGGTAATAAAATGTCATTGGTTTTGGTTTTTAGTTAGACATTGGTTATCGCTCTTCCCGAGCCGGGTATATCTTTATTATTACTCGTTTTAAGTTGTTTTTACACTGGTGTAAATTCAAATATTACTATTGCACTTACTCCTTGCCAGTATTTAGAAGTTGCGCTTTTTTGATACCCAATTCTTATTCTGTCTCCTTTGACAAAAGTTGTATTCGGAAGGTACTCTACGTAACTTCCATCATTAGCACCGTTTGAAGGCGTTAGTTCTCCTGACGTAGCTGCTGTAATTCCATTTTTTACAACTCTTAATTGCGTAGTGAAACTAGTACTAGCTGTGCCAGAAGTATGCATCATCATTATTTTTTTAACAGTACCAGGTTGCGCGCAAGCTAAATGGTTATAATATTGGCTAGATGTGCTTTCACTTGTTGAGTTGAATGGAATATAAAAGTAAGATGTACTGGATGACGAATCAAGAAAATTACTTGTGAATTGTGTTTGTGATTTTAGATCATTATTAAAAATACTTAAAGGTGTATCTACAAATTGAAACTTTAAAGAAGAACCATCATCAGAAGAATCAGATCCGTAAATAAAATAATCATCTGGGTCTGGAGTAGATCCACCTGGAGCAGCCATAACAATAGAATCAGAACCTGCGTAATCTACAGATACAGTTCCTGAACCGGTTATAGTTCCGCCTGTTAACCCTGTTCCAGTTGCTACACTTGTCACTGTACCAGTATTAGTAGTGTAACCTTGATTTTTGACAAATGCAGTCGTAGCTAAATAAGTAGAATTATCTGCTGTTGATCTTGTTACAGATATAGGTGTTGTTGTGAATGTTTTTGTTCCACCAATACTTTGTGTGATTGTTGTTCTTACAACCGTACTATCTACGGTAATTTTATCTGCAACAGCAACAATACCATCACCACCTATTACATTTAATGTTGGGTTTATAGTAGAGGTTCCGGTTTGAGTCATACCCGTACCAGCTGTAACGGATGTTACTGAGCCGTAGTTGAGCGCTTTAACAAAATCATTTATTTGATCACCAGTTGCTAAAGCAGTACCACCATTTACAACAGCTGCTGTTACAGCGCTTATTACTGGACTAGTTGAAGACGCGGATACAGTTATAGTATTAGCGCTTCCAGATGTAGCTCCGGTTACTGTTCCACCTGAATTACTATCAGGTGATGTTATAGTCATTAAATAAGGATCAGCAGTTGTTCCAGTACCTGTTAAATTAGTTCCTGAAGTTCCTGTAGCTGCTGCAAACTTTAAATACTTATTAGTACTACCACTTAATGTTTTATCGTCATTATCGTCATCTCTTACTATCCATGATGTAAAAGTTTCTGCAACATTAGGCGATGTGTTAGTTACTGTTATATTTCCTGAACTTGTAATTGGAGAATTAGATACAGATATTCCGGTTCCCGCTGTAATACCTACCGAAGTAACTGTACCTTGATTACCAGCAGATGTTATATATCCAGCGCCATTAGTAAGTTGATTATTGTTAGTAATGTAGTTTGCGTTAGTTGCACCAGAATATCCTAAGTTAGATAAAGTTAATGTTCTAGTGATAAATGAAGTTACAACACCTTGCGTCATGTTTAACGTTTGTAGAACTGTTGCATCATTAAGAGTAATATCGCTATTGGTTCCTATAGTGGTATTACCTGTGTTGGTTATTATCAAGTTAGAAGTGGTCGGTGTCACGCTTATACCAGTACTTGGAGTTATAGTTATATCTTGTGTGCCTGTGCTAGCCCCAGATTTAGTTAACCTAAGCAATGCGTTTGTACCACTATCAACCCAAGAACTTGTAAATATGTTTTGTGTGTTAGTATAAGAAGTAATATAACCGGCGCCATTTGTAATTTGATTATTATTAGTTACATTGGTCCATCCGGAGTTATTATTGAATATACTAAGAGGAATAGATGATATCAATTGTCTGTTATCAACACCGCCATTCTCTGCGATTAGATAATCACCAGCTATTAATGTTCCACCAGCACCTAGTTCACCTAAATCTAGCGTAAGAGTTGGAGTGCCTGATGTTCCACCACCGCTCAACCCTACTCCCGCTGTAACACCTGTTATGTATCCTGCACCATTAGTAAGTTGATTATTATTAGTAATAGTACAATTCAATGTAACAGTTCCACTTGTGCCACCACCGCTCATTCCTGTACCCGCAGTAACTCCTGTGATATCACCTTGTGGTATAGATGGGAATGTAGTTAAATCACCTAATCCATTAACGTATTGCCCAGAAGTACCTTGCCAGACACCAGTCATAGTACCTGAAGTTGTAATTGTGTTTGAATTAACGTTTAAAGCAGTACCATCAGTTTTAAAGTTTACACTTGTAACAGTACCTTGAGGAATACTAAAAGATGTAGTTAAAGTACCACCATCTTGTTGTGTTAATGTAAGTAATTTTGTAGAAGAACCAGAATTACCAAAACCTGTTATCATATTGTCATATGCAGAATTTGATTCACCTGAACTACCACCACTCCAAGTAACTGCTCCACTAACAGTTAAAGCATTTGATCCTCCATCGAATGTTAACCCTGCATCACTTGTTATTCCGCTTGTTGAATTCCAATACGCAACTCTTCCTGAAGATCCAGAACCAGTTACATTACCTACTTGAGAGTTGTCAATTTTTGTCCATGTTGTGTTTGCAAACACAGCCCAATCACCTATTGCCCAGTCTGTAATACCATCTAAGTTTGTACTACCTGCAACTGACACTATATAGTAATCTCCAGATGTGCCTGTTCCACTTGATAATGATGGTGAATTTGTACTTGCGTTCCACGTACCTTCAAATTGCAGCACTCCTGTTAAAGCACTGTTTATTGCTGTTTGTATTTGTGCACCAGTTGCTAAAGCAGCAGAACTAGCGTTCACTGTAGCAGTTACTGGTGTTAATGTTTTTGCTGTTGTTCCGCTAGAAGTTAAAGTAGAACTATTTCCAGTTGCAACAGTATTTACTTGACCAGTTGCTCCTGTAGCTACAGCAGTTACTCTACCGTAAGCATCAAGAGTTATAGTATCTATTTTAATACTATCAGAAGTTGATCCGTATGATGCAGCACCTGCACCACCAGTTGCCATGTTTAAAGTTACTGATCCAGATGTTCCACCGCCAGTTAAATTAGTTCCAGCAGTAACTCCGGTTATATCACCTGTATTACCTGTTTTATTATTAAACGTATTCCAATCAGTTGAACTTAAATAACCATTCGCGGAAGTTGTTGCTTGTGTTATACCAATACCAACACTACCTGAAGTTCCACCACCTGTTATAGGTGCTGTAACCGTGACAGCTGTAATATCTCCAACGTTAGTTGTATACCCTGAATCATTTGTCCACTGAGAAATATTATCACTAGCTAATCCTAAAGTAACAGTTCCTGAAGTACCACCACCTGTTAGTTTATTTCCAGCAGTAACTCCTGTAATATCTCCAACGTTAGTTGTATATCCAGCATCGTTAGGAAACAAATTATTAGGTACGTTACCTGGGATAGTTTTGTATTGAGTACCACCAGCCAATGTGATTACAAAATAATCAGTTGAAATCATGTCACCTGTTGCTTGGCTTAATTCACTTAAATCAACGTTTACCGCAGTAGACGTTACATCTATAAGAGTTCCTGCGCCAACAGCTAAAGAAACCGAACCAGAAGTTCCGCCACCAGTTAAACCGCTACCTGCGGTAACTGCCGTAATGTCTCCTACATTTGTAGTGTATCCACTATCGTTTGTCCACTGAGATATGTTTCCACTTTTGTTTGTAAGCGTATCTGTAGAGCTTGCGGTTATATATCCAGAACCATTTGTAAGCTGGTTGTTATTGGTTATACTATTATTAAATGTTATTGTCTCATTACTAGACTGATTTAACGTAAAAGCACCACCACCACTTAAACCTGTACCTGCGGATAAAGTAATTGTGTTATTGTTTACTGACGGTAATTGTCCTATTACAAAATCATATATCTGATCACCACTAGCTAAAGCAGTACCACCATTTGCAACAGCTGCAGTTGTAGCTTCGATTGAAACATTAAACCCATTTGACGTTGTGCTTATGGTACTTGAACCTATAATAGAAACTGTTGACCCACTAGTTACAGTAGCACTTGTACCTGAGTCTCCAGTTAAGTCAAAATTATATGTTCCTGCTACACTAGGGAAAGTAATTAGATTACCTTCACCATTTACATATTGCGAAGAAGTACCTTGCCAAACACCTGTCATTGTGCCTGAAGTTGTAATTGTGTTTGAAGCAACGTTTAAAGCAGTACCATCTGTTTTAAAGTTTATAGACGTAACACCTGATACTACAGATGATAACGCGTAACGACCATCAATATCTACTGAATAAGCAGGTTGACCACCAGCTCCAGAGAAACTAATAATACCGTTACTTGTGTTAAAAGTAGCGGTTGTTGTATAGTAATTTGTATTATCATTATTATCTGTAAAACTAGCTGTTAAAACCCCTCCATCTTGTTGTGTTAGAGTTAAGGTCTTAGTAGTAGTTCCTGAAAATGCAATACCAGTCACCATGTTATCGTAACTAGTATTCCACTCGGTAGAGGTTCCACCGGGAGCGGTAATGATACCGCCCACAGTTAACGTCCCCTTTATTTCATAATCACAATAATTTATTAGTGCCATTTATACGTGTTTGATTATTAATTGAATTTGATTAAATTTTATTATCCTATTTTAGTAACAAGTACTCTAATGTTACCTGCTGGAAAAGATCCTCCTGATATTCCAACAGTATCTACAGCAGTTCTATCAACACATGCTTCGATTGTCTCTTTAGTAGAGTCATTATATAATTGAACTACAACATCAAAACTACCTAAACCGTGAGTAACAGTTCCAAATCCAGTTATTGTTGCAGCGTAATTATCGTAGCTACGTAATTCTGCTAAAGTTATAGCTTTGTTAGTAGTATTAGTACTATCGTATATTAGTAATTCATCAGCATCAACCGCGTCAGCAGAAGCAAGATTAGTTTGTCCAACTATATTAAGACCAGCAACAACAGCTCCTGTTGTAGGAGTTATTTCTAAACCTAGTCTATTGTTAACAGCTGAAGCTGTAACTGAAGTTACTGTCTGTGTGTTTGTATCTACCCAAGGGACATTAACTACTAATTGTTCAGAAGAGTTCATTTGAACACCATATGTTCTAGAAGCAGTAGCACTTACCGCAGTAGCTGCAACTGTTTGTACTGTGTCTGAAAATAATTCACCACCACCACGTACAGTAGAAGTCATTTTAGGTAATACATAGGTACTAGCCCCTGTAATAGTTAAGACATCACCCGCGATAGATGTAGTAATTCCAGTTCCACCAACAACACTTAACGAATCAGTTGCTGAGTTAGCAGTTGTTGATCCTGAATCACTAGTGAAAGTAGCCCAAAGATCTTGAACAATGTTTGGTGAAGAGTTTGTTACTGTTGCAGTACCTGAAGAGTACACAACCCCAATACCTGTACCTGCGTTTACATTACCTATACCTACAGTTGCAAGCGTTGCTAAGTCTGTATCAGATTGTACTATTATAAAGTCAGCTTCAACAGAAGTTCCAACAGCAGCAGCTGTTTGGACTATAACTGAATCACCAACAGATAATGGTGTAGCGGTGTTTCCAAAGAAATCACCAAGAGTTGTTACAACGTAGTAATCTCCAACTTCTACTGCAATTCTAGCAGCACCAGTCGTTAAATTAGTTGCACCTCCATCAATAACACCACTATTAGCATTAAATCCACCTTTGAATTCTAATAAACCTGTAACGGCTGATTGAACGAAAGAAGTTGTAGCTATTTTATCAGAACTATCACCAGAAGCTGGTGTTTGTACAAAACCAAAGCCACTAGCATCTCTAGCCATAATCGTGCTAGCTGTTTTAGCAGTAACAGTAGTTACGTTGATTACAGGGACAGCAGCTGTACCACCTACAGTAGTGAAAGTACCATTACCTATAGAGGTTACAACTCCTTGTGGAGCCGCAGCTACTAAATTAGCTACAGTAATAGATTTGTTTGTTGTGGTTGATTCATCATATATAATTAACTCATCAAGACCAGTTGGTGTAGTTGCTAAATTTACTTGGTTTATAATATCTAGACCAACAACTGGTATTGGACCACCTGGATTAGTTACTTTTATACCTCTTTGTGCAGCAGCAGTTGCAGATTGAACCTCTGTAATATCTCCTTGTGGAGCTAAAGCTAGTATACTTGCTATGGTAGCTTTTTCAGTCCCACCGCCAGCAGCTGGAGATAAAGGAATAAAATCACCTGTTGCAGGAGCAGCGTCAGTAGCTAAGTCTTGAACATCCATTTGAAGTAAAACACTGACATCAGCAGTAGACGTATCTACTTTAGTATCTATACCACCGTTAGTATCATTTAAGAAATTAACAGTATCTCCAT
>Ga0209712_10004613_pt1 | contig 10909 bp, 9 predicted proteins | sample ArcOceMetagenome_FD_187443 | JGI IMG/M metagenome (GOLD analysis project Ga0209712, IMG submission 187443) | Marine eukaryotic phytoplankton communities from Arctic Ocean - Arctic Ocean - Greenland ARC118M Metagenome (SPAdes) (version 2) | ecosystem: Environmental > Aquatic > Marine > Oceanic...
GTAGATATGAAGTGGAAGAGGTATACTTTGCCACGTCTCATGCCCGATCTGGATGTTTGTATCAAGCATCATGTCTGACGATCAACAACAAATTGCACTGCACGTTTCACCCTACCACGCCAATTGTTAGCGAAGAAAAGAATGCTGTATTTGCTGATTCTTTCATTGAATTACTTGAGATCATCAGCGGAACTAAGTCACCATCCAAGGATGTCGAAGTAGACTCTATGAATGCGTTCGATCTTTCAAGGTTGAAAGGCATTCCAGTAGCTATCGCATCCCTATATGGTGTATGGGGAATTGTTTCTCATGCAGGAGCTTGGTCCAACTTCTACCAATCTGTGATGCAGATGAAAGAGGCGATAGATGATCCAAGTGAATTCTGGGCTGCGCTTAACTTCTGGGTATTTTTTGCTGTTGGGCATCCTATTCTGCAACCAATTCTATGGATCAGTGATGTTCTCCATGGGACACCAGGTCCACAAATTGGTGATTTGGTGCCGGTCCTCTTCATTGCTGGTAACATTGCAGCGATATCCGCCATATCTGCATCGAAAGAGATCCGAAATGCAGTAAATATTTTCGCACTTTCTGCATTTGTGTCATATGTTGGTGCTGGGCTTGATGGTAAGGCGGGCCTTGGGGACTTCAATTTAGCTCTCGACGATAATTACGGTGGCAAACCTGTACGCGGATGTCCAACTTATAACGAGGTCCGACAGAAAAGTATGGATGACTTTGATATTTCAAAATATCAAGGTTTATGGTATGAGCAAAAATTTCATGATTGGACTCAATTTAAAGAAGTATACGATACAACACTCGATATCAAGGTACGTACGTGTAGGTGACGTAAACTCTTGATTTGAATTCTGACTTTTTAGCAACAAAGCTGATGAACATTCAACACTTTTAGTTGACAGAGGACGGCAAAGGATGGATTGACGATTTTGCTGTGAAAGGTCCAAGCCCCGATTCAGCCCCTCTATCCTGGGACAAATCACCTGTTGCAAAAGGTGCACATTACTTTCTCTTTGGTAGAGTTGATACAAACGACTCACCGGGTGTTCTTCGTGAGAGTGGATTTGGAGTAGAGTTTCCAAACTATATTGTCGATGTTCTAAAGGACAGCGAAACAGGTGAATACACCGAAGCCATCCAATTTCAATGCCTGGAAAGAGGAGGCGTCCGAGTGTTTGAGGGCATAAATTTCATGAGTCGGAAACCGAAAATGTCTGATGCAGAACTTTCTCGGATGCACGAAAGAGCTGAGACGGCAGGAATGAATCCATATGGAGCTGGTGTCGAACAAATGCATACAGTTGGGAGAAAAGATGATAACATTATTGATAACTCTTGGCAACAAATGTGGAGAGCGTTGGGGGTTGATAGACTACTAGAGCTCCTGACAGAATCTATTGAAGATGGAGGACGATGAATAAAAGTCGACCAAGTACGTGCACAGCGTAATAAATTTGAAGAGAAAAGAATACAGAAACAAATACCAGCCAGTAACACACAACTGAAGTACAGGTATGAATCGTTAGAAGCAAGTGAAAGAATTACTATATAACTATTCTAAATTTACCTAAATCGTCCTGGGGTCTTAATAAATGGTTGATTGGACGGAACATCACTGGGAGCTGACGATAGATTATTTCTCAAGGAAGGAACTTGACTCGGAGATGACGATAAATTGTTACTCAAATAAAGAACTTGCATCCTGATTTGCAAAGACCCCTCCTAAGATCGAACCACAGGTCACAGGATTGGAAACGTATCAGGATGAAAAGAGTTGCAGTCAGTATTCCCAGGTATTGAGGCCAAGGTTGAAAGTAATTTCTACAAGGGATTTACGTAGGGTTCCTGCAAGAATTGTCAGCAGAGAAGTGCAAACATACTGGCCTTGATCAACGATAATTGCACTTGCAACTTTCATTGGACTGTTTCATCATACTAGTACCTCTACTGCAGGAGAGTGCGCCGGGTAAAATATTATCGAATTTCCGAATTTGCTAACAAGGTGCAACTTTCAACTTGTAAATAGAAAAAAATATATATTTTATTGTATTCAGTATGATACGGTACTACACCGTACCGGTAGAGAGAGAGCGAGCGGTACAGGCACATTTGCTGGCCACAATATCATACATCATACGAAGCCTATTTGAGTACGGTAGAAACCTACCCCACCCTTTTCTCTCTTTCTTCTTCTTTTAAAAATTTTCAATCTTTTAAAATTTGTTCTCCACGCAAATGACAAACCGTCACCTTGCTACCGTACGCGAGTACGGTCGGTAACACTTGCAACAACGACAGCGCAACACATACAAGGTACACCGAACAAGATGCCGCCCAAAAGTAAAAAGAAGAAGATCCCGCCCAAAAGATACAGAAAGTCCAATGGACTGACTCAATGATTTAAAAAACGAAAATGTGCCTTGCAGAGTCGAGTGAGTCCATTCCAACCTTAAACCGCTGGGCTCAAATTCAAGACATATATCAAACATTTGAGGGGGGAAATATCTATCCCCCAATTACTGGGGCAGGCACAAGCGTACCTCCTCCGCACGCACAACATGCTTCCTGTGCTGTTTTCCCGCTGGATGGTATACCTACAACACCTTCAAAATTATCGCAAAAATCGAAGGCATTACCATCGGCATCAGTTCCTGACAAATCGGCGCATGTGAGGATATCAAACACCAGATAATATGGTTCATCATTGCAACCGCTTGGTGATTGACTTGGTTGGTCCGAGGGCTGAAGTGACGGAACATCACTAGCTATATCACTCGGGGCATAGCTAGGAGCATCGCTGATGACGGTAGGGATAGCAGACAAGGAGGGTTGTGACGATGGCTGATCTGAAGGGATTTCAGATGGAGCTACAAGTTGGAAATCTGAACCTCCACAATTACAGCATGCTTCTCCGGCAGTCTTCCCTGCGTTGTGGTAAACAGGATCGGAAATAAGATGGTTGCATATATTTGTACTCGTTATTTGAGTACAAGATACACCTGACAAGAAGGTAGATCCACCAGATACCCATCCAGGCTCATTGACACAATCTGTTGGTTGATTGGACGGTTGATCCGATGGAGTTCTTGAGGGCTGATCCGATGGAGTTCTTGAAGGCCGATCTGAAGGTGTCCTAGATGGTTGATCTGAAGGAGACAGCGATGGCTGACCTGATGGGCTTCTGGACGGTTGATCTGAAGGCATTCGCGAAGGCTGACCTGAAGGCGATTTAGAAGGTCGACCCGAAGGCGTTATAGACGGTTGATCTGATGGACTTCTCGAAGGCTGATCTGATGGGGTTCTAGAAGGCTGATCTGACGTTCTGGAAGGTTGATCTGAAGGAGGTCTAGAAGGTTGATCCGAAGGACTTCTAGAAGGCTGATCTGATGGGCTTCTTGATGGTTGATCTGAAGGAGATATGGAAGGTTGATCTGAAGGCGATCTAGACGGCTTATCCGAAGGAGTTCTAGATGGTTGATCTGATGGGCTTCTTGAGGGTTGATCTGAAGGAGATCTAGAAGGTTGACCTGAAGGATTTCGCGATGGTTGATCCGAAGGCGATCTGGAAGGCTCATCTGAAGGGCTTCTTGATGGTTGATCTGAAGGAGCTCTAGAAGGTTGACTCGAAGGAGTTCTTGATGGTTGATCTGAAGGCGATCCGGAAGGCTGATTTGACGGGCTTCTTGATGGTCGATCTGAAGGAGGTCTAGAAGGCTGATCCGAAGGAGCTCTGGAGGGCTGATCCGAAGGAGATCTAGAGGGTTGATCCGAAGGACTTGTAGAAGGCTGATCTGAAGGGCTTCTTGATGGTTGATCTGATGGATTCCTCGATGGCTGATCTGAAGGAGATATGGAAGGTTGATCTGAAGGAGATTGCGATGGCTGATCTGAAGGAGTTCTGGAAGGCTGATCGGAAGGCGATCTGGAAGGCTGATCTGAAGGCGTTCTTGACGGTTGACCTGAAGGCGATCTAGAAGGTTGATCGGAAGGAGATCTCGATGGCTGATCTGAAGGTGATCTAGAAGGTAGATCAGAAGGAGTTTTTGAAGGCTGATCCGAAGGAGTTCTAGACGGTTCGTCCGAAGGAGTTCGCGAAGGTTGATCTGAAGGCAATCTAGAAGGCTGGTATGAAGGATTTCTGGAAGGCTGATATGATGGATTTTGCGATGGCTGACCCGAAGGAATTTTGGAAGGCTGATCTGAAGGAGTCCGCGATGGTTGTTCTGAAGGCGTTCCTGATGGTTGATCTGAAGGAGTCTTAGAAGGCTGATCTGATGGGGTTCTAGAAGGCTGATCTGAAGGGGATCTAGAAGGTTGATCTGAAGGCGATCTAGAAGGCTGATCCGAAGGACTTCTTGAAGGTTGATCTGAAGGCGATCGAGAAGGCTGTTCTGAAGGAGATCTAGATGGTTGATCTGAAGGTTGTTTAGACGGCTGATCTGAAGGAGTACTAGAAGGCTGATCCGAAGGAGATCTAGAAGGTTGATCTGAAGGAGTTCTAGAAGGTTGATCCGAAGGAGTTCTAGAAGGCTGATCTGAAGGCGATCGAGAAGGCTGATCTGAAGGAGATCTAGATGGTTGATCTGAAGGTGTTCTAGACGGCTGATCCGAAGGAATACTAGAAGGCTGATCTGATGGGCTTTTCGAGGGTTGATCTGAAGGAGGTCTAGAAGGTTGACCCGAAGGAGTTTGCGATGGTTGATTTGAAGGCGATCCGGAAGGCTGATCTGATGGGCTTCTTGATGGTTGATCTGAAGGAGCTCTAGAAGGTTGACTCGAAGGAGTTCGCGATGGTTGATCTGAAGGAGCTCTGGAGGGTTGATCTGAAGGCGATCCGGAAGGTTGATCTGATGGGCTTCTTGATGGCTGATCCGAAGGAGATCTAGAAGGTTGATCCGAAGGCGCTCGCGATGGTTGATCGGAAGGCGATCTGGAAGGTTGATCTGATGGGCTTCTTGATGGTTGATCTGAAGGGGATCTAGAAGGCTGATCCGAAGGGCTTCTAGAAGGCTGATCTGAAGGAGATCTGGAGGGTTGACCCGAAGGAGATCGCGATGGTTGATCCGAAGGGGATCTAGAAGGCTGATCTGAAGGAGCTCTGGACGGTTGATCTGATGGAGATCTAGAAGGCTGATCTGAAGGAGTTCTGGTGGGTTGATCTGAAGGCGATCCGGAAGGCTGATCTGATGGGCTTCTTGACGGTTGATCTGAAGGGGCTCCAAATGGTTGATCCGAAGGCAATCTTGAAGGCTCATCTGAAGGGCTTCTTGATGGTTGATCTGAAGGAGATCTAGAAGGGTGACTCGAAGGAGCTCTGGAAGGTTGATCTGAAGGAGATCTAGAAGGCTGATCCGAAGGAGTTCGCGATGGTTGATCTGAAGGAGATCTAGAAGGCTGATCCGAAGGAGTTAGCGATGGTTGATCTGAAGGCGATCTGGAAGGCTGATCTGAAGGGCTTCTTGATGGTTGATCTGAAGGGGATCTAGAAGGTTGATCTGAAGGCGATCCGGAAGGCTGATCCGAAGGGCTTCTTGAAGGCTGATCTGAAGGAGATTTAGAAGGGTGCTCTGAAGGAGATCTAGATGGTTGACCCGAAGGATTTCGCGATGGTTGATCTGAAGGCCATCTGGAAGGCTGATCTGAAGGAGCTCTGGACGGTTGATCTGATGGAGATCTAGAAGGCTGATCTGAAGGCGATCTAGAAGGCTGATCTGAAGGAGCTCTTGATGGTCGATCTGAAGGCGATCTGGAAGGCTGATCTGATGGGCTTCTTGATGGTTGATCCGAAGGAGGTCTGGAGGGCTGATCTGATGGAGGTCTGGACGGTTGATCTGAAGGAGATTTAGAAGGCTGATCTGAAGGAGATCTAGAAGGCTGATCTGAAGGAGCTTTTGATGGTCGATCTGAAGGCGATCTGGAAGGCTGATCTGATGGGCTTCTTGATGGTTGATCCGAAGGAGCTCTGGAGGGCTGATCTGATGGAGGTCTGGACGGTTGATCTGAAGGAGTTCTAGAAGGCTGATCCGAAGGAGATCTCGATGGTTGATCCGAAGGCAATCTGGAAGGCTGATCTGATGGGCTTCTTGATGGTTGATCCGAAGGAGCTCTGGAGGGCTGATCTGATGGAGGTCTGGACGGTTGATCTGAAGGAGTTCTAGAAGGCTGATCCGAAGGAGATCGCGATGGTTGATCCGAAGGCAATTTGGAAGGCTGATCTGATGGGCTTCTTGATGGCTGATCGGAAGGCGATCTGGAAGGCTGATCTGAAGGGCTTCTTGATGGTTGATCCGAAGGTTGTTTAGAAGGCTGATCTGAAGGGGATCTAGAAGGCTGATCCGAAGGAGTCCTTGAAGGCTGATCCGAAGGAGATTGAGAAGGTTGATCGGAAGGCGATCTGGAAGGCTGATCTGAAGGGCTTCTTGATGGTTGATCCGAAGGAGATCTAGAAGGCTGATCTGATGGAGGTCTGGACGGTTGATCTGAAGGAGTTCTAGAAGGCTGATCTGAAGGCGATCTGGAAGGCTGATCTGAAGGGCTTCCTGATGGTTGATCCGAAGGAGATCTAGAAGGCTGATCTGTAGGGCTTCTTGATGGTTGATCTGAAGGGCTTCTTGAGGGTTGATCTGAAGGAGTTCGCGATGGTAGATCTGAAGGCGATCTGGAAGGCTGATCCGAAGGGCTTCTTGAGGGTTGATCTGAAGGAGATTTAGAAGGCTTATCTGAAGGAGCTCTGGAGGGTTGATCTGAAGGAGTTCGCGATGGTTGATCTGATGGTTGATCTGAAGGAGATCTAGAAGGCTGATCCGAAGGAGCTCTGGAGGGTTGATCTGAAGGATTTCGCGACGGTTGATCTGAAGGCGTTGTAGAAGGCTCATCAGAAGGCTGATCTGATGGTGTTCTAGAAGGCTGATCTGATGGTGACCTAGAGGGTTGATCCGAAGGAGATTCAGAAGGTTGGTCTGATGGGTTCTTTGATGGTTGATCTGATGGAGTTCTTGAGGGCTGGTCTGAAGGTGCTCGCGATGGTACCATTGATGGTAGATCTGATGGAGATCTTGAGGGTTGATCTGAAGGTGTCCTTGATGGTAGATCTGAAGGTATCATTGATGGTTGGTCTGAAGGTGTCCTCGACGGCTGATCGGAAGGAGAACTAGAAGGTATTTCACTTGGTGCAACATTTTGAAAGTCGCCGCCACCACAGATGCAACATGCTTCAATAGCAACTTTTCCATTGAATGGTAAGCTGTTAATCATTGCTGATGCGCAGAGGTTTGATCCATTGTTATTCTCCAAGTCACTGCACGTGAGTTCTGTCACGAAACCTGTTGCGAAAACAAGTCTCCATCCTGGTTCATCTTGGCATATTGATGGTTGTTGAGTCGGCTGATTAGAAGGAATTGTTGATGTACTGGGCTCTATGGTCGGAACAAAACTTGGAAAATCACTGATCAAACTCGGATGATTGGTTATTGATGGAACATTTGATGGAAATTCAGATGGTATCATCGATGGCGCCACGAGTTGAAAATCAGAGCCTCCACAAGCGCAACATGCTTCAGCGGCATTTTTACCATTGTAGATATATACATCATCTTCTGCAAATATTTTGCAAACATTTGCTTGTGAAGAACTGCTCAACCCTAGTACTTGAGCGCAAGATGTTCCCGACAAAGGTACAGATGGACTCCCACCAGACACCCAACCTTGCTCATTTTTGCAATTGGAAGGCTGGTTTGAGGGTAGCATCGAAGGCTGATCGGAAGGAAAGTGGGAAGGCTGATTTGAAGGAACCATTGAAGGCACAACCGAGGGTATCATTGAAGGCTGGTCTGATGGAGAACGTGAAGGTTGATCAGAGGGAGTTCGCGATGGTAGACTGGAAGGAGCCCATGAAGGCTGATCGGAGGGTAGCATCGACGGTAGATTGGAAGGAGTTTGTGAAGGTTGATCAGAAGGAGTTCGCGAAGGTCGATCTGATGGAATTTGTGAAGGAAAATCCGACGGAATTCTTGAAGGCTGGTCCGAAGGCATTTGCGATGGATGGTCTGAAGGACTTCGCGAAGGTTGATCTGAAGGAGTACGCGAAGGTTGGTCTGAAGGACTTCCCGACGGTTGGTCTGAAGGTGTCCGCGATGGTTCATCCGAAGGCGTACGCGAAGGTTGGTCTGAAGGAGTACGCGAAGGTTGGTCTGAAGGATTTCTTGATGGTTGATCTGAAGGATTTCCCGAAGGTTGGTCTGAAGGAAAATCCGATGGAGTTATTGATGGCTGGTCCGAAGGCGTACGAGACGGTTGGTCTGAAGGACTTCGCGATGGTTGATCGGATGGGTTTCTTGAGGGCTGATCTGAAGGACTTCTGGAGGGTTGGTCTGAAGGCGTACGCGAAGGTTGGTCTGAAGGCGTTCTAGATGGTTGATCGGAAGGAGATCTAGAAGGCAAATTCGACGGAGTTATTGAGGGCTGGTCCGAAGGCGTACGCGATGGTTGATCTGAAGGAGTTCGCGATGGTTGATCCGAAGGAGATCTTGAGGGTTGATCTGAAGGAGCTCTAGAAGGTTGGTCTGAAGGAGTGCGCGAAGGTTGATCGGATGGAGCTCTAGAAGGTTGGTCTGAAGGTGTTCGCGAAGGCTGGTCTGAAGGTGTTCTAGAGGGTTGATCGGAAGGAGCTCTAGAAGGTTGGTCCGAAGGAACGGTCGAAGGCTGCATACTGGGTTGGTCTGAAGGAATCATTGAAGGATGCATACTGGGTTGGTCTGAGGGAGTCCGCGATGGCTGATCACTCGGTTTTCTAGAAGGATGCATGCTTGGTGAGTCCGAAGGTTTCGTCGAAGGTTTCAGCGTAGGAAATGGAGACGGTTGGGGAGAAGGAGGTCTTGTAGGTTGATCTGATGGTTTTAAACTTGGTGACTTGGTAGGAGTTACTGGTGCCAAAGAGGGGCTTTTCGAGGGATTTTTTGTCGGGGTGAATGACAACGAGGGTGACGCACTCGGTGCATCATCGCATTGACCACATGTTCGAGGGCACTTTTCAGCCACAATCTCAATTTGACATCTAAAACCGGTTTGTTGTTTAGGCCATTCACACGAATGCCTGCCATAATTTGGAACTTCAAACCTTTCATCCGTATCTTCGCATATTATAGGGCACATGTTACACGTTTTAGGACAGTTAGTCTGGACCTCTGGATTTTTGCTGCATCTTTCCCATCTGAGCTTCCTTGCAGCCCAATCGCATTGCCTTTTTTCATTGGGTCCTAGCCCTGCGATGCTAAAAAATCCTACGACATCTTCACATATTGATATGTTTGTTGGATCGTTGGCAAGAGTATCATCTTCGTCAATTGAGTCCCCACATGTGTCACAAGTTGCTGGACAGTTTTCCTGGATCTCTATATAATCCGTGCATCTTTTTTCTCTAAACTTCCTTGCAGCCCACTCGCATTTCCGGTTTTGTCCGTCAAGCTTTGAAATTGAAATGGATCCTTCGAAGTCTTCGCATACATTCGTTGAAAAGAAGGCGGCATCACATGTGCCGCAGGTCATTGGGCACGCTATTTTTGCTTCTTCATAGGTGCATCGAAATTCTGACTTATTTCCTACCCAAGTACACGGTTTTGACTTTCCTATGGCTGCGATTTCGAATTTTCCTTCTTCGTCTTCACAAACAGCTACACCGAGGTGTATAGTATTTAGCAGAACATAGATGGTGAAGACAAACGCCAGGGATCTGTTTTGGACCTTGGCTTTCATGTCGTTTGCTGAAAGATACCAGATGCCTTGTTTGTTGGCGTTGGATGCGTTTGTGATGAAAGATTGATGCATTGATGATAAAAGATTGGTTAGAAGAGTTAAAAGCGCTGGCCGGGATAGCTACCGGGTGTAATCCATTTGTTATCTATGATATTTAGTAATATTGAAAAATATTTAAATTTTCAGCCGTTGAATAATGTCCCACATGTCATGGAAAAGACTAAAACAGTTTTATGATATTTGTTCATTATAGCCCCCGTCGATACGTGGGTTCTATTATGATACACCAGCGATTATTATTTTCCATATTTTTAGGAAAATGTTTTTCCAACGCATCATGATGGCCCTGATCGCATTTGCATGCAGAAGAATGCAGAACGCAGAACGGAGAACGGAGAACAGAGAACGGAGAACGCAACACACAAAACACAGATAAGTAAAGTTCAAATGCCAACAGGCGACAGCGTATTTATTTCCCCATGCAATATAGTTAAAAAGTCACGAGGCGACAGCGAATCCACCACACTTCGTGTCTTTCGTGTTTCTACATCAATTTGTCACATTCGTAACCTTTTAAAGTAAAATTTCAAAGTCTTCATTCTTGAACATCGCCGTCTTTCATTCCTGTTTCAGTTTCATCACAGTCTTGAAGTTTACAATAAATTGGGCATGCTTGTTGTGTCAGCAGATCGATTATTGTGTGAATTAAATTCCCGTCGTACAGTAGGTTTGCGATCTGTTGAGGTCGAGGTTGGCTGTATCATCCTCTGATGGATGGGATGTTTCTAGAGAATCATGTTCTTCACCATCTATTGGAGCAAACAATAGATGCACTATTTTTCTATCTGACTCTATTAAACACATATTATTAACCATGGTTAGAAAAGAAAGATGCGCAATTCACTTTATGTTGCCCTCCATTACAACCGCAACAAGTTTGTTGCTTCGAAACGCCGCTCGTGTCATATTTTACAATTCCACAATGATTAGAATTGTATCTACACGTACACATAAAGAAAAACAAACAAAATACCACCCTCCAAAATCATCCGGTCCGGAAGGCAATATAGAATACTAGTCGACAGCCTTATATTTTAATTGAAATAAACTACATTACATTACAGTACACGTATTAATA
>Ga0209712_10004614_pt1 | contig 10908 bp, 7 predicted proteins | sample ArcOceMetagenome_FD_187443 | JGI IMG/M metagenome (GOLD analysis project Ga0209712, IMG submission 187443) | Marine eukaryotic phytoplankton communities from Arctic Ocean - Arctic Ocean - Greenland ARC118M Metagenome (SPAdes) (version 2) | ecosystem: Environmental > Aquatic > Marine > Oceanic...
TGGCCTCTAGTCATTGATGATAATTATTACCGTCGCCATCATGTGATGTTAAAACCGGGGGATATGATTTTTTACGAAGGCGCACGGTTAACTCATGGTCGGCCCTTCGAGTTTATTGGAGACTCGTTTGCTAATATTTTTTGTCACTTTAGTGTAATTTCCTCCATAGGAATAACTTGAAATCAGTATCAGGTTCTTATTGTTAAGATCTTCGAGTTTATCGACTTTTTTCGTGCCTGCTTTTGAATACACCTGCAACTCCATGATAAACAATGGCGCTTTGCTAACGAACGTTAATTCGTTGTTAACGCGCGAATTATCTTGACCGGCCCATAAATCAACGTTTTCTTGTTCAATAAATACTCACAACGCTTCAAGCGCCTCAGATAAACTTGATACTCCAACAACTTCAATTCCCTGTATACGCTGTTTTGGCACGTTCGCTTTAGGCACTATTGCTCGTTTAAAGCCGTGTTTAGCCGCTTCGCTAATTCTTTCTGTTCCGTTAGGTACAGGTCTAATTTCACCCGCTAGGCCTACTTCACCAAATGCGATGAGTTCTTTATTGAGTACTTTATTTTGAAAACTAGACACAATTGATAACAACAACGCCAAATCAGCGCTGGTTTCATTCACTTTCACCCCGCCTACTACGTTCGCAAACACATCTTGGTCATTCATTTGTACATTGCCATGGCGGTGTAACACAGCCAATAACATAGCCAATCGGTTTTGATCCAGGCCTACTGCAACACGTCTTGGGTTAGCCATTTGTGAATAATCTACCAAAGCCTGAATTTCCACCAGCAGTGGCCGCGATCCCTCCCATACCACCATGACTATACTGCCAGGTGATTGTTGATCGTCACGACTGAGAAAAATGGCTGAAGGGTTACTGACTTCCTTTAGACCTTTTTCAGTCATAGCAAAGACGCCCAGTTCATTCACTGCGCCAAAGCGGTTTTTTTGACTGCGTAAAGTGCGGTATCGGCTATCACTTTCGCCTTCAAGCATCATCGAACAATCAATACAATGTTCTAATACTTTAGGGCCTGCCAAACTGCCATCTTTGGTCACATGGCCAACTAAAAACATAGCGATATGATGTTGTTTGGCAAACCGCGTTAAATAAGCAGCGCTTTCACGCACTTGCGACACACTGCCGGGAGCCGACTGCACATCAGGTACCTGCATCACTTGAATTGAGTCAATCACCATAAGTTCAGGCTTGTGTTGTAAGGCGAGATCACAAATAACTTCAATATTGGTTTCAGCCAACAATTTAAGTTTGTCATTAGGCAAACCAAGTCGCTGCGCACGCATAGCAACTTGTTGCAAAGATTCCTCACCGGTGACATACAGGGCGTTTTTGCTACTTGCCATCTGACACATGACCTGTAACAACATAGTACTTTTACCAGCACCCGGAGAGCCGCCTATTAATATGGCCGACCCCGGAACTATGCCGCCACCCAGAACCCGGTCAAGCTCTTTATAACCGGATTCAAATCTAGGCAGTGCTTGCAAATCAATGCTGGCTAAAGACTCAACTTTAGCTTGAGTTTGGCCTGAATACCCGCCTGTATTTCGACCACTTGAGCTGTTAGCAGAAGACACCACAAATTCTGTGATTGTGTTCCAAGTATTACAATCGTTACATTGTCCTTGCCAACGAGGATATTCAGCTCCACAATCGGAGCATACATAAGCAGTTTTGCGTTTAGCCATTAATAGTTATCTTTTTTGAATTTTGAATTGATATTCACTACGTGATTGTCGTATTTTATGTTGAGACAATATGCCCTATAAATCATAGTTTTAGCAATATTGCCGATAACTAATAAATTAAGACTAAGCCCCATAACAATAATGATGAGTTTACCCTGAATCCATGAGCCAAGATTTAGAAGAATACCACGACATCATAGAAGAACTTAAGCCTATGATTAATGAGCCTGAATTTAATCAGGTATTAAATCAGGTTGCCTCTGCGATTCCAAAACAAAAACGTTTTTTGTTAAAAATGGAATTGATGCGCCTAGCCCGCCCATGTATTCGTTTAATAGACTTACGTGGACTGGTTGATGGCAAATGCAAATTATATGAGCACCAAGGCAAACAGCATTCTTTAGATGATGTAGCTATTGAAACCTTTGAACGTCAGGTCCGTATTTTTGGGGAATACACCATTGGTGTTTATGAGGCGGTAACAAATACCGAAAACAACTTTCGGGTCAGGCATAAAAAAGAACAACAAGCGGCGAAAACACAAAGAAACAAACCGGTTGCTGTAAAACCAAAAATTGAAAGTTTCCAAGCACCGCTTATTAAGTTTGGAACCTTTGCCCAGAGGGGTGAAGAAAGAATGAATTTTTCAGTCAACATAGAAATGTTTTCAGAAATGAATAAAAGCATTCAAGCTACCACTATTGATGTATCAGTAAACGGGCTAAAAGTTAAAGCCAGCAAAGAACACCTGTTCAAACCTGAAGAACGCCTTACTATACAATTCCGTGGTTTAGAGAAAGAATATCTGCTCGATAAACGTCAAGGTGTTGCTTATATTATTAGCAGCGTTGAACGTACAAAAGACGATCAAAGGCTCAACCTTAAACGTCAATTTGATATTCCATTTCCTTCTTTTGACAAGTTTTTTGAACGTTTTATTCATGGTAATAAACGCCGCTACAAAGTCAATTTAGACAATACAATTACCGCGATCCAAAATAAGACCTATGAGCAATATTACATTCCTAATTTTGCTTCAATCCCGGTATTTATCGAACAAGTAGAAAAAAAATTCATTCCCAAATACGCCTTAGCCAATGACTGTAACAGGGAAGAAATCCAGTATTGGGCAAATGAAGTACAAGATTTAAAAATTGGTTATTTATTAACTGAAGAGCGGATTAAGCAGGGGCTTGCACTTCCGAAAGGCCAGCAGGAAATGTTCATTTTTGTGTTTAATCATATAAAGAATGAAAAGGTCTACTTTTACTCGGCAACACACGCTGAATTAGATGCCAAGTCTGACTTGAAAAATTTATTCTTAGGTTACGGATCGCGCAAAGCTAGTTGGCGAATTTACAAGTTACAGTTTACTCAAGTAGACCCAGAACAAAGTTATCGCCCACTGTCTATTGCCAATTCGATTAACGACAAGGTCAAAAGGCAAAATCAAAAGCCCTCTCCACGTTTGATGTCGCGGTTGAAGAATATTAATCACATAGCCTTGTTAACTAATGTCACTGACGATATCAGTACCGAACATTATCAAAAATTCAAAATAAAGCGTGAGCAACTAGCACAACTCAAAGTATTTGGTCACCCACGAAATAGACCGCCGGCGCTGGTCACGGTTTATCGCTTCAAGTATTTTAATCAGCGCAGAGAAACACGCTTTTTATTGCGCACCGCAGTTCAAGTCAGCATCGATAATGTGATTATAGATGGACACACCGAAGATATTTCAACTCAAGGATTGAGAATAGAATTAGATAAGTTCTTTCATAAAACTGATAAAGCCAAAATCACCCTAAGTTTTCCACAACTTCAATCTGTTACCTCAAAGTTCGAGTTGTCAGATTTACCTTATGTAGTTAGACATGTATCTAAAGATCGGCACGTAGTGCATTTGCAAAACTTTGTGACCGAAGAAAGCAATACTGCTAGACGTTTTTTTGAGGCCTTAATTAAGTCAAACCGTTCAAAACTTAGAGCTTACCGTGACGAAGAAGAAGTGCCAGGCATAGGTGAAGCGTTGCGTAATATATATGCTCAAAACGTTATGAACGTGGCATACTTTTTACGTAAAGACAGTGTTGATTTTGTGCCTGATGCGGTAGCAACCTCATCAGCAAATAACCGATTATCCCAGTTATTACACTTCCAAGCTAAGCCTGGCAAGTTCAACTTATACCCGCTGTATCGAAATGCTAAAATACGTCACGATTTTATCAATAGTACTTTAGCAAAAATAAAGCCTAATGACCGCCCAGAGATGCGCGAATTATTAATTGCCTTTGACCCCAGTAAAGAGCTAATAGGAGACGCTATCAATAGCTACTTTACTGAGCAATTTACTAAACCAGAACTACGCAGGCAGTTTATTACACAGGCTCTACAAAACGGACAATTTATTGCTGTAAAAGTGTTTCTAGCACGCACCGGCAGACCAGATTTTGAGACCATGCAATCAGAGCTCAATTATGTAAGCGTGTACGCTGTTCATAAAGCTAAGTTATTGGAAGAACAATTGTGGAATGTATCTGCAATGGGCGATATTATTGACGTGACTGACGAAGTATTAAGACGTTTTGAGTTTGCTGAAAGCGCAATACTGCTGAATCAGAAATCTCCCCCTACCCATAAAATAAAACAAGTCGGAATTGAGCAACTGCTTAAAGCCTAAGATTTAGCTTTAAGCACACACAATTTTAGCAGGGAAATTAAGCCTGTCCCGCTTTTAATACCCACAGTAAAGAATCTAAATCACCACGGCGAATAGCAATATCGGCTTGTTGACGCACTATAGGTTTTGCATGTAATGCTACGCCCAAAGCAGCGGCGTTCATCATGACCAAGTCATTAGCGCCATCACCCATAGCGATAGTTTGAGTAGGCGAAATAGACCATTGGCAGGCTAAGTTGCTAAGGGTTTGCGCTTTGACATTGGCATCAACAATAGCGCCTTGTACTTTACCCGTTAGTTTGCCATCGAGTATCGCTAAGTCATTAGCCAAAGCTGCATCAAGATTAAGCCTGTCTTGCAGGTAATCAGCAAAGTAACTAAAACCACCTGAAGCAATCGCTACTTTCCAATCGTAAGATTTTAATGTCTTAACCAAATTTGCTACACCAGGCATAAGAGGCAAAGCATCTCGCACTTGTTGCAAAATCGCTTCATCAGCATCAGCCAAACAAGCCACACGGGTGCGTAAGCTCTGTGCAAAATCCAATTTACCTTGCATTGCCTGTGCAGTAACGGCCGACACCTGTTCGCCAACACCAGCAAGTTCAGCAATTTCATCAATACATTCAACAGCAATAACAGTGCTGTCCATATCCATCAATAACAAACCTGGCTTAGTTAATGTTGGGGGGTTATCAACCAAACATAACTCAACACAAAAGCGGTTAGCCACATCTTCTAATTGTTTATTTAAGTTATCTTGAGTTTTAAGCGCAACAAAAGCACAAACAGCAAAACCACTGACCCCCTCAACTTTAATAATTCGATAAAATGCTAAGTCCAAGTAGTCAACTAACACGTCTATTACTTGCGTTAATTGTTTTAAGTGAAGGCCTTCAGTAAAAATAACTAATTTACTGAGGTTTGATTGAACAGTAAATGGAGTAGAGTCAGATGTTTGTGCACCAACTAAGGTTTTATCACTACATAAAATGTCCCCCGTCAAACTAAAATCGCTTAAGCCTTGTTGGCAAACCAACTCATTTAAATACAAATGGGACAACAATTGTTTATTAGCAATTTTTATTTCAAACACTTTCTCATAACCTTGTTCATCAGAATATGCGCATGGTATCCAATGACATAACAGAATGCTATTAGGCCGTTATGCTTGTTTTAGTTAGGTTATAAATAATCTATTGAATAAGCAGTCAGTTTCAGCAACCATGTAAATAACTTAGTCTTCTTTAGCCACAACGAACTATTCGTTTATGACCATTAACATCCAACCTATTGGCAAAATCAGTTCACCCTACAAAGAAAAATTTGCCATTCCTCGTCAACCCGGTTTAGCCAAAAGTGCCGAAGGAAAAATCACCTTTTTTGAAGAGTTTAACGATCCTAACTATCTGCGAGGCATAGAGCAATTTAGTCATTTATGGTTGATATTTCATTTCCATCAAACGGCGGATAAAGGTTATTCACCCTTGGTGCGCCCTCCCCGCTTAGGAGGTAATCAAAAGTTGGGCGTGTTTGCCACCCGCAGTACTTTTAGGCCCAATGGTATGGGTATGTCTGTAGTCGAGTTTGGAGCAGTGAGTTATCAAAACAAACAGCTTTGCTTAACGGTGAGGGGCATAGATTTATTAGATGGCACACCTATTTTAGATATTAAGCCATATGTACCCTACGCAGATAATATTTTGTCCGCATCAGGAGGCATGGCACAGCATAGCCCAGAATTGATGGCAGTCACTTTTACTGAACAAGCTAATGAACAACTTAACCAGCTTGAGCACCGTTATCCTGGATTAGATTCACTTATTCAAGAAGTACTCAGTCAAGATCCTCGCCCTGCTTACCACCAAGATTCCCAACCAGATAAAATTTACGGCATGACCCTTTACGATCTCAACATTCAATGGCAAGTTATTAAGCAACAAAATGTAGTGATGGCTATACAGCAAAAATAATTAAGCGATAGCACAATAATGGCTTTAGCCAAGATAAGTCGCCTGTTAGAATAAGCGCCGCTTTTTCCTTCAAACCCTAGAGATTTAATCGTTCATGCGCACTAGCCAATATTTATTATCCACACAAAAAGAAACCCCAGCCGATGCAGAGGTCATTAGCCACCAGTTAATGTTACGTGCAGGTATGGTCAGAAAGTTAGCTGCAGGTTTGTATACTTGGTTACCCTCAGGTTTACGTGTGTTAAATAAAGTAGCGAACATAGTCCGCGATGAAATGAACAAAGCCGGTTCGATAGAAATATTAATGCCTGTGGTGCAACCTGCTGATCTATGGCAAGAGTCTGGCCGTTGGGAAGAATACGGACCTGAATTACTGCGCATAAAAGACAGGAACTCACGTGACTTTGTATTAGGCCCAACGCATGAAGAAGTGATTACCTCATTAGTAAAGAATGAAGTGAACAGCTACAAGCAACTGCCACTAAATTTGTATCAAGTGCAAACCAAATTCAGAGACGAAATTCGCCCTAGATTTGGCATAATGCGTGGCCGTGAATTCACTATGAAAGATGCGTATTCATTTCACCTCGGTCAAAGCTGTTTAGAAACCACCTACCAAAACATGTACCAGGCCTACTGCAAAATTTTTGAACGTATTGGTTTAGATTATCGTCCGGTGATAGCCGACAACGGTTCTATTGGTGGCAGTGCCTCTCATGAATTTCATGTACTAGCGGATTCTGGCGAAGATGATATAGCCTTTAGTAATGGCTCTGACTATGCGGCGAACATTGAGATGGCGAGTGCTTTAGCCCCTTCTGGTGAATGCCCTCAAGGTACTCAAAACTTAGAAAGAGTAGCCACTCCAGAGCAAAAGACTATTGATGCTGTTTCAGCATTTTTAAAGATAACTGCTGAGCAATCAGTTAAAACTCTGATTGTATTAGCTGAGCCAGACGAAAAAGGCAAACAGGGATTAATCGCACTAGTTTTACGTGGTGATCACCAACTTAACGAAGTCAAAGCAGAAAAACTAGCCGGCGTATTTGCTCCACTGACCATGGCAGGTGAACAACAAATAGAAGACACATTACATTGCACTATTGGTTCGCTTGGCCCAGTTGGCATAACCATCCCGGTAATAGTTGATGCAAGCGCTGCACATTTAGCTGACTTTGTTTGCGGTGCAAATGAAGAAGGCTTCCATTACATAGGCGTAAACTGGTCAAGAGACGCAGCTGAGTTTGAAGTAGCAGATATTCGCAATGTAGTGGCTGGTGATACATCGCCAGACGGAAAAGGCACGTTAGAGATAAAACGTGGTATCGAAGTGGGTCACATATTCCAATTAGGCGACAAATACTCTCAAGCAATGAACTGTGGTGTGTTGGACGAAAACGGTAAACACAAAATACTGAGTATGGGTTGTTACGGTATAGGTGTATCACGCATAGTAGCCGCGGCAATTGAACAAAATCATGACAAATACGGGATAATCTGGCCCGACGCAATTGCACCGTTCAAAGTGGCCGTTGTCCCGATGAATATGCACAAGTCACATCGTGTTAAAGAAGTCGCCGAATCTTTGTATACACAATTAATAGCAGCCGGTGTTGAAGTGTTATTTGATGACAGAAAAGAACGTCCAGGTGTGATGTTCAACGATATGGAGTTAGTGGGTATACCGCACACAGTCATTATAGGTGAACGTAACCTTGATGAAAATAAAGTAGAGATTAAAAATCGCCGTAGTGGTGAAAAACAATTGATTGAAATAGACCAATTGGCGGAGTATGTTGGTAACTTGTAGTTCTTTTACATATTTAAAAAAGCGCCATCAAGGCGCTTTTTTATTATATAAAACAAGTTCTTATGAATTTATTTCATACCTTTATTAATAAGTTTATACTTAATTCAGTTTAGCTTTAGTGGTAATATTTAGGCTCATGGATGCAACCAGTTTAATAAAGAGATCTTAAATGCAAGTGACCTTCTTTGGTGTACGTGGCTCCTGCCCTGCTCCAGGCCCTGAGTTTATCAAATATGGTGGTAATACCGCTTGTGTGCACGTTTGTTTAGATGATGGCACCGATATTATTTTAGACGCAGGCACAGGCATCAAGAACCTAGGTCAAAAGCTAGTTAAACAAACTAACGATATCCATTTGTTGCTTACACACAATCACTGGGATCATATCCAAGGTTTTCCTTTTTTTGCGCCTATCTACCAACCAGACCGCAATATTTTTATAACCCCTGGACAGATCAATTTTGATGCAAACAATGCCATTCTAGAACAAATGAGTGGCAGCTACTTCCCAGTAGATTACAAAACCTTACCATCTAACATTAAGATTATACCTCAACCAAAAGAGGTCAAGAATTGGAAAATTGGTAAAGCAAAGATTAGCCGTTTAGCCATGAACCACCCAGGTAGCGGCAGCTCGTTTTGCATTGAAGCTGATGGCAAAAAAGTCGCCTACATCACCGACAACGAGTTATATCCTCCATACAAAAAGAATACCGATTATTTAGAATGGGTTGAATTTAGTCGTGATGCTGATCTAATTATCCATGATGCACAATATATGATTTCAGATATGCCTGCTAAATCAGGCTGGGGACACTCAGTAGCAGAAGAAGCAGTGAAATTAGCCATGGGTAGTCGGGCAAAACGTATGGCGCTATATAGCCACGATCACATTCGCACAGATGACGACATTGCCGAGATAGAAAGTCATTGCAAAGAGATAATCGAAATTGGCGGCGCAGACTTAGAACTCTTTGCCGCTGCCGAGGGTTTGACAGTAATATTATAGGGAACAAGGTTTTTGTCAGAGCGTAATCAATATGCGTTGTTATTGTCGGGCGGTGGCGCCAGAGCGGCCTATCAACTCGGTGTGCTTAAAGCCATAGCCACATTTTTACCCCGCAACCAAGGTTTGCCTTTCCCGATAGTCTGCGGTAATTCAGCCGGCGCAATCAACGCAACAGGTTTAGCCTGTTATGCTTCTTGCTACCACCTTGGTTTGAGAAAATTAGAATGGGTATGGAAAAACTTTAACACTCGCCAAGTTTACGACAGCGGTATTAGAGACGTATTTAAACATTTGGCCGGTAATTTTCTGAGCAGCTTCCAATCCGAGCAAAATCAAAAGAACCCATCAAGTTTATTAAACAATCAGCCATTGAGGCGTCTTATTAGAAGTCGCTTAGATTTTCATCGTATCGATAGAAATATTTCAAGCGGCCACTTGCGGGCTATCACTATCAATGCGTCTAGTTACACAAGTCATGATTCAATCAGCTTTTACCAAGGGCAAAGCGACATCGAACCTTGGCAAAGAGAACAAAGACGCGGCATACCTTGTACCCTGAACTCAGAACATTTGATTGCTTCATCAGCTATTCCTATGCTGTTTCCACCCGTAAAAATGTTAGGTGAATTTCTTGGTGATGGCTCTGTGCATCAACTATCCCCGTTGAGTCCTGCGATTCACTTAGGAGCAGAAAAAATACTAGTCATTGGTGTTGAACAACCAGAAAAAACATCACGTTTTACCGATATGAATCGATTTCCTAGTAGCATCGCCATCGCAGGGCATTTGCTTGACACCATTTTTGCCGACACTCTTAAATCCGATCTTGAGCGCCTAAAACGAATAAACGAAACCATCGCGCATATGACTCACAAACAACAGCAACAAACCAAGCTAAAAACCATCGACACATTAGTGATCAGCCCCACGATTAATTTTAACGAAATGGCCGCCAAACACTTTCACCGTATGCCCTCAGGGATCAAAATACTGCTAAGAATGATGGGGTTGCACGATAAAGCTGACTCTAGCTTGTTAAGTTATCTATTGTTTGAAAAAGAGTTTTGCCGCGAATTGATTGATTTAGGTATGCAGGATGGGCTGGCAAGGCAGGAAGAGTTACGGAGCTTTTTATCTATATAGCATATGGTTTTTTACCTTTATGCCCTTTTGGGCAATTACTTAGCGCGCGATAGCCACTTGTAGAGTTTATGCCCAAAAGGGCACTGCCATCCCGCGCGGCGTCCGCATGACATTTTTAAACGAAATTCCTTTTGTATGACTTATTTTTTGCCTACAGCAGCATAAAGTAACAAAAATGTGCCTCTCGAGGGCGAAACTGGACTCTTTAGAAGCATAGCGTCGCCCAGTTGAACAGATCTACAAGCGGACGCCGCGCGGTACGTCGAGCTTGGGTGCCTATCATCAGGATGTGTGATTGACTAACTTGAAGCGTTTACATCAGGTAGCAATGACAAACTCACTTAACATCCATGTTACATGCCCTCCTAAATCCACCTAATAATTGGTGAGCTTTGAGTCGGGGTAGAGCAAAAGCATCGGTAGCGCGGCGACCGTTTTGTCGAATAATAACTTTTATGCCTTCGTCATTAATTAGGCTGTATCTATATACATATTGAATTCCACATCCGTATATATGCAATATTTTGTATAATCGCCGTATTTTTGCAGCTTCAAATTACAG
>Ga0209712_10004616_pt1 | contig 10907 bp, 7 predicted proteins | sample ArcOceMetagenome_FD_187443 | JGI IMG/M metagenome (GOLD analysis project Ga0209712, IMG submission 187443) | Marine eukaryotic phytoplankton communities from Arctic Ocean - Arctic Ocean - Greenland ARC118M Metagenome (SPAdes) (version 2) | ecosystem: Environmental > Aquatic > Marine > Oceanic...
GTAATCCTTGATATCATTTCTTGTTTGGTGCCATCTACATGTAAATAAACCTCTTTTGATACCGATGCTACCTGAATAATCCTCCATAATTCTATTGTACCCCTTGGTCATGTTTGCCACAACGCTCTTCGATCCCATTGAACTTCTCCTTTACCTGACTTTCAAAACCTTTCCAGTTCGCAGGACTTTTATCACGTTTTTTCACGCTTTTCGGTATCAAACATCTTGTGATTGTGATGAGCAATCTTGAGAGTGAGCCCTCTGCTTCTTTCATGTCAGGCCTTTCCCCCATCTTCCATCAAGGAAGGGCAGGAATATGTATTGCTATTTGGTCATCAAACTGCCTTCCAAACCTGTAGTCTCCAACGAATTCCTTCAAGAACTTTGATGGATGGGATTTCTCTGAGTTTCCAGATTGGAAATGTGATGATTTCCAGCAACTTGGTCGAGACGAATCACATCATCACTGCTGTCAGTTTTGCAGAAATACGGAGCCAGAGCTCCTCTTTCTGTTTTGTATGCTTTGCAGATGTTCTTGTTGCACACTTTCTCAATCTTCTCCTTGATTTTGATATTTATTGTGTCTTGACATATCATATGGAAATCATAAATCATTGGCATCCTCGGGGAGAAATTGTTTTCATTCGTTTTGACATTGGACATTTCAACCGTCCAAAACTTATGTTGCTCTTCAGCAGTCACAATTTCATCCCCCCACCCCAAATCATGCCTGATCCTGTTCCTTGAAAGAAGATTGCGAATTCTTGGCTTGGTGGGTTGTTCGATGGTCGTGAGACGACGTTTACACGTTTACAGTCCTATTAGCCTAATTTCAAATTGTTAAAAAGGAAACAACAGGTTTAAGAATCAAATAGTACGCCAGTGCAACTCAAAGTATATGCACCAACAGATGCTGTTCAACGTGAGCCCAGCCAATCCCATTACTCGCAAGTGCAAATGACTTCATCGTGATACCTTTTCATTGACCATCAAAGAGCAACGAACAAGGAACTACACAAGACAATACAATAATGCAAACCCTATTTATAACTTATTCAAATGATTGCACAGGGTTTATTTTGAAATTGCTTCCTCAAGTCCATCATTTTTCCAAATGTACTTGTCACCCCTTTTCTCTACAACAACGCATCCCTTGCATACACGCCACAAAGCCTGGGGAATAGGGGTGGGGTCATACAGGTAAAATTCTGGGAAATTTTCCTTGATCGCATCAGTAGCAGCCTGTGCCTTGTAAAAGGGAATACTAGAATCATAATGATGAGCAACGTGCGTGCTTCCAATTTTGTGATGCAAGAAATCAATAGCTCCGAATGGATCAAGCTTATCATAAGGTCTGTCAATGGTATGCAAAGCTCCTCTGACAAAGTTATGGTCATCGTCAGTGAAGTGGGGAACATCGGTATCAGTATGCTGAAGCCAGGTGTAAAGTACCAACCAACAGTTGATGACAATGAGGGGACCTCCATAAAGAGCCATGACCTCTCCGAATCCATGGCATGCAGTCCATGCAAGAAGACCACCTACAACAGCTGCAATTCCAATATCACTCTGGTATACCTTCTCCTTCCAGTTACCAGGAAAGAGCTCCTTCTTGGGCATAGGAGGTTCAGTCAATGGGTTGGGGTAGAAATGATTGGTCATTCCACGAGCGGGACCTCCAGTTGCACCCAAAAGGAGGTAACCAGGCCATCCAAAAATCAAATGAAGGAATCCCTGGACACTTGCCCAGACCTTCAATCCATTCTCTTGTCCAAATTGTGAGATATATCTTTCACGACTTTGATATGCTCCATCCTCCCCAAACTCCTCTGGAACATGTGTCTCTCCCAATTCCATGTGATTCGTGAACTGATGGTGAACAGCATGGGATCTCTGCCATGAATAGTAGGGCACCAAAAGGAATGAATGAAGAATGAATCCTATTGCATCCTGCAATTTCTTATTTTTGCTGAATGCCCCATGGCCACATTCGTGCGCCAACACCCATAGTCCCATTGCAACTGTTCCAGTGACTGCAGAATATGCAGCCCAGATGGGTAGGGTGAAGATGGAGGTACCGATTGTTCCTACCATTGCAGCTCCAACGGCGGTACATAGTGCGGTACTGATCATGGATATAGAGAGGTATCCTAGAGATTTGGCAGTCTCAGGCTCGAAACAGTCTGCTGGGATGACTGCTTTGAGATCTCTTGATTTGGGGAAGTCCTCTGCTTTGAGTGAGAGAGCTTTTCCTTTAAGTCCCTGGAAGATGAGATATAAAGTATGAAGGTGAGCATAAGCATTTGAATTGGTACGAAGAGTTTCCGTTCATTAGTTCGTTTGCTTCATTTCTATTAATGTTTAGAAATGTTTCATTTGTTTGCATCTTGATCGTTTGGTACGATATGTTGTTGCTATGATATCATACAGTAGTACCATACTGCGTTGAAGAGTCACTAACTTACAGAAAAGACAATTCCAGTAAGATCCATCATTGCTCCATTCTGATCTCCATTGTCTCCAGTCTTTTGGCTGCCCATGTCAATTCCAAGGTCGGCAGGGGTAGTAGCTACCATGCTCATAGCATTCGCTCTGCCTCTGGGCATTGCAGCGGGACTGAATGCCTGTGAGGTAGAGATGGTTGCCACCAGGAGGGCCGAAAGGGCAAGTCTGTGGTAAGCCATGATGAATACTAAGTGGTACAAGTATTTCGTCAAGGAACAAAATTGTGGATACGATAATGTTGAATCTTGTTTTGTTTTTACAGCAAGCTCGCAAGCGAGGAAGCAAGCATGCAAGCGTGATGATGACGAGGCTTTGGATTGTTCTTTTCGTCAACAAACACAACTTGAAGAAGAGAAACAACCCTTCAAGTTTTGGTGGTGCGTTTTGTTGCTTGGTGGAGAAGAAAACCACGTATGAAATCCCATTCCCACTAGGATATATTGAGCAGTGCAAGAACACTCTATAGTACCGGTATCTATCTTAGGTTATTAGGACATTTATTCTTTTTGATAGGACAGAAATAATGTTGACAGGTAATTTCAAATTTACCAGAGGTATTGTCATTTTAGAACTGGTGGCAAAGATGCTCGTCGCTATTATTTTTTGAAATCAAATCTTTGGACCAAGAAGAAATATGAGGGGCCTGTACCTTTCTTCGGCCATTCAAACAATCTTAGCACTAAGAATGTTTTCAAGTTACAAGCTAAGGTTACCAAGGTTCTTGCCCTCTTCCTACTACTATCTCCTCCTTCCTGCTGGACGTCATCTTCCTTTTCGTGTTTCGTTGTGGAATTGAAATTCCTTTCTTTGAAAGTGAAGGTAGTACCTAAATGATCAGATTGGACTTCAGTGAACCAAACACTTTCTTCTTCATCGGGGGCGACTGTAATGCGATGGAGAACGGTGTCCTTGGTTGGGAGCTCAAAGTAATCAATCGGAACTCCAGTCATGTTGACCACAGAGGATCGCATAGGATCATACGTGCTTGTAGGATCGTGCTTATCAAAGCCAAGCTTCAAGAAATAATCTGGCAATTCACCATGTTGCAACCCTAGTTTCTAAGGGTCGCCAAGCCATCTAGATTTTTCTTCTCTTCTTCGAAGAACACTCACGTTGTTCGTAAGAATCTGGCGTCACCATTTTGCAACCCTAGTTTCTAAGGGTCACCGAGCCATCTAGATTTCTCTTCTCTTCTTCGAAGCAAGAACACCACGAAACGAATTCTTACTTACCAATTACTAAGTACTTGAACTCGATTCGGATGTCATTTGTAGGGTCACCAAAACATCTAATGAGAGCAAGGGCAACTGCAAAGGTCCTTGCAATGGTAGTGGTGGTGAAATGCTGCAGCTGGAACGGACAGAGCTGCGGTACTACTAAATGGTGCAATAAGAGCCAGGGCAACTAACTGCCAAGGTACATGCAATGGGTAGTGGCTCTAGGAAGATTGATTGATTATTCATTTTGGAGGCAATCTTCTTTCATGATGGTTCTTCAACGGACGAATCAGCTCATTTCACTTTATCTTAACTAGATTGAAACTAAGGTCGGGAGGTCTCGCATGTCGAGTAAGCAAATAAAAATAAAAACATTCTTACGAAGAAGGAACACCCATGAATGGTGGAGTTAATCTTAGATACGCGGGGATTGCAAAAGACTCTGGAGATAGATGTCAGAGTACTTATAGTTCAAACCCATCGAGTTTATGGCGATCGCAATTGTTTACGCATTTTATCAAAATAATCTCTAAAGGAGAGCAATCGAGCGAGTGCGATTAAAAGGCAGATACGCGAGGCAGTTAGTACTAAGCAGGAGGAATGGTGGATTGAATACGAGTGTAAAGAAATTTGAGTAAAATGTAGAGAGTAGAGATTGCCTCGTGCAGTTGGGACAATACATGATCAGCATACAGACACGTTGTTATTTTATATTTCTGGTAGGGGCAGACTGGTAGTAAACATGCAACAGCATCCTCAAAGTTGTCTCTCATCCCACCATTCTTCAGACGGATGTTAGCAATAGCAGCTCGCAGGTCTGGATCACTATGGGTGATATTATCTATCAGATAGCCAACTCTTGAGTGTACATTTGGAAGTTGAAACTCAACATACTCCGATGCTTCCTCAAGTTGGGCAAAAGCTGCGCGATGAAGGCTCGTGAAAATCTCTAGGCTGTTTTGTCTGCCATTCCACTTGGATGACATGAGCCAGTTCAACTTATCCTTCTGTATCGATTCCCACTTGTCTACTCCGGCATGAGAGGACACGATAGCGAGGTACGCATTGCGACCTTGCTTTCTCTTGGTGAAGGGCTTGATAGTGGCCTCAAAACGAGTCCCAAGGGCTGCTTCCTCAAGAAGAGAAGAGACAGCAGCATCATCGGACCTGTAGAGTGGGTGGTTATGAGCAAGGCGCTTGATGAGCTCCTCTAGAACCGATCCACTCTCACCGAATGATGATGCCTGCTCCAATGGATCTTCTACTTCAGCAGGGACCAAGGGTTCATCACGGATAATGTAGGACAGTGATGCGCTCCTCACACCGTATGTCCTATACAAGCAATCACGGAAGGACTCCAACCATTTGGTAGGAGGTGCGTTCTTGTTTAGGACAGGGACGTCCGGCTTGGTCTGCTTGGCCAGTTTCTTGATGGCCTCCCACTCAATGTGAAACCCGCATAGGACACGACTAAAGTTCATGTTAACTGAGGTGGGTTCACGTCCGATGGAGAGATAGTAGTGGTAAGCAAGTGAAGCAATCTTCAAGTGTTTGAGGCAACTTGCAGGCATAGTGCATGCAGGGATTGCAGCAACAGCGGGAGTTACGACAATAGTGGGATCGACTAGGTCCATAACTGCTGGGATACCAGGGATAGCAACACGTAAGTTCCTTGCAGCAGCATCAAGGTCATCCTCTTCAAAGTCAAGAAATGATTCAACAGTGGACAGTCCTTCTGCGCTTAGGTGTGCAAACTGTGCTGCTGTGAGTCCCATCTGGGGATTGTTGGTGAAGAAGTTCGTGTTTTCTTGACGACTGAATACCATCTTGATTGCTCTAAAGTTAAATTGTGAGATAAAGGTCGTTGCTTTCAATGGAGATCCACCGTTGGTTCCATGAACATTTGACTTTTTGAATGGAGATCCGCCATTGGTTCCATGAAAGGTTGAGCGTTTGGATCACTTTAACTCTGTTTAAATCACTTTAAGACTTTTAGCGAGCCACAGATTTACATGGTATAGATTTGTCAGAACATTTTAGACTTAATCATTGGATATATTGGATAAATGACATTGCTTCAGCAATATTGTGACTATACCTCGCCCATTTTTACAGGATGTACGGTATGAGTTGTGTGAGATTGGAGCATTCTCATGTCATGACTTGCATGGCATCTCTAAGAGGATGGGGTGCTCCAAGATAACTTATGTTGACTTTCTTGGGTTTTAATCCAGTACTTATGTCGGTCGGCACAATGACTGGTGTTGCCGTTTGTGCCTCACTCAGACTGTGAGTGTTGAGTTCCATTCCTGAAATTAAATGTACTCTGTCTTCAGATGGCCTATCCGCATGTTTACTAACATGTATTTGCTCTTCGTATAACTCTGGCTTGGTCTCCCAGAGGTACGCATTAGATTCAACGGTCCAGGAAAGTGCCACTGATCAGGTCATTAGGGTCTTTTGGTAAAGCCCGATGACTTCCTGGATTGAAAGAGTATTTATATATATCTCCGTTGGGTCACTCATTGACCAATCTTGTACGAGCCGAAACCGTTTCAGGCTGGAGTATTATTTGAATTCTTATTCCAAAGAATGCTTTTACATGCGGCATCGCATGGTTATCATATTTGGTCCCTCCAATCATTTCCTGAAGATATTGAAAGTTCAAGGAAATATTCGTTCTTAGCATATGTGGCAACATAGCTCGTTCTGGTCGCAGTAATGGGTCTGATAAACTGTTTAAAGGTAACGAAGACCGCTAAAGTGTAGTTCTTTGTATCTAAAGATGAAGCGGTAACGTGAAAGGTACTCTTGTAATGTAAAAGTAAAATTATAACAGAAGATTTAACGATTTGGCGACGAGTACATAGTCGGTACCATAGGAATGGTACATAGGCCATACAATGGGCCTAAGCCGACGATCGTCACCTTCAAATAAATAATTATCACACGCAAGATGACCAAGGACGGTTTGTATATGAGACCTGCGGGGAGACAGAGAAAGCAGAAAGGGTATGGATTGGGTAATGGCAAGTGGGCGCCTGAGGATTATTTGCGTTAGATTGTTGCTTTATTCGTGACGTGAAAGGAGCACCAAGTGCAACATCTCAAATTTAAATGGGATAAAAAAGAAATCGTTAATTGGGACATAAATTAAAATACGACAGACAGTTGAGGAGAAAGCCACATTACTAAATAGATTACTTAGGATTACTTTCACAAGTATGCAACTTTTCACAATTGGTGCAGATCGGTATTCACCAGCAGTTGGCAGAAGTTATAAGGTGATATCCGATTACAGAAGGGATCTAACTCAGTACCCTGGACCAGTGTGAAGGCTAGACGGAAGTGGTCGTCCATACATGTAGTTGGAGTCTTTCAACCAATTAGGCTTCGTACTATCGTCGGAATTACCGTATGGCACACCGGTCCACTTTTTCTCAAGATCCTTCAGATCAGTCTGCATTAGTTCCCAAGATTTCTTCATCTTGGCAACCAATGCATGCTTATTACCTCCATTGTCAATAGGAGTCGCATCGTCGAAGATGTCTTGAAGGGGTGCGAAGTTCATGGAAGCGGTGTACTCTTGAGTATCTTCAACAATGTGTACGAAGTTAGCATACGCGGTAGCCAATGCAACGAAGGCAAGAGAACGCCACTCGTCCACAGGCATTGTGCCGCCATCAACAGGGACCTCCGTGGATCCAATTCTTGGATCCATAGCGGCTGCTACTGCTGTTGTTCCATAGAATTGATGACGAACAACAAGGTGCTGAGTAGAGTCTGCCATAAATCTGGTAACGCCTTTGACAGTTTTAAATTGATCGTATCGATCAGGCATCTTGTTCATGATTAGCTCAAGCGACTTGTAAAACCCCTGAAGAGCTTCGTCGGCGCATACATTTGCATCCGCCTCTTTTTTATTTTCACCGTAGATGGCATCTGTCATCCTCTCAGCATATTTCTTAAAAATCTCAAAGTACTGCATCTCCCATTCCAGCCCGGAAGAGAAAGGAACCCCAAATGTCAGGCCATCTTCGTCGCTCACAGTCTTCCCAATAAGAGGTTGCATTATCTTTTCGCGGTACTCAAAGTTTTCATCATCGGCATATTCGAAGTTGTTGTATTCCCTTGAAAGATAGGAGCACAAACTTTCATATCTCATGGCAAAGATTTGACTGAATACAGATCCCTCCTGGACGAGATGGGAGGTTGTCAATTCCTCTGCCAGTCCATGGGAGAACAAGTGAATGTAAAGATACAATCTGACAGGATGCGCATTGTAGGGTTGTCCACTAGACGGGTTGAGTTTGACATCGAATGAATTATGAGCCGTGACTTCCAAGAGGTTGTAGGTCATGTGAATATGGGCCAAATGTTTTCCTGCAATCACAGCGAAGTGTAAGGTAGCATTAATCATTACCTCGGCACGACGGTAAGCTTGGTTCTTCTCCTTGGGAATGATCTGAGTTTTTTCTCTTGGTGTGATTAGCCAAGCTGTCTCAAGAACATTTTCTTTCTTGTTGATCTTGAAGAAAGCAACACCACCATAGGGCTCGTAATCTTTCTTGTAGTCATAACCTTCCATGTAACGAAAGTCCAATACAAAACCTGATTTCTCTTGTTCTACCATAGCCTTGCTCTTATCGGGATCTGTTTTCGCATCATTCGCAATGTCACCAACGTCCACCAGTTTGTAAAATGGATACTCGCTTGTTTCCTCAGCAGCCTTCAAGAACGGGTTACCAATGCTATACTGACATAACCACGCAAGGATCTCTCCATCGCGAAATGCATCAATGGCGGGTTCTGGGCAATGCTGCAGATTCTTACCAAGTTCTGGAAACTCCTTCATCAGACCAATGTTGAAAAGACCCGAAGGGTAACTGTTCTGACCATCGCTAGTAATGGATAGGCGGGGCTTATTTTTAATGGATTTGTTGACGTCGGCCTGGGGGATGAAGTAGTCAAGTCTTGTAATGACCTTGAAAAGTCCAGCGACCATCTGCAACAGAGATCCTGCATTTGTTTTTACTGTCTGTGGAAGTTCTCTTTAACAAATCAGAGAGTTGGACAAAAGGAAATGTCAGTCACAAACGTTGGTGGTCACCATCGTCATTTTTAAATTCAGCATGACAAAGTGACTACTTACCCTCTGATTGCTGGAATAGCAAGATTTGGAATTACCTCATAGCGATGCGATTCTGAATACGGCTCAAGCTTGATCGGTTCAGGAATCTGGTCTGCAAAAATAGAACCCAACCTGAATGGCATTGGCTGGGAGGGGGCTCCAACCAAAACATAATAAACAAGAGACCACACACAGTAGCTCAATTCAGAACGGAAGTTCTCATACACAGTGGGCCAAAAACTCATCATCGTTTTCCAACCAATAATTGCAGAACCTACGACGAAAGGCCAGACGTATGTAGTAGTTGGTCCCAGTAGAACTTTCTCCAAATCGAATGAGAATGATGGAGACTCGTTCCCAGCAAGCGAGAGAGAAACATAGAGGGCGAGTGCAGAAGCAGTACTCAATATGTGAAAGCCAGTGCTCCTAATTGGTGTTGCAGTTGTTACGAGAAGAGCTGCAATCTGAAGCACTGGGCCTGCAGCGAGTACTATGGTCGCCACGCTACCACCAAAAGCGGCTCCTCGATGAACGATAAAGAGGAACTGAGTCACTTGCATGCCCAAGAGAGTAGGTGGCATGAATTCAAATCCACCGGCACTGTATCCACCTGAAAACAAAGCCGGTGCTAAAGCAAAGCACAAGGCGACCAGAAAGTACATTTGAAAGGTCAACAGTGTTTCGTTGTCCTCGGGAACTGTCATACAGACTGCGAAGAAAAAAACCGTTGTAGTAACAAAGGCAAGATTCAAGAGGCGAACCCTTGCCACCCAAGTGGTCAACGGGTTCAGAAGGGTCATGAATGGTTTGCCAATGAGGAGAAGGACTAGTTCGAAAACAAATCCCAATCCGGCACCCCAAATGGTAAAGTAGAATGGTAACTTGATCCAGAGAGGAGTATGCTCCTTAATGCAGTCTTCTTCGCCGTCCTCGCACTGAGGACTACCAGGAAGAGAAAGGTTGCAGAGGTCTTTGATCAAATCTGTTGGTTCTTCGGTATCGTATGCAATACCTGGAAAGAAGCATGGGATCACCTCGATGAAGTCCTTGAAGGATTCGATGTCTACGGTAGGACGAGGAGTATGCCAGCGTGTCTTGTGTTTAACTACCTTGAGACGATGAAAAGCGGCAGAAGGAGTACTGAGCTGATTCACCGAATAAAAAGAGAGGGCAGTCATCAACGCTAGACTCAAGATAGATAGAAGGGAAGGGAAGAAGCCAAACGTTTTGACGGCTGGTTCCGGTTTGAAGCGCACATCAACAAAGCCGCTCCTGAAATCGACAGGTGATCTGCTTCCAGAAAACATGGTAGGTGGTGTAGTAATAATGACTTTGCTTCAGTTGTTTCTTGAATTATATGTGTGTGGTGAGGTATCTTTCGATTTCAGTTTTTACGATCGCTTTTGAATGTTTCCAAGATCCAAGATCCAATATCCAAGATATTCATTTACGACCAACGTCAAGATTCAAAGATGTTGTTCAAGTTGAAACTGCAATATCCCGATATGGTAAATATAGGCCATTGATCCATATCAATGCAAATATTTGCACAGTCTGAGGCCCGTGCAGTCCGTTCTAAAAAAAAGGCATCTAATTCTAATTCTAAAACATATTCCTTGTCATTTAGCTTATACAATATTCATGTGTGACTATTTCAGACTAATGGCCTTGCAATTAGATTCAGATTAGATTTCGAAGCCGAAAATAAATAGGTGAAAAAATGGGCTTCTGGCATGTGTTGAAAGTTCAGTGTTTCTATTACGATAGTAATAGGATAAGGTTGGAGACAACGTAAAAGGTACTTAGGTAAGTGAGTTAACTACAGTGTTAACTCCGTGTACTTCACAAGAATAAAGTAAAGAGTAAATGAGGTAAGACTCATAACCTGACAGACCATGAGATTTTGTCACTCTCCTCGAGTAGGTCATGCATAAATGACTTAGTCGTTCACAAATTCGAACTTAGTCACTTGAATTGAACATTATCTGACCTCGCAATTCTTTCTTCTTTGCCGCTGGTAGTGATTTTGTTAGAATATCACTGAGATTGTAATT
>Ga0209712_10004617_pt1 | contig 10907 bp, 9 predicted proteins | sample ArcOceMetagenome_FD_187443 | JGI IMG/M metagenome (GOLD analysis project Ga0209712, IMG submission 187443) | Marine eukaryotic phytoplankton communities from Arctic Ocean - Arctic Ocean - Greenland ARC118M Metagenome (SPAdes) (version 2) | ecosystem: Environmental > Aquatic > Marine > Oceanic...
GTCCTGCCGCCCCAGCAATTGGCTGGCCGACAGCACCATTAGCGTCTTGCCCGCCGTCAGAACCGGCACGGCCAGATCGTTGAACAGGGCGGGCGGCAGGGTTTCGATCACCAGATCACAGTGATCAGCAATCTCGCCCAGTTCATAGCAGGGCACGGGGGTCGACAACTGCGCATTCGCTTCTTCCGCGCGCGGCGCGGAGCGGGCAGAAAACCCGGCCAGCGTGCAGCCGGGGATGCCCCCCTGATCCAACTCTTGTGCAATGCGCAGGCCAATTGCACCCATTCCGGCAATCCCGATTTTCATGCGCAGTACCTCTTGACCATTTCGACAATTCGATGTGCAGCCATCACAGCCGCCGTGTGGTCCTGCGAAAAGTTCAGGCGGATGCTGGACGTTGTGTGCGGCGAAAATTCAGAGCCAGGCGTGACCGTGACCCCGGCTTGCAGGCGCAACAGACGTATGAAAAACTCAGGCGATACCACCAGTTCGGGTAATTCGGGAAACACATAGCTGCCCGCCTGCGATGTGGCTGTGCGAAAGCCCGCCGCGCGGAACACAGCCAGCAGATCATCGCGGATCGCCTCGTGCTGTGCGATGCGCGCGTCCATCCAGCCCTCGGGTTCGTGAAACCACGTCTTGAGCGCGGCCTGACTGTAGCCCGCGGCGCGCAGGGAAACGATGGCTTGCAGCTTTTCCATCCGGTCGATCAGCGCAGCAGATCCAAAGGCCACGCCAAGGCGAAAGCCGCTAAGGGATTCCGTCTTAGACGGGCCCATGATGGTGACCAGTTTGTCGGGCCGCGTCGCACAGGCCCGCAAATGGGTATAGCATTCGCCACTATAAAGCAGCCGGGAATACAGCTGATCCACGATCAGGGTCAGATCATATTGCGCCGCAAGATCTGCGATCCGCGTGATAGCGGTCTCGCCAAAAACCTGACCCGTCGGATTGTTCGGTGTCGAAAAGACAAACACCTCTGCCCCCGCCTTGCACGCGGTCTCCAGCGCATCAAGATTGGGGCCATTCTGGTCGGGTGTGTCGTGATACCGCAGCGGAATCGGCAGGATCTCTCCGCCAAAGAACCGCACCAATTTGCGGTTGGCGAAATAATCCGGCTCGATGATAGCCACCTTGGTGCCCTGATCCACAACAGCGCCAAGCGCCAGAAACAGCGCGCCCTGTGTGCCCGGTGTAATGATCAACTCGTCCACAGGATCGACCGGAGCGCCGGTAAAATCTGCAAGGCTTCTGGCCACATCCGCACGGATCCCGGCAGCGCCGCGATATTCGGTATAGGCCTGCGCACCACCCAGATCATAACCCGCCTCCCAAGCCTCGCGCGCGCCGGGCATGGGCACAAAGGTATCCACGTCACCATGGGAAAAATCAACCGCACGACCGGGGATCACGTCACCGCGCACCACAGATTTCAAGTCATCCGCGTTTTGTCGCACCTCTTGGCCGGGCGCGTTTTCGGCTCCCAGTCCTGCGAACTTTGCTTCCAAATTGCTCATACCCGACTCCCTTCGGCAAGATTTCACCAGCGTTATCCCAGCAGCGTGCCTCGCACGAGACCAGAGCAGCTGATTTGCTTTAATATCCAATTTTTCTTTTGCGCACACTTCTAGATCATCATTCTGCAGATGCAACGGCTGGCAGCTGCCAAACAAATGAAAACTCGCACCGGATTGCTGGCATAATCTAAATCTATGCGCTCAATAATTGACGCCACTCAGCGATAGCAGCGGCATGGTTCAGCTTGACAGCGATGCGTGATTAGAGATGGCGTTCGTGCAGCCCCACACAGCCAACCTAACCCCACACCCAGCCCCTGTTGCGCCTTTAGCGAACCACTATGGCCTCAATAGGCAAACAGCTGCGTAACCGCGTGCCAAATCAAACAAGTTTGCATCAATGCGCAGGCGTGCGGGCGCGTGGTGAACATAATGGGTGTACGAATATTGTGCAGGCCGGGTATCGAGACGAAGAAAATTGTGTTGCGTTTGTACTAATTTTAAGAAGCCACTCTGCGATCTGATGTGGGTTCGCATTACACGGACATCACCCCTCTGAGGAAGTGAAATTAAAACGACGCGGCGGCGGCGGTTCATTAGCGTCCGAGGGAATTTTAAAGAAAGCCAAAACCTTAAATATCTTCGGCGTGTTGCGTTTGTAGGTCCAAAGATTTGGGCAACACTGTGAAGCGGATATCGTAAAAAGCTACATTGACATAATTGTTATTGCGCCGCCTTGTGCCAACATGGAACGCAAAACACAGATGGATACGTTTGGTGCAGTTGCACTTACGCTTTTTGCACTGAACCTAGCCTTCAATCAGGTTGTAGTCAAAGTAACAGCTGGAGGCTTTGAGCCTATTTTTGGAGCTGGTGTACGGTCCCTTGGTGGCATGTTGGTTTTGTTGCTTTGGATGTCTTGGCGTGATGTTGGGATTGCATTGCCCAGAGCTGCAGTGCTTGGTGCAACCATTTCGGGCCTTTTGTTCGCGTTTGAATTCATGTGTCTATTTACTGCGTTGGATTTGACTACTGTGTCGCGGACCTCCATCATCTTTTATTCGATGCCAGTTTGGCTGGCACTATTGGCTCATACGCTTCTACCGGGTGAACGCCTGTCAGGCTTGAGGGCGATTGGGCTTGGTTTGGCGATGGTGGGTGTGACCTTGGCAGTACTTGATCGCAGCTTGGGTGAGGTTTCGTTATTGGGGGATCTTCTAGCATTGGGTGCCGCGCTCAGTTGGGCTGGGATCGCACTATGCGTTCGGGTAACTCCGTTTTCCGAAGTGCCGGCTGAGCAGCAGTTGATTTGGCAATTAATCGTTTCCGCACCGTTGTTATTATTAGCTGCACCGTTCTTTGGCGGATATTTACGTGAAATTGAGCCCATTCATATCGCAGGTATGTTGTTTCAGATTTTCGCTGTCGCTAGCTTTGGATTTTTGATTTGGTTTGCCTTGATGAAAATTTATCCTGCATCATCTGTTGCATCATTCAGCTTTTTATCTCCTGTATTTGCTGTGATTTTGGGGTGGCTAATTTTGGATGAAAAAATAGGTGCGCAAATTTGGTTGGCTCTTGGGTTGGTTGCCAGTGGGATATTTTTGATCAACCGCCGTTAGGAGCGAAAACATATGACCGTCTAGTCGGGTACTGCGGCATAAACGGTGCGGACTTTGGGCGATACATGATGCAGAACTCTGCCTGCAAAGTTTGAAAAAAATACGATGTGTGGGATAGGTATTAAATGCGTACGGTTGTTGTAATATTGCTGATAAATTTTTGTTCAAACGTTTGGGCCAATAATGTTGTTACTGGAAGTGCAGGTAACAAATTAGAAGGGAAAGTTGTTTCTCAATTCAACAGTCCTTGGGCGATGTCTTTCATTAACAACGACAATCTTCTGGTTACTACAAAAGCTGGAAAACTTTGGCTCGTAAGTACGAGTGGTGAACCGTCTTTGGTATCTGGAGTTCCAAAGGTTTTTATAGGTGGTCAAGGCGGTTTAGGTGATGTCGTTATTCATCCAAATTTTATAAAAAATAGACTAGTTTATATTTCTTACATCAATTCAGACAATGCAGGAGAGACACGATATGCGTCTGTAATACGTGGCACATTAGAAAACTCAGATAAACCACAACTGAACAATATTGAAACCATTTGGAAGCAAACACCCCCTCAAGCAGGGAAAGGACATTTTTCCCATAGAATTGCATTTGGCCTTGATGGAACACAACACACTGGAAAGATTTTCATCACATCTGGCGACAGGCAAGAGCAAACCCCGGCACAGCAATGGGACAAAGCATTAGGAAAAATTATCCGCCTTAACGAGGATGGTACCATACCTAAAGACAACCCATTTCAGGACAAAGGTGACCTCGCAAAAACCTTTTGGACAGTCGGTCACAGGAATGCCCTTGGAATTGCATTTGCCAAAGATGGTCAGCTGTGGGCGCACGAAATGGGTCCAAGGCATGGAGATGAGCTTAATTTAATCGTAGCCGGTGAAAATTACGGATGGCCAATCGTATCGGAAGGCAATCATTATAGTGGAGCAAGAATTCCCGTTCATGAAACAAGACCGGAATTCATGGCGCCAAAACTTTATTGGGTGCCTACGATGGCTCCATCAGGATTAGTTTTTTACGAAGGGGACGAGTTTTCTGAGTGGAAAGGAAATGCATTTATTGGAGGGTTAAAAAGCAAGGCACTGGTCCGAATAGGCTTTGATGATGGAGAGCCTTTTGAAGCTGAACGCTTCAGTTGGGCTAAAAGAGTCAGAGATGTAGAAATGGATCATGATGGAGCCATTTGGGTAATAGAAGATGGCCCGAATGGCAGGTTAATTAAATTTATAAAACCAACTGAATAAGTTCATGCGGCATAGAGGTGGCGTTCCTGCAGCCCCACACACCCAACCTAACCCCACACCCAGCCCCTGTTGCGCCCTTAGCGGACCATAGTGGCCAAATGAAGAACTTCAGGCCAGGTTTCATATAGCGAAATGGAGAGTGTTTTGTCATTGGGCTACGCTATAAATCAGCCCTGCCCTATTCAAGCCAGTTTACTCTGACAACTGCTCTCACGAAGTGGTTCAATTTCTGTGCCGCATGATGATTGACTTGATATGCCTTTTACGGGTGTTCAAGTTTGTCTGACAACACCGTTCAAAGCATTTTAACAGGAAATACGTATTTATTTTAATTTTTTATGAGAAATTATAAAATGCCCCTGAGGTTCCAGAGTTCTGGAAACAGTTCCACCTCCAACATTTGGCGCAGATATTTCACACCTGATGTGCCCCCAGTACCACGTTTAAACCCAATGATCCGCTCTACTGTAGTTACGTGATTGAAGCGCCAGCGGCGAAAATAATCTTCGAGATCCACTAGCTTTTCGGCAAGCGCGTAAAGCGCCCAGTACTGCTTCGGGTTTTTGTAAACTTTGACCCAAGCAGACATAACGGCTTCATTGGCCAGATGAGGCGTATTTGAAGTATAAACTACAGAAGGAAATATTGTGCCTGTGGCTTCTGCAAGCAGATCAAGAACGACGTGATACAATGACTTTGTCTGCAGCTCTTGGTCTAACATGCGATGCAATTCGGGCCGATGTTCATGAATTTTCATCATAGCCGGATTTCGGTTTCCAAGCATAAATTCAATCAAACGATACTGATGTGATTGGAAGCCAGACGAGGTTCCTAGATTGTCGCGAAATTGGGTATATTCGCTGGGCGTCATGGTTCGTAACACGTCCCATGCACTGTTGAGTTGTTCAAATATCCGCGCAACACGCGCCAACATTTTCATAGCGGGATCAATCTCTTGTTTAATAAGATGAGTACGAGCTGTGGACAGTTCATGTAGGCAAAGCCGCATCCACAATTCAGAGGTCTGATGCTGGATAATAAATAGCATCTCGTCATGAGCTGCGGATTGAAGTTTCTGTGCGCCCAAAATTGGGTCTAGTGACAAGTAATCACTATAGGACATGTCTTTCGATAACGACATAATTACGCCATCTTTTTCAAGATCTAAAACAGTCATATTATGTACTCCTTCTGAAAAATAATGCCTTAGTTGTGAGAAAATCTCGAAATAAAAGTGACATGTTCACCGAACTTCGCGATGTTGACAGAAAAATATCGCCACATGCGACTGTCTGAAAATTGCCATAAATTGATCTATTGCCCACAAGGTTCTTTAAGTCAATATATTTTATATCTGAAATTTTATACTTGAAGTAAATGGTTTTCCAAGTCATGATTCTTTCAAGAATTGAACTGGAGACGACGCATAATGAAAATCGCATGCCTTGGTGGTGGACCTGCTGGTCTATACTTTGCTATTTCTATGAAGCTGCGTGATCCCAATTCTGATGTTGTTGTTCTGGAACGAAACAAAGCCAATGATACTTTTGGGTGGGGTGTAGTTCTATCGGATGAGACACTCGACAATCTGCATGCAAACGATCCAGTTAGTGCTGCAGCAATTCGTGAACATTTTGCCTATTGGGACGACATCGCCTTGCATTTTCGTGGCGAACGTATCGTGTCCACAGGTCATGGGTTTTGCGGAATTGGCCGCAAGAAACTGTTGTTGTTATTACAAGAACGAGCCCACGCATTAGGCGTCGATCTGCGATATGAGACCCAAGTGGACAGCGCCGATAGTTACCGCGTCGAATACGATGTTGTGGTGGCATGTGACGGGCTGAATTCGCAGACTCGGACGTTGTATCAAGACACGTTCAAACCTGCAGTGGATGAAAGGTTGTGTCAGTTCGTCTGGCTCGGCACCCAGCAAACGTTCAAGGACGCGTTCACCTTTATTTTTGAGGAAACCAAACACGGTTGGGTCTGGGTTCACGCCTATCAATTTGATGAAAATACGGCGACATTCATTGTAGAATGCACCCAAGAAACGTTTGATGCGTGGGGCTTTGGCGACATGTCTCAGCAAGGGAGCATTGCAATCTGTGAAGATATTTTCAAAGAGCACTTGGGCGACCACCCCTTGATGACAAACGCCAATCACATCCGTGGGTCCGCTTGGATCCGCTTCCCTCGTGTCCTGTGCGAGAAATGGAGCCATGAGAATGTTGTGTTGCTTGGTGACGCTGCTGCGACCGCCCATTTTTCAATCGGATCAGGAACCAAGTTGGCGTTAGAAAGTGCCGCAGCGCTTGCAAAGCAAATCCACGAAAAACCTACCCTCAAAGAAGCATTTGGCACTTATGAAGATGATCGCCGACTTGAGGTATTGCGACTTCAATCGGCTGCACGCAATTCACTCGAATGGTTTGAACAGGTGGAACGTTATCTTGAACTGGATCCGGTTCAATTAAATTATTCCATGCTGACTCGCAGCCAAAGGATTAGCCACGAAAACCTACGTGAGCGCGATCCAAACTGGCTTGAATCTGCCGAACGCTGGTTTATGAACCAAGGAGGAATGCCTTCTGATGCCCCTCTACGGACGCCAATGTTCACACCGTTCAAAATACGTGACATGCAGCTTAAGAACCGCATCGTTGTTTCCCCAATGGCACAGTATAAAGCAACTGACGGTACGCCCGATGATTGGCATCTGATTCATTACGGCGAGCGTGCAAAAGGTGGTGCGGGGCTTATTTATACCGAAATGACCTGTGTCAGCGCTGAGGGACGGATAACGCCGGGTTGTCCAGGCCTTTATACCCCTGAACATGAGGCTGGCTGGGCGCGACTAACTAAGTTTGTTCATGACCAGACAGATGCAAAAATCTGCTGCCAGATAGGCCATTCCGGTCGAAAAGGTTCTACCAACATCGGTTGGGAAGGTATGGACGCGCCGCTGGCTTCGGGGAATTGGGAAACCTTATCCTGCTCGGCAATTGCGTGGTCCAAAGAAAACATAGCGCCACGTGAAATTTCACTGCCGGAAATGGACCAAGTAAAAGCAGAGTTTGTCACCGCTACACAAATGGCAGATCGCGCAGGATTTGACATGATCGAACTTCACGCCGCACATGGATATTTGGTATCGTCCTTTATTTCGCCGGTTTCGAATGCGCGGGCGGACGCGTATGGCGGCAGTCTTGAAAACCGGATGCGCTGGCCTTTAGACGTTCTCAAAGCCATGCGCGACGCGTGGCCAGCCAACAAACCTATGTCAGTACGTATTTCGGCAAATGATTGGGTTGGTGACGATGGTGTCACTCCCCATGAGGCTATTGAGATTGCAAAGATGTTCGCACAAGCAGGTGCCGATCTGATCGATGTCTCTGCCGGTCAAACAACTATCGAAGGACAACCTGTCTATGGGCGGATGTTCCAGACACCATTTTCTGATTTGATCCGGAATGAGGCTGGCTTACGTACTATGGCTGTGGGCAATATTTATGAAGCGGACCATGCCAATTCGATCCTGATGGCGGGCCGCGCTGATCTGGTGGCCGTTGGCCGCCCCCATCTTGCAAACCCCTACTGGACGCTACACGAGGCCGTAAAAATCGGTGATCGAGTTGCAACGGATTGGGCAAAACCGTACGAGGCGGGTCGCGATCAACTTTGGAGGCTCGCTGACCGCGAAGCAGAAATGGCTGATAAAAAATGAATATTTTGGGAAAACATGTTGTTGTGACTGGTGGCGGCACAGGTGTGGGTGCAAAAACGGCTCGCCAATTTGCCGATGCCGGTGCTAATGTCACGATCATGGGACGTACTGAACATAGTTTGGCAGAGCAAGGATTGCCCTATCAGGTTTGTGACGTCACCGATCCAGATGCAGTCATGGCCGCCCTTGACGTCGCTCGCGCCGCACACGGTCCTGTAGCGGTAATGGTGGCCAACGCAGGTACTGCATCAAGCGTCCCTTTTGCGAAACTTACCCCTAATGCCTTAAATGAAATGATGTCCGTCAACTTGAATGGCGTCATTAATTGTTGGCAAGCTACGTTGCCAGACATGAAAGTGGCAGGTTGGGGTCGAATGATTGCAATCGCTTCGACAGCAGGTTTACGTGGGTATCCCTATGTCAGCGCATATTGCGCTGCAAAGCATGCGGTTGTTGGGCTCACACGATCGTTGGCGCGGGAACTGGCACGCACAGGCATTACTGTAAATGCGATCTGCCCGGGGTTCATAGAAACACCGCTGTTGGATCGATCCATTGCAAAAATCATTAAGGCTACAGGCATGAACACAGAAGAAGCGGCGCAAGCCTTGAGGGCTGACAATCCCCAAGGGCGGTTTATTCAAACAGATGAAGTCGCAGGTACTGCCTTTTGGCTTTGTACCGATGCAGCGCGTTCCATAAATGGGCACGCCCTTGCCCTTTCGGGAGGAGAGATATGATCCCTCAGCCAGTCATTCCTACAGAACCAATGTCGAAAACGCGCCTGCGCTTGTGGTTGAAACTTCTCAAAACTAGCAGACGGATCGAAGCAGAACTACGCCGTCGTTTTCGAGATGATTACGCGACTACCCTACCCCGCTTTGATGTAATGGCAGCCCTATCGCGTTTTCCAGATGGTTTGAAAATGAGCGAACTATCCGATCTCTTGCGAGTCTCCAATGGCAACGTCACAGGCATCGTCGACAGGCTGACAAATGACGGACATGCATTGCGCGTGGCTGTCCCCGGTGATCGTCGTGCGCAATTGGCTCGGCTGACACCCACGGGACAGACCACCTTTACCAAATTGGCTCAAGCCCACGAAGCTTGGCTGGATGAATTGTTTAAGAGATTAGACGTTGATGATGCGACCGCCGTTCATGTTTTACTCGGAAAAACAGAAAGGGAAATCAATGCGCACTGACATAACACATTTTCATTGCCGGATTTCTGGCCAGATCGCGTTTGTAAACCTTAATAGGCCCGACCGAAAGAACCCCCTGACTTTTGAAAGCTATGCAGAACTGCGCGACTGGTTCCGCGATCTTGCATATGCCGAGGATGTCCATGCCGTGGTTTTTGGGTCTAACGGTGGGAACTTTAGTTCTGGTGGCGATGTGCATGAAATCATCGGGCCATTGACAAAAATGTCGATGAAGGAGCTTTTGCAATTCACGCGTATGACCGGCGATCTTGTCAAAGCGATGATACATTGCGGAAAACCCATCATAGCAGCGATTGATGGCATTTGCGTTGGCGCAGGCGCGATTATAGCCATGGCTTCCGACCTTCGCATTGCAACCCCATCTGCAAAGGTAGCGTTTCTGTTCAACCGTGTTGGTCTGGCAGGTTGTGATATGGGGGCTTGCGCCATCCTGCCCCGGATCATCGGACAAGGGCGTGCGGCAGAACTACTTTATCTTGGGCGGTCGATGAGTGCAGACGAAGGCGAACGTTGGGGGTTCTTCAATAATGTTGTCGAGGCGGATGCATTAGAAACAACAGCCGCTGAAATGGCGAAACAGATTGTTGCTGGCCCTACATTTGCCAATTCGATCACCAAAACGATGTTGGCCCAAGAATGGTCCATGACCATCGACCAGGCAATCGAAGCCGAGGCACAGGCCCAAGCGCTTTGTATGCAAGGCAACGACTTCACACGTGCATATGATGCGTTTGTCGCGAAAGAAAAACCAACGTTTGGAGGTGACTGATGGCCGATCGTTCCTTTCTAACATGGCCGTTCTTCGACGATAGCCACCGTGTTTTAGCCGACAAGTTAGACAAATGGGCACAAGCCAATTTATCACAACTGGACCACAGTGATACAGATGCGACGTGTCGCAGCCTCGTTCAGATGATGGGCGATGCGGGTTGGTTGGAACACTCCGCATCAGAGACCGGAATATTTGACGTCCGCACACTGTGTTTGATCCGCGAAACATTAGCGCGTCACGATGGTTTGGCTGATTTCGTATTTGCGATGCAGGGCCTAGGAACCGCTGCAATTACACTGTTTGGGACGCAGACACAAAAGGCAACTTGGCTCATGCAAACCCGTTCAGGTCGTGTAATATCAGCCTTTGCACTGACCGAACCACAGTCAGGTTCTGACGTAGCCAATTCGACAATGACGGCGACGCGCGACGGTGACTTTTATGTTCTAAATGGTGAGAAAACGTGGATCTCCAACGGAGGCATCGCTAATGTTTACACAGTGTTTGCCCGCACGGGTGAGGCCCCAGGCGCCAAAGGTTTGTCAGCCTTTATTGTCCCCGCTGACACCGCTGGGCTGAACATCAAAGAACGGCTTGAAACAATTGCGCCGCATCCGTTGGCAACGCTTGAGTTCAAAGACTGTCGTGTCCCTGCCGCAGATATGATTGGGGCATCTGGGCAAGGATTTAGGATCGCAATGTCGGTTTTAGATGTTTTCCGCTCAACCGTTGCGGCAGCCGCCCTTGGCTTTGCGAGGCGTGCCCTTGATGAGGCCTTGACCCGCGTG
>Ga0209712_10004623_pt1 | contig 10898 bp, 10 predicted proteins | sample ArcOceMetagenome_FD_187443 | JGI IMG/M metagenome (GOLD analysis project Ga0209712, IMG submission 187443) | Marine eukaryotic phytoplankton communities from Arctic Ocean - Arctic Ocean - Greenland ARC118M Metagenome (SPAdes) (version 2) | ecosystem: Environmental > Aquatic > Marine > Oceanic...
CACCATTCTGCCCAAAAATCAACTAACACAGGACCAGCTGCATTGATAACATCAGCCTCGAAACTGTCATCAGATAACTGGATAATTTTGTCGCTCATTATTTTCTCCGTAATTTTTCTCTCGCTGATATGACTCAGCGTGGTTATGATTGTTATATAGAAACTGGTTTTTAATGCAAGCAATGATAAGCTATAAGCTATGCCAACTACACATTTAACCGATACAAAATTTTCAGACTTACCTATCCATCAGCAGGTTGTAGATGCGTTGTCTGAGGCCAATTTCAACCTTTGCACACCTATTCAAGCGTTGAGTTTGCCGCCATTACTAGAAGGTAATGATCTTGCCGGACAAGCGCAAACAGGAACTGGTAAAACCATTGCATTTTTGGTGGCCACTTTCCACTGTTTGTTAACTAACCCTCAAGACTCAAAACGTCAACCTAGGGCAATTATTATGGCGCCCACCCGTGAGTTAGCTGTGCAAATTTTTAACGATGCAGAACTACTTAGCAAGCACACAGGTCTGTCGCTTGGTTTAATTTATGGGGGCGAGGGCTATCAAAGTCAACGGGAGAAATTGCAAGGTGGTGTAGATATTATTATTGGTACTACGGGTCGTATTATCGATTACTATAAACAAAATATCTTTTCATTAGCCGCTATTCAGGTTGCGGTTCTAGACGAAGCTGACCGTATGTTCGATCTTGGCTTTATCAAGGATATTCGTTATTTATTTAACAGAATGCCCAAACCTACCGAACGCTTGAGTATGCTGTTTTCTGCTACCTTGTCCTATCGCGTTCAAGAGTTGGCTTACGATCACATGGATAATCCTACACATGTTCAGATTGAGCCGGAAAGAAAAACTGCTGAACGGGTAAAGGAGGAACTATTTTATCCATCAGACGAAGACAAACCATACCTTCTACTTACTTTGATGGAAGAAGAATGGCCAGATAAAGCTATAGTATTTGCGAACACTAAACATGGCTGTGAAAGAATTTCTGATTGGTTAGAAGCTGACAAGCATAGGGTGGGTTTGTTAAGCGGTGATGTACCTCAGAATAAACGCCTAAAAATACTAGAGAATTTCACCAGTGGTGTGCTTGATGTATTAGTCGCCACAGACGTAGCAGCGCGTGGTTTACATATTCCTATGGTGAGTCATGTCTTTAACTACGATTTACCCGACGATGCAGAAGATTATGTGCACCGTATAGGTAGAACAGGTCGTGCTGGTGAAAGTGGTAGTTCCATTAGTTTTGCTTGCGAAAAATATGCCTTAAATTTACCAGCGATTGAGGAATATGTTCAACACTCAATACCAGTGACAGACTACAATCCAAATGATTTAATGCGTGACATCACCCCACCTAAACCTCGTTTTAAAAAGCGTATGCAAAGCGGTAAGAGTCACCAAAAACGTCCTTCAGGTCCACGTCCTAATCGAAATAGATGAATAATAATACCGAAGTCATTGCTCCCTTCGCTCAGCCTGAGCAACTGTATGCAGCTGTAGACCTAGGCTCCAACAGTTTTCATATGGTCATTGTTCGGGTTGTGGCTGGTAGTGTGCATATTATTGGTAAGGTGAAGCAAAAAGTGCGTCTTGCCGCTGGGCTAGATGAAAATATGCTGTTAGACCAATCTAGCCTCGAAAGAGGATGGAAGTGCCTTGAAACATTCGCCGAACGTTTACAGGATATTCCCCTTTCAAATATAAAAATCGTGGGTACTGCTACTTTACGTTTGGCAGCTAACGCTGACGTATTTATAAAAACAGCTGAAAAAATTCTCAAACATAAATTGAATGTGATTGATGGTGAGGAGGAGGCCAGACAAATATACTTGGGTGTGGCTTACACTTCGGCTAACCAAGGCAATTCTTTGGTTATTGATATTGGCGGCGCAAGTACAGAAGTGATTGTCGGCAATGATATGACCCCAATTCATTTAGTTAGTATGAATATGGGATGTGTTACTTTTAAGGAACGGTTTTTTACTGATGGCAGTATATCAGAGCAGAGTTTTGAGCTTGCGATTAATGAAGCCAAGTCTTTATTAGAGCCAGTGATAAATGATTTTATTCATTTTGACTGGCAGCAATGTTTAGGCGCATCAGGTACTCCCCAAGCTATTACTGATATTTTGGTGACACAAGGGATCAGTGACTCTATCCGCATTGATTATCTGCGTAATCTAAAACAGCAATGTATTGACTGTGTGACCATAGATTTATTACAAATAGATGGTTTAATTGAATCAAGACGAGCGATTTTTCCTAGTGGCTTGGCCATACTGATTGCCCTTTTTGAACAATTAAATATCCAAGAAATGCATATATCAGGTGGGGCGCTTCGCGAAGGCCTTATTTATGGCATGTTAGATAACATGCAGCAAAATGATCGTAGATTGCAAACACTAGAGCAATGTATTGAGCGTTTTCACATAGACCCTGAACACGCTTATCGCGTCAAAGGTATTGCACTTAGTCTGTTCAATCAAGTGCAAAACCAGATGCTCTTAGGTAAGGTAGAGTGTGAAGCGATGTTGATGGCATCTGCTATGTTGCATGAGACTGGTCTGCATATCGAATACAAACTGCACCATCAACATGGCGCTTATATTCTTAGCCATTTACCCATGGTGGGTTATACACAACAGCAACGTGCTGGTATCAAAACGTTAGTGCAAAGCCATAGACAGGAAATTAACCTCGGTTTGTTTGACTCTTTCCATCCAGAGGTGCGCCAAGCACTTTTGGTGTTAGTCAGAGTATTACGCTTATCTTGCTTACTCTCCATCCGCCGCAAAGACAATTTGCTGGCAGATTTTAATCTCGTCATTTCAGATGAAAAGTGGACGCTCACTTTTCCTGAAGGTTGGTTAAAATCACACCCATTGATTGATGCGGAGCTAGCCAACGAAAAATGGCAACAGCATAAAGTAGGTTGGATATTAGAGTGTTTTTAAATTTTATCTTGTTGATTTAGAATAACAAAAACAGATAAAAATTAAGAGGTTGTTGTTTAATTATGAAGCCAAAGCTTTCTAGTCTGATTTCATAAGTATGGCTGCCTGCTTTGCAAAGTAGGTCAAAATGCCATCTGCACCAGCTCGCTTAAAAGCCATTAGAGATTCTAAAATTACCTCATTTTCATTCAGCCAGCCATTAGCAAACGCCGCTTTGTGCATGGCGTATTCGCCACTGACTTGGTAGGCAAAAGTGGGCACTTTGAATTCGTCTTTGCAGCGCCTGACTATATCTAGATAAGGCATGCCGGGTTTAACCATCACCATGTCTGCACCCTCTTTTAAGTCCAAGGCGATTTCGCGCATAGCTTCGTCTGAGTTGGCGGGATCCATTTGGTAACTTTTCTTATTACCACCTTTAATATTACCTGCTGAGCCCACTGCGTCTCTGAATGGCCCATAATAGCTTGAAGCGTATTTAGCCGAATAAGCCATGATACAGGTGTTAATAAAGCCATGACTTTCGAGTGCTTGGCGAAGTGCGCCGACACGTCCATCCATCATGTCAGAGGGTGCAACGATATCAGCGCCTGCTTGTGCATGAGATAATGCTTGTTTGACTAAAACCTCGATAGTTTCATCGTTTAACACATAACCTTGCTCGTCAATCAGGCCATCTTGGCCGTGAGAGGTAAAAGGGTCGAGTGCTACGTCTGTGATAACAGCAATGTTAGGTATTGCTTGTTTGATGGCGCGAACGGCTCTTTGCGCTAAGCCATCTGGATTATAAGCTTCGCTTGCACACAATGTCTTGGCTTGCACGGGTGTCACGGGAAACAATGCAATAGCAGGAATACCAAGTTCTACAAGTTCATGTGCCTCTTTGACTAACAAATCGATAGATAAACGCTCTACACCGGGCATAGAGGAAACGGATTCTTTTTGATTTACACCTTCTAACACAAACATGGGGTAGATTAAATCACTGACGGTTAGTGTGTTTTCTGCAACTAACCTGCGGGTAAAATCCTGTTTGCGCAATCTGCGCATACGTGTATTGGGAAATTGTTCAATCATGATTAATCCTGCTATTGAATGAAGTCTAAATGGAGGCCTTGCACATTATTTCGACCTGCATTTTTTGCGACGTATAATTGTTTATCTGCCAAGGCTAAAATATTGTCTTCAGGTTGGTTTAACTTGGCTATTGCGGTACATATACCTGCGCTAATAGTAATATTGATTGATATTTCTCCTGCTTGAATGGTGGTTTTTTGTATTTCAGCTCTAAGCTGTTCAGCTAAGGTTAAAGCACCTTCCAAGTCTGTGTTAGGCAAAATTAGGGCGAACTCTTCGCCACCAAAACGAGATACATCATCACCGGGCCTTTTTAAAACTTTTTTAAGTGTATGGGCAACTATTTTAATACATTCGTCGCCAACTAAATGGCCATATTGATCATTTACATTTTTGAAATAGTCAATGTCTACCATCACTACAGATAATTGGGTTTGTTCACGTCGACTTCTACGTATTTCTGCCTGATATTTTTTGTCAAAATAATCGCGATTATGAAGCCCTGTTAATGCATCTAGGGAGTTTTTTTCTTGTAGTTCACGATTGATATCAGATAGTTCACGGAGAGTCACTTCTAACTCTAAGGTGCGCTCTTGTACTTTATATTCAAGCTCTTTTGAGACATCTTCTTGCAATGCTAACATATTTTTTTGTGCACTCTGGGTTTGACGCTCTTTGTTCAATAACGCTGCTTGTGTATTGAGTAACATTTGGTGTTGTTGATTGTGACTAACAGCCAGGATAAGTGCTAGAAGCACCGATTCTATGCCGGCACCTAGCATCAATAAGTAATATGAAGGTATCTTAAAGTCCATGATATTGAGTGTGTCTAGGCTAACGGTAAGAGCACAGACGAAAAGTACGGACCATGCCAAAGTATAATAGCCAGCGATGGCTAAACCTTTTACCCACAACCAGATTGCCACGACCAGAATAAGTAATCCACTGACACATAACATCAGCAAAAATGCTTTAATAAAAACGGGTAAAGGAATAAAAAAACTAATAATTAAACCGAATAGAAAAATATAAGCTGTTGTTTTCAGTAGTGCGCTTAGCTTGGTATTAAACGCTTTGACATTGAGTAAACCTTCGCAAAATAAAATTGATAAAAACATGGCTAAACTACCAAAAATACCGACTGCATGTTGCTGTAGCCAAGGGGAGTTAGGCCAAATATAGTGATAGCCTAAGCCTTGAAGTGCTAACAAAGTTAAGCCCAAGAAAATAACATAACCGGCGTACATCAAAAATATGGGGGTGCGCGTTGTGATAAAAAAAAACAGGTTACTTAATCCTATTGCCAGTATCAGACCAAAAAATCCACCCATGATTAAGCCACTTTTACTGGTAAATTCTAAATACTCATTTTGCGTCCAGATATGTAAGGGAAGGCCCACTGGACCTTTTGAATAAGTGCTGACGTATACTTCTATTGAATGCCCACTTGTTGGTACTGGAAATATAAAATTTTCATGTTTGATTGTGCGTTGCGAGAAAGTCAAAGTGTCACCAGCCTGATACGCTGCTAATATTTTTTTGTCCTGTGTAAACCAAATATTAACACTGTCCAATAGTGCATCCTCAATTTCTAAGAGCCTGGGTTCTGCTGGGTGGATGTGACTGATGGTAAATTTGAACCAATGCAACTCATCAGACAGGCCTAACCGTGTTAGATCTTGTCTTGGCTGTTGCCAAATACTATCTGTGGCACTGAGAATGCTAGCAATTGAATACTGTTTTTTAGTATCCACTAAGTGAGCAACGCCTTGCACTACAGTTTGGCTTGGGCGGATTTGACTAGAAAAATTAGCTGCTGTAAAAATGACTGCAGTACAAAAAATACTGAAGATCAACAATAGCCAGTTTTTGCTTAGGATGATCCTAAAAGGATTATTCGGCAAAGCCAGCACTCATGGTTGGAATTTTAAATAGTGCTTGTGTATTAGCTTGGCTCGCTAATTTTAATGTGGTTAAGTCCGTGCCCATCAAATTGGCTGCTTCCTTTGCTACGAATGGCAGATAGGCAGGTTCGTTATTGCCATTGTCCACTTTACGGTTGTTGGGTAAACCCTTAGGGCGTAAATAGGGAGCGTCGGTTTCCAACAAAATACGATTTAAAGGCAGTGATTTAACTGCTTCGCGCAATGTTTGCCCACGCTTAAGATCACATACCCAACCGGTTATGCCAATATACAAGTCTAGGTCTAAGTAACGATTCATCTGTTCAGTGTCGCCAGTAAAACAATGTACTACGCCACCTTTTAATGCTTTACGATATTTTGTTAATAATTCAACCTGAGCTTCAAACGCATCGCGCTCATGTAAAAAAACAGGCAAGCCTAATTCACAAGCTAATTTAAGTTGTTGTTCAAAGGCAAACAGTTGTTGGTCTGGGGTAGAAAAATTTCGATTGAAATCTAAACCACATTCGCCAATGGCCACTACAGATTTAGAGTTAGCTAAGGTTTGCAGTTCATTTAGAGTTTCAATACCAAATTCACTAGCGTCGTGGGGGTGCACACCAATAGTCGCAGACAAATGGTCGGGATATTGTTGGGCTAAATGAACGGCTTGTTGGCTCTTATCTATATTGGTACCGGTAATAATGATATGGCTGACACCAGCGGTTAAGGCGCGTTTAAATACTGGCTCAAAAAACAGTCTTTTGTCAGTAAAATTGACACCAATATCAGACCAAGTCATTAACCTATCTCATTCGTTTAGCACGGATACGCTTATTTGCGTTTTCTTTACTTATAAAAAAGGAGCCAAACGCACCACGCTCGATAATAATTACGTTATTTTTTCGTAAATTTAAACGGATGCTATCTGTTTGACGCCATACCTGCTTATTATCTAGGGTAATTACTAGCTTTCCGTAAGGAGTTTTTTCGATCTTGTTTATTGTGGCTTGGATCTGATTGATGAAATTCTTTGAGCGCTGTTTATTTTCTTGACCAAATTCTGCCTGTTGTTGATTGGTATTGTCTTCTTGCTCGTTAGTGATGACTGGTAAAGGAGCTTGGTGTCTTACCTTGTGCTGTTGTTGATTAGTCTTATCTGCTTGCTCGGTAGTGATGACTTGCAAGGGAGCTTGGTGTTTTACATCGTGCTGTTTGGGTTGGTTGTTTACATTTTTATCGACCACTTCGTCGTAACAGGCTAAGCGTTGTATATCATCGTTATTTTTAGTGCATAGTGATAATTTATCTAAGAGTGTATTGGCTATACCAAATGGGCTCGCCAGTATTAATAACAATCCAAATATACTTAAATAATTCATAGTTTATCCTGTTGTTCAATTTCTATTTTTTTTCGAGAGTAAATACCACCAAACACAATGCCAACTTCAAATAAAATCCACATGGGTATGGCAAGTAGCGTTTGCGATATAATGTCGGGCGGTGTCAGTAGCATACCTACAACAAATACACCTACAATTACATATGGGCGTTTTGCTCTCAACGCATCTGGTGTTGTAAAACCAGTCCAACACATCAGCACTACTGCTACAGGTATTTCAAATGCCAGCCCAAATGCAAAGAAAATCTTAAGAACAAAATTTAGATAACTACTGATGTCAGTGCTGATGACTACCCCTTCAAGCTCCAGACTAGTAAAAAACGAAAAGGCTAAAGGAAAGACCACGTAGTAGGCAAAAGCCATACCTAGATAAAATAATAAGGTACTCGAGAATAACAACGGTGCCACCAAACGCTTTTCGTTTTTATACAAACCAGGCGCTACAAACCCCCAAATTTGGTAGAGTACAACTGGGATAGCAATAAAAAATGACAACACCATAGTTAGTTTGAAAGGTGCAAAAAAGGGAGATGCCACATCGGTGGCAATCATCTGTGCGTTTTCTGGTAGCGTGTCTAACAATGGCGTCGCCAACCAGTGGTATAAGTCTTGTGCAAAATAAACCAAGCACAAAAATACGACAAAAACGCTAATAACGGCTTTTAATACACGTCCTCTGAGCTCAATTAAATGAGCAATTAAGCTATTCGGTTCAGCCATGTTAGTTACTCTTTTGAATAGGGTTTTTGGACGGACTTAGCTGCATCACGAAGTTCATCAACAGATTTTTGTAGCTCAGGAGATAGATTTTTAAGGTCCTTTTGCTCGGCTTTCTTCAAATTTTCATGTAATTCATGAATTTTGAACTGTTGCTCGACTTCTTGACGAAAGCCGCTGGCCATGCCCTTAATACTGCGAACTGTTTTCATAGTCGAGCGAATGGCACCGGGTAACCTTTCAGGTCCCAAAACCACTAGACCTAATATAGTAATAATTAACAGTTCGAAAAAGCCAATATCAAACATTAATTATTCTCTTTATGTTCACTCTTTGTTTGCTGAACAGTACTTTTTGAATTTTCAGCATCTCCAGAGCTTTCAGTGGATTTATCTTCGACTGTCTCTTTAGTAACGAAATCAGCATCCGCATCCTTTTCCTTATCATCATCGCTCATAGCTTTCTTAAAGCCTTTCATCGCAGAGCCTAAATCTCCACCTAAACCGCGTAGTTTTTTAGTACCAAAAAGCAATACTACGATAACCAAAATAATCACCAACTGCATGGGGCTAATGCCAAACATAAAATACTCCTAGAGACTGTATATTTTTCATTATACTTAGCTTATTTAAAAGGTCACTGGATTTGATAGCAAAATCTAGGTTGTTTGACTTTTAAATCACTAATTGCGTTAATCTAAAATCTGAAACGTCAATGGTTTGCCTATCAATTAACTGTTTAGGGATGTTTGTGCCGTGAGGATAAGTATGAAAAAAGTTATTTTATTCTTTTTGAGTATGGGTTTTTTATCAAGTCTTATGGCTGAAGAGCTACAGCAAGAATATGCATGGTTGGATACCATGCACCAGAGTATTGCATCTTCGGTCAACACAAGCGCTTTATGGTTTGATGATTTTTTTGCCTTAAACGAATTTAAAGCTCGTGAGGAAGCATATGGTGAAGCGCGCATTCGATTAGGTTGGGAGCCCAGAAGCCGCAATGTAAATGAGTTTGAGGTCCGCTTTAAAGTAAGGGTGAAATTGCCCAATTTGAAAAATCGTGCTGATCTGGTTTTATCAGATTATGACGATGACAGGCCGGTTAATGATATCCAAGCCTCCGGAGTTGATGACTTTGTCGAGCAGAATCGTTTTAGTTTAGCTCTGCGCTGGAGAAGTAGTCCTGAGAGTGGATTGTCACATCGTATCGGTGTGGGCCGTCGGTTGCAGCCGTTTTTCAAAAGTCGTTATCGGAATTCCCATCTTTTGACAAATAAAACTATTTTACGCTGGGAAACGTCTGCTTATATGTATAGTGATGATGGCTTGGGAGCTGATTTTTCTTGGCAATTAGGTTACACCGCTACTAAACAGTCAATATATAGATGGAATAATCATTTTTATTTCAGAGACCGGACCAACGATTGGCTTTGGCAACATAGCTTACAAAAGCTTACTCAATTTGATGAAAAAAACGCATTAATAGCAGGAATTTATATTGAAGGTCTAAGCCGCCCAAATTATCGTCTAGATGAATATTTGATTAGCTTAAGATGGCGTAAAAATGCACTACGTAAATGGCTATTTTACGAAGTTGAACCTTTTATATTGTGGAGGAGGGATGAGAGATTTTCCGCCTCTTACGGTATCGCTCTACGTGTAGAAGGTTTTTTTGGTAAGTTGTAAGCACCGCTGTCAGATAAAATATTTCTAACGTTGTTTAAATAAAAAGAGTATGAGCCTGCAAGCATCGACAGGCTTTATTTCCGTTTATTTCTAAATGCAAAGAACCAGCAACCTAGCCCGATTAAATCGAAGCAACCACTGGGCCACCAATTATCTTGGTATATAGGTAAGATTGCCCCGATAATAAACAAAGTTGCACCCATTATCATCAGTAAAGTGCTGGTGTGTTGTTGTCTAAATTGCTCTTGCTGTGTTTCGAATTGTATCTTTTGTTGTTCAGGTAACGCTTTAACTTGTTTTAAGGTGTCATAAACTAAGTCTGGTATTTCTGGTAATTTCTCAGACCAATAAGGTAAATTGGTTGAAATCTTTTGATACATGGCTTTGAGGCCAATTTGTTCTTTCATCCAATTCTCTAAAAAGGGTTTTGCGGTTTTCCATAAATCAAGCTGTGGGTATAACTGACGCCCTAAGCCTTCGATATAAAGCAAGGTTTTCTGCAAGAGAACCAGCTGTGGTTGTATCACCATATTGAAACGTCTGGCGGTATTAAATAGTTGCAGCAACACATTACTAAATTCAATTTCTGCTAAGGGCTTTTGAAAAATAGGCTCGCATACTTTGCGAATGGATGCTTCGAAGTCGTCGATATCGGTATCCGATGGTACCCAGCCTGAGTCGACGTGTAGTTGCGCTACTTTACGATAATTACGATTAAAAAAGGCGATGAAATTTTCGGCTAAATAACGTTTGTCTTCGCTATTGAGTGTGCCGACTATGCCAAAATCTATAGTGATATATTGGGGATCATTAGGATTAACAGTAGATACAAAGATATTGCCAGGATGCATATCTGCATGGAAGAAACTATCACGAAACACCTGAGTAAAAAACACTTCTACACCGCGCTCTGCCAGTCTTTTCATGTTGGTATTACGGGCAACGAGTTGCTTGATATCAGATATAGGTGTGCCGTAAATTCGTTCCATAACCATGACGTTTTTATGGCTATAGTCACTGTATATAGTTGGCACATATAGAGCTGTTGAGTTTTCAAAATTTCGCTTGAACTGAATGCCATTGGCAGCTTCATGGGTTAAGTCTAATTCATCAATAATAGTGCGTTTATATTCCTCGA
>Ga0209712_10004624_pt1 | contig 10898 bp, 9 predicted proteins | sample ArcOceMetagenome_FD_187443 | JGI IMG/M metagenome (GOLD analysis project Ga0209712, IMG submission 187443) | Marine eukaryotic phytoplankton communities from Arctic Ocean - Arctic Ocean - Greenland ARC118M Metagenome (SPAdes) (version 2) | ecosystem: Environmental > Aquatic > Marine > Oceanic...
GTTTTAAACCGCCAAATTCAGCACGAGCAAAAGTCCTCAGATGAAATCTGATATTTTAATGGCCTGAAATCTACGGAATAATCGCCACTAAATGGCTGCTGTGTGTGTGATGGGGATTTGATGGTGCACCGAAAGGGATTCGAACCCCTGACCCCCTGATTCGTAGTCAGGTACTCTATCCAGCTGAGCTATCGGTGCACTGAGCGCGGAAATAGCGGCAGGCGCACGCGGATGCAAGGGTAATATTGCGAATAGTTCAGTTGTTTTTTTTTGGCAGGCGAATGGAAAAGATCGTGCCCAGCGCATCGGTTTTTTCGAGCATCAAACTGCCGCCATGGCCTCGGACCAATTCCGCACTGATCGCCAGTCCCAAACCGGAGCCGCCCTTAGTGGTTCCACCTTGAAATGCGGTAAATAAATTTTCTTGCGCACGCTTTGGCAGGCCAGGGCCATCATCTTCAACCATGACCCACCAATGGGTGAGGTCTTCTCCCCCCGAAACCGTGATCACACCGCCCCGATGCGCAGATTGCAAAGCTTGGCGGGCATTTCGGCAGAGGTTGGAGACCACGCGGTACAGTTGCTCGGGATCAGCCTGCAATTCAAGGTCCGCGGTCACCACCATGTCGTAGGCGATCTCCCCTTCACTGGCTAAGTTCTCCCCCTCCAGCACATCTTCAATAAGGCCGGCCACCTTCACCATTTCAAGTGTCGGCACAGGCTCTTCAGCGCGACCATAGACCAGAGTGGTTTCGCAAAGATTGACCGCCCGAGAGATAGAACGCACCAGCTTTGGCGCCAAACGCGCCACTATGGGATCTTCGCTGGCCTCTATCCGGTTGGTAAACAATTGCGCCGAAGTCAAGATATTACGCAGGTCATGGCTGATTTTCGCGACAGCTCCACCAAGCTGGGCCAAACGCTCCTTTTGCTTCAACGCCCCCGTCAGCTCAATCTGCATGGATTGCATCGCATCCTGTGCTTCGCGCAGCTCACGCAGGCGCGCATTGGGGGTGATGATACGGCGGGCATCTTCGGGCGCATTGGCATAGGATTGCATATGATTGACCACGCTGCGAATGGGCAGAACCAAAGCTTGCCGCACAGCCCAAAACAACAGCACGGCCGTAAAAATGGAAATCGCAGCCGAGAGCCACAACACTCGTAGTCCGTAATCCATCATCGCAATACGCAGCCCGGTGGAGGACATTGTGACCTCAATCATCACCCCAGCGCTGCGCACCGGGGTGCCCAAGACGCGAATAACATTTTCCCTTGGGTCTATGAGACGCAAAATCGCGTCACGGATAAGGTCATAGGCAGACGGATCCCGCAGGTCATAGGAGGCCAAGACGGATTGGGGAATCGGCGATGATAACATCAGTTGCCGCACCTCATCGCGCCGCAGCACCACGTTGTAGACTTCAGCCGTAGCCAAGAGTTCGGCCTCCAATTCAGTGGATATCATATGCTCCGCTTCCAAGGCCAGTGAAGCGATCTGCGCCCGTTCCAGCCGGGCATTCAAGTAATCTTGCCGGAACCGCGCAACCGACGGGACAAATATCAACACCTCCGCCAGCATGACGAAGACCACTGTCAAAATAAAAAAACGCCCTGAAAGTGTGTTGAACATCTTACCCTAACTAGTGCGTTACACTATAAAGCGCTGCACGAAAGCGACCACCCGTTTAACCATAAGGCTTTCAAACAGTTTGGGCGAAAAATATGCGCCCACAACCCGTTTATTGATTTCCCCCATGGACGGATAGGGCAATATCGTGGCGGCTATGGCCGACACCTTAAGATTATTGGCAATGGCCATCGCCCAAAGTCCAATCAGCTCCCCAGCCCCAGCGCCGGCAATGGAGGCACCAACCGGCCGGCCTTTAACAATCATCACTTTGATCAATCCATTGGTTTTGCAAGTGGCAATCGCGCGATCACTGCCGGAGAAATCAAACCGAGCCACGTCAAGGCGCGCGCCAAACTTCTCGCGGGCTTGCGCCTCTGTCAGGCCCACCTGCGCCAGCTCGGGATCTGTATAGGTCGCCCAAGGTATATGATCCACCTTCGCCTTGGCCGGCAGCCCAAACAGCATAGCGCGGGTGATGACACCCGCATGATACCCGGCAACATGAGTAAATTGCAGCCCACCGGCCACATCTCCAATGGCATATACCCGGCGGTTGCTGGTGCGCAGGCCCGCATCGACTCTAATGCCACCTCGGTGATACTCTATGGCAGCGGCATCCAGGTTCAGCTTTTCAATATTCACCTTACGACCCACGGCCACCAAAAGATGCGTACCTTTGAAAGTCCCGTTTGATGTTTCTACTGTGATATCACCCGCCATGCCTGAAATATTCTGAGCCAAGGCCTCCTCTACAATAGAGACACCCTCGTCACGCAGCTTTTGCAAAACAATCGCGGCCATTTCAGGATCGTCTTTACCAAAAGCTTTTTGCCCCTCAATCACTGTGACAGCACAGCCCAGACGACGGTGTGCTTGCGCCATCTCCATGCCGACGGGCCCGCCACCGATCACCAGCAAATGCGCTGGCTTGTCGCGCAGCTCAAAGATCGTTTCATTGGTATGATAGGGCACGTCGGCCAATCCCGAGATGGGCGGGACAAAAGGTCCTGACCCAGTCGCCACAACAACCCGCCGCGCCGTGATAATAGTGTCGCCCGCTTGAACTTCGGTTGGAGATATAAAGCGGCCAAACTCTTGGATCACCTTTACACCCAGCCCTTCAAATCGCTCTACACTGTCATGCGGCTCAATGCTCGCCACCACGGAGCGCACGAAGTCTTTCGCCTTGGCATAGTCAGATTTGGTCACTATCGGTGATACCCCAATAGTAGCCCCCAAAGTCTGCCCATAGGCCGCTGCACCCGCCGCAAGCAGAGCCTTAGAGGGCACACAGCCATAGTTCAGGCAGTCCCCCCCCATCTTATGTCCCTCCAGCAACACAACCCTTGCCCCCATCTGGACAGCACCCGCCGCGACCGACAATCCCCCAGAGCCTGCGCCAATCACCAATACGTCTGTTTTAAGAGTTTTCATGATTAAAGTCCTTTTTTGCCGCGGACAAATTTCAAAATAATGGGCAGCGCAGATAGGGCACAAAGACCCAGAATCGGCAAGATGATCTGCGGTTCCCAAAACACACTAAGATCAGGTGTCTCGCCACGTGCAAATATCTCACCCATCCCCGCCCCAATGGAGGTAAAGACCAAAGCGCCAGGGAAAATACCAAAAAAGGTAGAGATCACAAACCGGCGCACCGGAACATCCAAAAAGCTTGGCACCAAATTCGCCAGGAAAAAAGGCACGCCAGGAACAAGGCGTATCAAAAACAACATCGCCCATTGATTCTCATCAACACCATGCTTGATTTTCTTAACCAAACCCTCAGAATTTTCCAAAGAGGCTGCAAGGCGCGCTCCAAATCCCCAACGCGCCGCTAAAAATATCGTGGTCGCCCCAAGCGTGGCGCCAATCATGTTGTAAAATACGCCTGGAAATGTCGCAAATAAAAATCCACCGGTGATGGACAGAATCAATCCGCCCGGCACCGAGAAGGCTACAAACAGCATATAGGCCAGCACGAAGGTCAAAATAGCGGCTCCGTAGTTTGAATCGCGAAAGCTCAGCAGGGTTTCCCGATGCTCTCGCAGTATTTCGAAGCTCAGATAATCGAGCGAAAAATAGTAACCGGTGATAGCCACTATCAGCAAAAGGGTTAAAGCGCTATATTTCGAAAGCTTCCTTAGAAGTAATGAGATTTGAACGTCCATATCAATTTCCTGTGTTATATGTCTGCTAGACATGCCAGTCTAAACAGTTCCCTCCTAGCCCCTCCACGCTTGATTGATGATAATGTCAGAAATGTTTCAATGTTTTTGCAATGAGAACCAGTTTTTCGCTAAAATATCGCATTGTCTGTTTGACTCACCCGCAATCAGGCCATAAAGGCTGGGTCCTGAAATAAATGGCTTAGCACTTGAGCTGATCCAACCCGGAGACACCGCGATGAAACGCACATTCCAACCATCGAACCTCGTTCGCAAACGCCGTCACGGCTTTCGGTCACGCATGTCGACCAAAGCAGGCCGTAAAATTCTGAATGCACGTCGCGCACGTGGTCGGAAATCATTGAGCGCATAAGCGCTCTTCAGTGATGACTGATAGTTTACACAAAAAGTCCGGTGAACCTGTTTCACCGGACTTTTTATCGTTAGAACGGCTCACGCAGCGTAAAGACTTTTTACGCCTCGCCCATGCCCAACGCGTGCATTCCACTAGTTTTGTTTTGCAATCTCGCGATCGCAAAGATGATGCGCCCATGCGCATTGGCTTCACCTGTTCAAAAAAGGTGGGCAATGCTGTGGCACGTAACAAAGCCAAACGCCGGTTGCGTGAAATTGCGCGCTGGATTATGCCGCAAGAAGGTCAGGCGGGGCACGATTATGTTTTGATCGGCCGAGCCAATGTGACAGCCACCACCAATTTTTCCGCCATGCAGGCAGAACTTTCTACCGCTTTGCAAAAGCTGCGAACTAAGCCATGAATATCTTCGCCCATATCGTCGCTGTACCGGTGCGGGCTTACCGACTGATTTTCAGCCCATGGGTTGGCTTCAATTGCCGCTACCAACCAACCTGTTCAGCCTATGCTCTGGAAGCCTTGGAAAAGCATGGCGCCCTCAAAGGCAGCTGGCTCACGATGCGCCGTTTGGGGCGATGTCACCCTTTCGGTGGCGATGGCTATGACCCAGTTCCGGACAAGCACAACAACTAGCTGTGTCGCGAAAACTACATTTGCAATCTTCTGATCCCGCCGTCTTGATCTAATCGAGACCTCTAGCCGGAAAGCCCTCATTCGCAACATATTGATGGGAAATCTTAAAGTGACATTTTCGAATTATTGCCTCCGTTGCGCGCTTTGGCACTCGAACCTCTAAGCCTTATCAAGGCAGTGTGTCCGCCCCCTAGGCTGACCACCCACGCCGGTCATTCGGCACATTTTCACAAACCAACACCATCCATTTAAGCCATTAGGCCAGCGCTGAGGCTGTTCATATTCAAAGCAATTAGCGTGCAGGACACAGGCGGGAGACTTGACATGAACTTTATTAAACTGGGCTATTTATTTGCAGATTTCTGACAACTGATCGCAGACCATAGCCACCATCGGTTTTTACTCAAATTGTGCAGGCAACATTACAAACCGCAGCTGCAAACCCAAAAACTGACTGCCGGCGATCCTTCACATACCCAAGGATATCGGTTTACCACACGAGCATGAAACGCCCAGCCCTTATATATTCCTATAGAAGGCGCCGGTGCTGGCACTGGCGCTTGTAAGAGGGGTTCGATACCCTTACCCTGAGCCGAATAACTGCTAACACTCTGTATTCATTCGATACAGTATACCTCAGTTTACTGCAATAAGGAGTATTCTGGTCAGTAATTTGGTCAGTAATTGGCTAGGGGACGAGTGCCACCCCACCCCCTAGGGATGCCGTGTATGAGCCTGACCCCAGATTGGTGGCTGGAGTTCGTAAACTAGCAGTATGTGGCTGTGAGGGGCTATGTTGACAGTTTCTACTAAGCAGAGTGTGGGGACTGCTTGTGGATGCTACCTCAACGAGGGAGTTGCCCCCTATTTATTACCCTTTCTCGTTAAAGAAGAGAGATAAGAGTGTAGGCAGTGTAGGCAAATCGCAAAAGTCCCCAGAGATCTCCCAGTAGAAAGTTTCCCAAAATGCCTACACTACCTACACTACCTACACTAATCTGGGCTTAGAACTGCAGAACTGGCTGGATACCCTGCCACTGCATCCCACTAGAAGTACGGGACTGGTAGACGCCGGTTAGTTTGTCCAAGGCTTTCTTGAAGGCGTTGGTAGACTGAGGCTTACGACCAATGGCTTGGCAGAAATGGTGAGTGTTTTGTCATCCAGAGACGTTATAAAGTCGCTCTGACCGCTTCAAGCAAGTTTAATATGACAAAGCCCAAATGACCTCTTCTAACGCTAGATAATGCCTCAACATGAGGTCGTTAAATGTCCAGAAAGTTTCTTTTTATTATTGAGCTTCACACTTGAATTTGGATACAATCATTTGCAAAATATTAGTTTTGTTACCTGAGAATACTGCCTTCTTGTTGAATTTTGCGCAGTGATCTATTGCCAGCACTTTTACATTGTTCGGTAATTGCGCGCATTCGTTTAACTCAGAGGAAAATGTTTGAAAAGGGTTGCAACCAGAATCAAATCCCATTGAAATAATAGCGTACGTAATTTCTAGATTTTCTGGCGATGATTTAGTCACTTTTGGTGGAAAAATAGTAGCAATGTTTTTTGATGAAACATCGGTTACATCTCTACTTGTCCCAGTGTCTAAGCACCCCACCAATAATGTACAACAAAAACTTATTACCAAAGATTTTCTTAACATCTGACACGCACCCTTTGATCTGTTTGTTTAAACAAATATTGTTACTACCCAATAAAATTATTTCAAGTTATTTATGCAATAACTGACCGGTTAGAAGAATTAATTAATAACTGATGCTTACTTAGGGTATGCCACTGCTAGTAAGGCAGTTTGTGGCGGACAGGCAGGGAGTTCATCGCCTAGTACATCCATCATCAATCAGCTAACACTCTGTATTCACTCGATACACCATACCTCAGTTCACTACAATAGGGCGCATATTGGTCAGTAATTGACTAGGGGGCGAGTGCCTATGGGGCGTCTGGCGGTATCGTCCATGACCCTGACCCGAGATTGGTGGCTGGAGTTCGTAAACTAAGCGTATCAGCCTTTATGAGCCAGTGTTGACGGTTTCCATATGAGAAGTGGGCGGTGGCTGGGTATACGGAAGAGATAGCCGCTTACTACTATGCTGATTGCAGCTGTTTGATGTCAGTTATCCCAGAATATTGTTATTGCTAGATCAAGGCTGCGGGTATGGGTCAGACGGGTCTATGGGGTAACTATAGTTGAGTTCTGCCAGAGATGAGCTTGGAGCTTTGGTAACCAGTTACATATTAGTTTCGGGTTAGATGACCGTCCTTATGATCCTTAAAGGGACAAAGTGCTATAAGACTATATAGGAACCTGTCCCTTTAACGGTATCACTCCCCCGAAACTTTAGGCTCAGTTGGCATTGCGATGAATGAACTAGAGGCTAATCACCAAAGGCTACTGTCGTCGCAATGGATGCCCAGTTGCAAATTTATGTTAGTCTTACCTATCACAGTTTTGCATTATTGATGGCATGTCTGACTTTAGCCAAGCGTTTAATAAATAATGCTGTAGTTTCGGATTGGTAGTCCCCACTATCAGGGTCTAAAAGGTCTCGAAATGTTTTACCAGGGATCACGAGGCATGAACCTGCCTTTTCACACACAGCGGTTGCAGATCGATCCTTTACCTCTATCAGCCCCATCTCACCTAGAAGTTCTCCAGCTTCTAAGTTAGCTAAAGTTTTTTCTTGAGATGTTCCATGCGACTTTACCACTTTTACAGTTCCACTTTTTATGAGGTAGACTGCAACAGATGGGTCTCCTTCTTCAAAAAGAATATCGCCTTTGCGCATAGATTTTGTGATACAGGCCACCGTTAATTTAGTAAGTTCTTCCACACTTAGAGCCCCAAAGCGTTCTTCAAGATACGAACTCCGGATTTTACGCAATTCTACAAGGCATCCAATAACAGTCGGAATTGTAATCGCTAGATTATATCCCATGTGCAGTTTTGGGCGGCCTGGCATGCCGTCGAATCCGGTTATTTGTTCCAGCATTCCGTTGTTAGCTAGTATACCAAACTTTCCACCTGCTTGATAAAAATTAAGCATAGTCTCCTGGATTCCAGCTGGCACGGCCATAAATCTGTTTCCATCAACGTGCACTGTTGCCCAAACTTGCTGGAAACCAGGTAGTATTGGGGTTTGATCGAAGTAATAGAAATACGTTATCGTAAGATGTTCGACTCCATGCCAGCTCAAACAAATCAGTGCGATAAGAAGCCATATATTGTGCACGAAATAGAACAAAACTAATGCGGTTCCAAAGTAACCTATTAGTTCCCAAATTAAATGTACAATTTCTAAGTCAAGTTGTCCGAATATTGCGCAAGCTGCCGGTCCTGAAATGTAATTACCCGCAGCATCGAACATTGGAAATCCATCATCTCCAGCTTTTGCAATAACGTCAACTGAAAAGTAAGTCGGCAGAATGGCCTCGTCACGTATGCCTAGCCCTAAGGCATTATTATAATTTGTTAGATTATCAATTGGCGGCGGGCATGCCACGGTGCCATTAAAATAGGATAACTGTATTACCTGAATTAAATGTTCTGCGAAGTGTCCAATTTGCATTATCGTAAATAGAGCCAATACTGCGATGATTGAATAATTTTTTACTTTCCAAACACCTTCAAAAAGTACTAATGGAATCCATGGTGCAAGCGTGTAGAGCACAATTAAATATAATGGGTTTCCTGCAATAATAGCATTGATCTGCAATAGGTAGGATAAGAATGCTGTAACTATAATTACTTTAGTTGAAATTCCTTCAAACCTCAAAAAACTAGTAATAAAATTAAACATTTTTTTTATGTCCTTTTAAATCTATAAACAAAAAAGGCTAGAGGTGCGAAACACAAAATCAGTATCATAAAAAGAAATAGTGCTTTACTTGACCAATCTTCTGACCCAAAACCTGGAGCCACGCCAAGCCCAAAATCACCACAGAATGCCATAACGTTTGAAGGGAATAGAAGGAATAGACAGGTGGTAATTTGGTTTCGCATTATTGATTTCGTCTTTTTCTGCGCAACAAGAAGTAGTAGATAATGGAACCTCCAGTCATCAAAACAAAAGAAGTCAAAAATACGTGAATTCGAGCCATCCAATGCACAGCCTCAAAATCAGGCGCTACGCTTCCCACTGCGGAAACTACGACCGTAGGTTGTAAAATCATAATAAAAAGCAAGATAATTGCTTTAAGCTTATTTGCTAGTTTCACACGTTTCTCTCCTTGCATTTTTCCAAATATCACCAAAATTTCTTACAAGTGCGATTATCATAGCGCAAATAATGCCAGTAGATGAATAAATCTGAAAATAAGTTTTGTTTTACTTGCAAATAGAGCTGCCAATCTAATGAGAACTCGCATCGGATTGCTGGCTCAGCCCAACTCTATGCGTTCAATAACTGACGCCACTCAGCGAGAGCAGCGACACGGTTTAGCTTGAAATTGGTGCGTGAATAGAGATGGCATCCGAACAAAATTACCCCTTGCATAAAAGGAGCCGTCCACACATGACAATACCCCACTGGATACCACAAAATTGACTTTTTGTAATAAAATTTTGAGCGGTTCTTGAAAGATAATCCATCATACAGAACGCCATATTGCTTATGTTATCAAAGCGCATAAATCCCATTTATTTTTACAAATTCCAAGAGATCCATCAACATATTTTGTAAAATCGTGGGTTCAGTGCCGTCTTATATCCACTCCTCAGTGGTTACGATGAGCCAAAAACACTCTCTTATCAAATTACCACATTTGGACCCATAGGTGCTGACGTTAGACTTAAAGGCTCCCTAAAATCCATATAATTCTAACAAAAAACGTTTTTCACATTTTTAGATAAATGAAATCTATTATTGTTTTTCAAAACAGCTCAGCTAATATCCTATAGAAGATATTTTTAACAGATCCATTATATCATATTGGAAGTAGCACTCAAATCTTTAAATTAAAGTTCCAAAGGAGAATTTAGTTATGCGCAGTCTTGGGGTTATTTTTTTAGCCGACATTGTGGGGTATTCTAAAATGATGGCTCAGGATGAGGCTGGCACTTTGGTTAAGCTCCGCGAATTTGCCAGGGACGTAATTGGCCCCTCACTAAAAAAACATGACGGAACCATGATTAAGTCTCTCGGAGATGGCTGGCTCATTGAATTTAAGAGCGCCACAACCGCTGTTAGTTGTGCTCAGGAATGGCAAAGCATTACAAAAAAAGAGGGTAAGATTAGCCTTAGGGTCGGCATTCACCTTGGTGATGTCGAGCATGAGGAAGGTCCACCACCAGACGTATATGGCGACACAGTGAACATAGCAGCGCGGCTGGAGTCAATTGCTGAGACCGGTGATGTAGCTATATCGACATCTACATATTTGTGCCTAGACCAAAACCAAGCAGCGTCTTTCAACAACTGTGGAAAACAAACTCTAAAGAACATTGCAACACCAGTTGAAGTATGGAGCACCGGGAGATTAAATGTAGGGTCCAAAGGCATGTCTCAAGACCGCGACAAGCCAGCGATATCAATAAAACCTATTAATGGTTCGAGCAGCCTTGTGGCTGCATTTTGTGCCGAATTAACAAACGATTTGGAGAGTTACCTTGGCAAAAAAGACTGGATAGACTCGTTAATCCAAAAAAACCCTAGCGAGGACGATTACCAAATAATTGGCTCTGTTTTGCCAAATGGGCCCAACTTTGAAGTTCATATCACTTTGAAAGCACCAGGAGGAAAAACTTTGTGGTCGGGCAGCACGGCTGGAGCATTGAGGCAGATCTCACAATTTAGTGATACCGTTGCCGACCAAATTTCGGTTAAAATTTTCCTAGAGATTATGAAAGTTCGGGAAAAGTACATATAATTTTGGGGCTGTCCTAGATAACTAGTTCAAATACCTTCTAACCCACTGTCTTAGTTGCGATAACTGAGCTGACGGGTTTCTGTCGTTAAATCTCCACTCGCATTCCTTTAGAATAACCCAAAATGCGCCTTGGGAACACCGTTGAATTTACGCATGTGGCGCTTGACCTGATTCCAGAAATTCTCAATGCCATTGATGTGATTGTGG
>Ga0209712_10004628_pt1 | contig 10894 bp, 12 predicted proteins | sample ArcOceMetagenome_FD_187443 | JGI IMG/M metagenome (GOLD analysis project Ga0209712, IMG submission 187443) | Marine eukaryotic phytoplankton communities from Arctic Ocean - Arctic Ocean - Greenland ARC118M Metagenome (SPAdes) (version 2) | ecosystem: Environmental > Aquatic > Marine > Oceanic...
TTCATATGGAATCGCGCCGCCGGGTCATCGTTGCCGCAGGTATAACTGTGTTGTTTTTTGGTGGGAGCTACCTAGTACAAATAACAAACAAGCCTAAATTTAGTGCTCTGCCAAACTACAACGCAACCATAATGCCACCCAGTTTTATGTTTTTACCTAGCAGTAATGTCGATGAGTTTATTTTAAATAGTGAGAAATTATTTACCAACGTAGCAAAAGAAATAGCGAAGGAAAAAGAGAAAGGCGAATAGCTGATATAAATAAGCCTCGGATACTGATTCAGAGGCTTATTATTATTTTTATGGTCTAGGGATTAATCCAACGGCATCATAAACACTTGCCAAGACTTTACTTGCTCTTAAAGATGCTTTCTCTGCGCCACTGCGCATCACTTCTTCTAAGAATGCTTGATCTTCACGATATTGATGATATTTAGTTTGGATGGGCTCAAGTAACGCGACAACCGCCTCAGCGACATCCCCCTTTAAATGGCCATACATTTTATCTTTATATTGTGGGACTAATTCATCAATTGATTGGCCAGTAGCACATGATAACAATGACAGTAAATTTGATACGCCTGGTTTTTCAGCTAAGTCATAATAAATATTAGCTTGTTCATCTGAATCAGTTACCGCCCGTTTGATTTTCTTAGCAATCTTTTTAGGATCTTCAAGTAAACCAATAAAATTTCCAGGGTTGATGTCTGACTTTGACATTTTTTTCGTTGGCTCTAACAAGCTCATTACACGAGCACCGTGTTCAGGAATATACGGGTCTGGTACGGTGAATACTTCTCCATGAAGGTTATTAAAACGAGTGGAAATATCTCGAGCTAATTCTAAGTGCTGTTTCTGATCTTCACCTACAGGTACGGTGTCTGCCCGATAGAGTAAAATATCTGCGGCCATTAAAACAGGGTAAGTAAACAAACCTGAGTTCATATTCGCTTCAGATTTTTGAGACTTATCTTTATATTGGGTCATACGATTAAGCTCACCCATTTGGGTATAACAATTTAGTACCCAATTTAATTGGCTATGCTCAGGGACATGAGATTGAATAAAAATAGTGCTCTTTGCTGGGTCAACACCACAAGCTAAATAAAGTGCTAAACCATCAAGCGTGGCTTTTCGCAAATCTTCAGGTTTTGGACGCACAGTGATGGCATGTTGATCAACCAACATATAATAACACTCGTGATCATCTTGCATGTTAACCCACTGCTTGATCGCACCTAAATAGTTGCCTATGGTTAATTCGCCTGATGGCTGACAGCCACTTAATACAATTGGTTTACTCATCATTATCCTTTACTGTTATATTTTAACTTACTTGGCAATTGATGCTAATTCAGCACGCATTTGCTCAATAACTTTTTTATAATCGGGTTGAGAGAAAATAGCGGAGCCTGCGACAAACATATCGGCACCCGCAGCTGCAATCTCTGCAATATTATCAACTTTTACTCCACCATCAACTTGCAAACGAATATCAAAGCCGCTTTCATCAATTTTTTGGCGAACTAAACGTAATTTATCAAGTGTTGAAGGAATAAAGGATTGCCCACCAAACCCTGGGTTAACAGACATCAATAAGATGACATCAAGTTTATCCATTACAAAATCTAAATAATACAATGGTGTCGCTGGATTTAATACCAAGCCAGCTTTACAACCATGATCTTTGATAAGCTGTAAACTACGATCTAAATGAACGCTGGCTTCAGGGTGAAAAGTGATGATATCGGCACCCGCTTCAGCAAAACCGACAATCAGATCATCAACAGTATCAACCATTAAATGAACATCTATTGGCGCAGTGATGCCATAATCTCTTAAAGACTTACAGACCATTGGCCCAAAAGTTAAGTTAGGAACAAAATGGTTATCCATCACATCAAAATGGATAACATCTGCACCTGCGGACAACACATTTGCCACATCATCACCTAAACGGGCAAAGTCTGCCGAGAGAATCGAAGGAGCAATTAAAAATGAAGACATAAGCTAAACCTATTAATTTATCTTTTATAAAATCTGCGCGACATTGTAAACCATTAAACAAACATTTTAATTTATTATCATTATTATATTAATAATTCAATGCCCTTTTTTTGCGCATTACACTAACAAGCGCACCATAATGAAGCGCATATCAAAAGTCAGTAATTGCTCTTTCTATACAAATAAACACATAATATACTGATATTTATAAATAAACAGTGGTTTTTTTATAAATATAAATATCAGGCATCATCTTTGCTCTTCTGTTATTAGACTTAAATATAATAAATAACTTAAATAACTTAAATAACTTAAATAACTTAAAGAGATAAACATGAAAAAATCATTATTGAATATCGCACTAACTTCATTATTGGCAACATCTGCTGTTGTTTCAACTCAAGCTTCAGCAACGGGTATAGAAGGTTTAAGCGCTAATGTTGGCGCCGTATCACAATATATCTTCCGTGGTGTTGAACAAACCAGTACTGCATCAGCAAGTGCCGGTTTAGATTACGAATTTGGTAATTTTTCTGTTGGTACTTGGACAGCTGACGTAGAAGATGGCTTGGAAGTCGACTTTTATGGTAGCTATGCTTTAGAACTTGATAGTGGACTTGGTCTTAGTGCAGGTTTCACTACATACCAATATACGGGTGATTTTGATACTCAGTATAATGAAATTAATCTTGGTGCATCATATGATTTTCTATCGATAGCTTACAGTGTAGGTACTTGGGAAGTTGAAGGCGGAGATGATCAAGATTATGACTTCCTTGCAATAACAGCTGAATATGAAGGTTTTTATGCGACTTATGGTACTTGGGGTGATGAGTTTGATGGTGACTACGTTGAGCTTGGTTTTGGTACTGAAGTTAGTGGCTTTGATGTCGGCGTTGCTTTAATCGCTAATTCTAAAGAGCTTAGCGGTGAGAAAAGCGACGAGTCTCTAGTTTTTAGTATTGGCAAATCTTTTTAATTTAAATTTAGTTCTAAATTAGCGGTTAATTGGGTATACTTTATTCAATTAACCGCTTTTTTTTGGGGATAACTTTATGTCAAAATGGATCATGACAAAATTTAATGTTTTTACTATTGTAGTGGTATTTATATTAACTCTAAACAAAGTGGATACTGACAACCAAGTTCATCTTGCCCAATTAAGTAAGACTTGTATGGCTGTAAAGTCTAATTTACCGATGAATCATCTGCAACATCCATGTAACCATCTTTATGCGCCTAACCAAACTATCTGGTCATGGTTATCTGACGATAGTCAATCAGCCCATCTGCATTTTTTAGACTTGGTTGAGCTTATTCAGGTTAGAGTAAAATTATTCAATGAGTCGGTGTAAAATATATGACTGAAAACAAGAGAAATTCGATAATTGATACCATAAAAAGTGTTGGCGCTGGATTTATTGGTGTTCAAAGTGATAAAAACAGAGAGCAAGATTTTAAACACGGTAAGTTAAGTCATTTTATTATTGCAGGCATTGCAGGAATTGTTATTTTCATCAGTATATTAATCGCTGTTGTTTCTTTAGTAATACCTAACGCCTAGTATCAGTAATTACCACTGACTTATTTATATAATGCTAGGATTTCTGCTACTTTCTTTCTGCTCCCTCCCTTCTGACTGATAGTACGTGCGACTTTAATTGATTTGAACGTCGACGCATTCTCATAAATCTTTCTCGTCCAAATGGTATCGTGATTGCTAATTAAGACATTAACCTCTTTGGTGGTTGATACTTCCTCAGCTGCATTCGCTAGATCTGCCTGTTCATCTAAACCAAAGCCATTACCGGTATAACTAGTAAAACTTGCTGTTTTACTGAGTGGCACATAAGGAGGATCACAATAGATCACATCACCATTTTTTGCTCTTTTAAACGTGTCACGATAACCTTCACAAACAAAAGTTGCTCTATGTGATTTTTCAGCAAAATAATTCAACTCGTTCTCTGGAAAGTATGGCTTTTTATATTGACCAAAAGGAACATTGTAGCCACCCGATTTATTATAGCGACATAAGCCATTATAACCGTGCCGGTTCATGTATAAAAAAAGTAATGAACGGTAATAAATATCGGTAGTTTCGTTAAATTCTTTTCTTAACTGGTAATAAACCTCACTCTCGTTGTGCTCTGGAGTGAATAGCTTAGCGGCATCACAAATGAAGCTCTGTGGTTTTAACTGAAGAATCTTGTAAAGGTTAATCAAATCCTGATTGATATCATTCAAGATATAATGTGGGTAGTCAGTATTTAAAAATATTGAACCTGCACCAACAAAAGGTTCAATTAAGCGTGGCCCTTTAGGTAGTATTCTCCCAATAACATCGCTAAGACCATATTTACCACCAGCCCACTTTAGAAACGATCGATGTTTTTTGTTCATTCGAGCCAACAGCCTTTTATCTCAGATAAAGTAAAATTTAAAGGCCGGATTGTAGCTTGAATAACGCCTGATACCAATAATATTAATTCAGTATCAGTGTTAATTATTCAATTAAAGGTAAATAGGTTATAGGTTATAGGTTATTTTGGTGTACTTGTATTTCATTCTTTATGGTTTCAATGGACTTTATCCAAGGTCCTATTTGCTGCAACTCATTTGGCAACATCGAAACAGCGGCTATAGCATCTGACTTTAAAGGGTAGACCAAACTAGTGACAACCATTAGTTCATTACTATTTAGCAGACGCCTGTAGCCAAAGAAACCTAGTGCTTTATATTCAGTCATAAATAAGTCGTAACTACTTTGTTTAGTACAACTCATAATTTGAATGACAAAACCACTATTAAACTTTAGATAATAAGCTAAATCATTCTGCTTATTAGTTACTTTAGTTTGTCCTTTGCGGTTAGTCACATTAACAAAATATTGACTCTCTTGAGGTTGCTTCATTATTTTTTTAGCAAATAAAGAGGTCTTCTTAACAATCAGTAAATCAGAAGATTCAGCAGAAACAGGGGGACTATTTTTTATTACTTTGACTTGAGGGTTACCAATTTTTGACAACCCTTGATATATATTTGAGGTAATGTCTTGTGTCAAAACCTCTTTAATTTTTGTACTCATAAGTACATCGGGCACTTTGATGTCAGTCGAAACTCCCTTTAACTTACTATGGCTAATACTTGATTGAGGATTAGTAACTGAAATGTTTTCAGTGGAATATAAAGTATTCGATATTATTAGTGAAAGTGTCAATAAAATTATTATCGCTATAACAAATTTTATTAGTGATGATGATATTCCCTCTCGGCTATTATTTTTAAATAAGTCTGAATCCAGTGGTATTAATTGACCATTTCCCCCAGAGACTATCGATAATTTATTATTAAAAATTATTTTATTCGCTGAAACTAATTCACCTGCTTTTTCCCCACCGAGTAATAATACATTAATACCGCGATCGGCTTTTGCTGCTAAATTCACTAACTGACAAAATTCATGCATTAATTGTAGCGATAAAAAATGTACATTTTCTACCACAATACTAATAGGTTGAGTTGTCTCTGAAGATAATTTTAGAACAGTTACAGCCAAAGGTTCTTCTGGATCAAACAACACATCTGAAAATAATTGCTCGATTAGTCGACAACGAATTTGAATGTCATTTAATTGTGTAGAAACTGAAATAAAAGCAGCGTTGTGGCCTTCGGGTAAGTTACCAAGAAACTGACGACCAACAAACGAATAGTTTTCGTCATTTGAGTCTACAACCAAAACTGCTTGTTTAGAAAAACGCATAATGTAATCAATTCGTGCATTTGAATTGATATTTGTTGCTTCTGACTTTGCAGGGGAATTTTTTAACTGATAGGTTGATATGGGCATGCTTCACCTTTTACATTAAAATCAACAAGTTAAAATATTTGTTGAATTCTATTATAGAATTTGTTGAAGCATGCTCTCTGTGACATCATCACGAATTTCTGACTGACCAATACCTGTCGGCACGATAAACCTTAGCTTACCCGCTATGTTCTTCTTATCTCGCTGCATATGAGCAATAAACTCATCAAAGCCCATTTTCTCTGGAGCGACTAATGGTAAATCAAATGCGGCGATAAGAGCTTCTATTCGACGAAGATCTGACGCTTCTAACAAATTCATTGTTACTGCTAACTTAGCAGCAAGGACCATGCCAGTAGCAACAGCCTCACCATGAAGCCATTTACCATATCCTTGCTCAGCCTCTATTGCATGACCAAAGGTATGTCCTAGATTGAGTAGTGCTCGAACGCCGGCTTCTTTTTCGTCTTCTGATACTATGTCAGCTTTACACTGACAACATGTTTTAATCATTTTAATTAAAACGGCGCTGTCACCAGAAATTATTTCATTTTTATGTGTTTCTAACCAAGTAAAAAAATCGCTATCGCCAAGAATACCGTACTTAATGACTTCAGCCATCCCCGCATTGAATTCTCGTTTAGGTAAACTAGCTAGAGTGAGGGTATCTATAATAACGGCTTGTGGTTGATAAAAAGCACCTATCATATTTTTACCCAACGGATGATTAACCGCTGTTTTACCGCCAACAGAGGAATCAACTTGAGACAATACGGTGGTTGGAATTTGTATAAAATTTATTCCACGTTGATAACATGCCGCAGCAAAGCCAGTAATATCACCAATAACACCGCCACCTAAAGCAATTAAAGTGCTGTCTCTACCATGAAAATTGGCAAGAAGATGCGACATAATTTTGTCAAAATTAGCCAAGCTTTTTTCAGCTTCACCATCTGGTAAAATTATTTCATCAACTTGATAGTCAAAAAGCTGTGCTTTTAGTGCATCCAAGTATAGGGGTTGGACAATATTATTCGTGACAATACAAACCCTATTACCCGAAATATGGCGTGCAAGAAGTTCTTGGGAAGATAATATCCCATTGTCTATATAAATAGGATAGCTGCGTTCAGCTAGCTCAACTCGTAATGTTGTCATTATTTAAAAATCTAAGCGTTCGACTATTTTATGTGCGACAACTTTTGCACTTTGATCATCAGTTTTCACAATAACATCAGCAACTTCTTCATAAAGAGGATTACGCTCTAGTGCTAGATTTTCTAGAACTGTTCGGGGCTCTTCTGATGTTTGAAGTAATGGACGACGACGATCACGTTGCGTGCGAGCCACTTGCTTATCAATGGTTGTTTCAAGGTAGACAACAATGCCGCGTGCAGAAAGTCTATTTCTGACGAGGTCACTAATGACAGAACCACCACCAGTTGCTAAGACAATGCCTTGCAGCTGAGTTAAATCATCAATAATTAATTCTTCTCTTTTACGAAAACCTTCTTCGCCTTCAAGATCAAATACCCATGCGATATCGGCACCAGTACGACGCTCTATCTCTTGGTCTGAATCAAAAAATTCAAGATGCAGTCTATCAGCCAACTCTCTACCGATAGTGCTTTTGCCAGCGCCCATAGGCCCAACAAGGAATACGTTACGTTTTTCAGCCATTAGTCTAACTTAAACTCGTTATAATTTACGTGAACAGGTAAGAGGGAACCCCCCTTGAAAATTTCAAGGGCGCAATTATCGCAATTCTTCGACCTATATTGCAAGTAAGATTACAGTAACAGGAGTGAAAAACTCTAATTACTGCAAATACAGGTTAAAAATGCTCGGTTACAATGCGCGGAGTAACAAAAATCAATAATTCTTTTTTTTCATTGAAATTATTTGTGTTTCTAAATACCCAACTAAGATACGGGATATCTCCTAAAATTGGAACCTTAGATATCGTGCTAATAATTGATTGTTGGTAAATGCCACCCAATACAATTGTCTCGCCATTGTTAACTAATACCTGGGTACCAATTCTCTGGTTGTCAATTGCTGGAGCAAGTCGATTGCTCAATGATGATAAGGTATCTTGGGTTACCACTAAATCTAAAATTATTTTATCATCAGGAGTAATATATGGTGTCACGGTTATACTCAATACCGCTTTTTTAAATTGTACTGCAGTTGCACCACTTTATGAGGCTTGTTGATAGGGTATCTCTACACCTTCTTCTCTCTGATTTGCCGTGGTGATTCGTGGGCTTGCAATAATCTCACCCTTATTTTCTTTTTCAAGTGCGCTTAATTCTAAGTCCAAAATTTTACCGTCTGCTAAAAGCACCACTTGAAAGGCAAGACTTGCTGCTGGATTTACCACATGTAGGTTTACATTCAATCTATCCGTAATTGCTGGAGCAACACCAGCTTTAGCACTTGCGGCACCCGCTAGAGAACCCGAAGAGCTATATTCATTGTCAGTACTAGTGACTCCCCAACGAATGCCTAATTCCTCACCAACATTATCTTTTACGGTCACCATGCGGGCTTCAATAATCACTTGTCTTACCACAATATCAAGGATGGAGATCATACGTTTAATATTTTCAATACTCTTTACCGTATCTCGGAGTAATAGTGTATTGGTTCGCTCGTCAACAGACACACGAGCCGATGAGATACTAGTATCATCATTTTTAATTAAATTGGTAAATCAGTGGCCTTAGCATAATTAATTTGAATATATTCAGAATATAAAGGTGTTAGTTGTTCAAATTGTTGCTGGGCTTGTAAGACTTTAGCTTCAAATCCAACATATTCGAGAGCTGCAACTCTAGCCTCAATTGATTCCGTGCGAGCAGCACTTAATAAGACATCAATTTTAGTTGGATCAGACTTATTAACATCAAGTGACTCAAAGTCTAAACTAACTTCATCAAGAGGATAAGAAATTAAATTATCAGCTTCTATTTCAATTTGATTAGCTAACTCCTCTTCAGACAGAGTAGCATCCATATAAATAATCTTAGTGATAACCGTTTGACCCGATACCGCTGCAGCCGCAAACTTTACTGATAAATTGATTTTTTTGCGTATTTTAGCAATAACATTACCTACCGTTTCAATATCCTGAATTTCATAGTCAACCAAGGCACCTCGTTGCAATGCTTCAATAACATAATCCCCAAGCACATACACTTCGTCTCCTTGACTCAATTAAACAGCTTTAATGGCATGAGAACCAATATCGATTCCAACCATCAGTGATGTTTTTTTTCCTATAATTGGCCCAACATAAAGTCCAAATAAGTAGTATTATTATATTTAAGCATAATATTTACATAAATAAATTTATCACCTAGTTTTACAAGATATACTAGGACTATAATCACTAATTTTCCAATAAAATGAGTTTTAACGGTGTTTTCTTTCAAAAGATTAATAAAAATATGCTTCGTATTATTTAGTACCGCGTTACTAGCACTAACTGCTTTATATTTTAGTATGCGTAGCGAATTACCCAGTGTAGAAGTACTAAAAGACCTTCAATGGCAAACACCCATGATGATCTATAGCTCTGATGATAAATTAATATCTCAATTTGGTGAAAAAAAACGTTACCCACTCACTTTCGAAGAAGTACCTCAACAACTTATTAATGCACTTCTAGCTACTGAAGACGACCGTTTTTACTTACACTTTGGTGTTGACCCTATTGGTATGGGCCGAGCAATTTTGGGTCAATTAACCGGGCAGGATAAAGGTGGCGCTAGTACAATTACAATGCAAGTAGCTAGAAATTTCTTTTTAACACGAGAGCAAACTTATATTCGTAAGCTGAGAGAAATTTTCATTTCATTTCATATTGAAAGTTTATTAACAAAAGATGAAATTTTGATGCTTTATATCAACAAAATTGAGTTAGGCCATCGCTCATTCGGTTTTGCCGCTGCAGCCCAAGTTTATTATGGCAAAGCACTCAATGAGTTATCATTAGCACAAATTGCCGTACTTGCCGGCTTACCCAAGGCCCCCTCAACACTTAACCCTATTCGTTCCAAGGAGCGAGCAAAAAAACGTCGTGCTGTTGTATTACAACGAATGTTTGTGAGTGATTACATCAGTAAAGAAGACTATAAAAAAGCACTAAGTGCACCGATAACAGGTAAGAGGCATGGCGCTCAAATTGAATTAAATGCGCCCTACGTTGCTGAAATGGCTCATCAGGAAATGCTCGATCGGTTTGGTAAAGAACAAGCTTATACTAGCGGCTACAAAGTATTTACGACTATAACAACAGATCTGCAATTAGCCGCCCAAAATGCTGTTATCAAAAATTTATTAAATTATGATCAACGTCATGGCTACCGTGGTCCAATTAGATCTTTAAGGCCTAAAGACAATTTGCTTAATAAGCAAGAAGAGTTAAATAATGAAAATATATTAGCACTAACTGACCCTCTCGTTGAAAATCAACCTTTAACTGAGGAAGAAGTAGTAAGCGCTATTAAGCAGACAACTAGTTATGAAACATTAGTACCTGCTGTAGTAACTCAAGTATTAGAAAAATCAGCCATGATTAGTTTAGAAGGTCAACAACAAGCCATCATAAATTGGGAGGGCATGTCTTGGGCAAGGCCTTTTATTAACGATGATACTCAAGATATAATTCCAAACAAAGCCAGTGAAATATTAAGTTATGGCGATGTTATCTTAGTTGTTCAACAGCCTGATGGCAGCTATTATTTAAGCCAATTACCAGAAGTAAGTGCCGCATTAGTTTCAATCTCCCCAGATAATGGTGCAATCAAAGCTGCTGTAGGTGGTTTTAGTTTCAAACAAAGTCAATTTAATCGCGTAACTCAAGCTAAACGCCAGGTGGGTTCAAATATTAAACCTTTTATCTATTCTGCAGCGTTAAAGAGTGGCTTAACTTTAGCTAGTTTAGTCAATGATGCTCCAATAAATCAATGGGACAGAAGAACAGGTGTTGTTTGGCGCCCTAAAAACTCTCCTGAAACTTATGATGGATCGATTAGAGTTAGGTTAGCACTTGCGTTATCTAAAAATGTTATTG
>Ga0209712_10004630_pt1 | contig 10892 bp, 4 predicted proteins | sample ArcOceMetagenome_FD_187443 | JGI IMG/M metagenome (GOLD analysis project Ga0209712, IMG submission 187443) | Marine eukaryotic phytoplankton communities from Arctic Ocean - Arctic Ocean - Greenland ARC118M Metagenome (SPAdes) (version 2) | ecosystem: Environmental > Aquatic > Marine > Oceanic...
GCAGCTTTTTCTCTACAAAGATAGCAGTAAGAGAATTTCGTTGTGCGTTCTCCTCGTCATCCTGAAGAATAACCCTAACTTTCACTCCAGCATTCTCATCATCAGATAAATCAGCACAAGGTGAGGATTCTTCATCAGCAGATTCTCTGAATGGTTCATCTGACGTGTCAAGCGCTTCTTGCTTTTCGCGTTTCTGTTTTGATAGACTAAGCCTGTTTCTTTTTCGAGTTCCTCCACAAAGACGAAGAAGAAGAAGGTGAAGAGTAGACTCCTTCTCAATGTTGTAGTCCGAAAGTGTGCGTCCATTCTCAAGATGCTTTCCAGCGAAAATCAAACTCTGTTGATCAGGAGGAATTCCTTCCTTGTCCTGAATCTTGGTTTTTACGTTGTCGATAGTATCAGAGGGCTGGGCATCAAGGGTAATGGTCTTACCAGTCAAAGTCTTTACAAAGATTTGCATTCTTTCGCGAAGACTGTCTCTCTCTGCGCTGCTCGAATCATCCTTGGAGGTATTCTTTTTTGATTGTCCTTTGCTCTTCCTCTTCTTGCTGTTTTTTTATGATGCCAGTGTAACTGTTTTGAAAGGATTTCCTCCACGAAGACGTAGAGAAAGGTGGAGAGTAGACGTCACAGCTTTCACTTTACATTCAAGAAACTTGCCAAGCAGCACGAACATGATAAGCAATGCAGAAGTCTTGAATGCTTGCATAATCCAATACATGTAGGCGGCAGTAGTTCCAGCGGCTATTAGAAATCCCATTCCTAAGTCGGCTTTTATCGAATGTGCTTGACACTTAGGAAACCTCTTGTTGGTAGCATAGGCGTAACCTATGCTGTTTGTCTTCCATCTTGGGCCCTGCTTGAAGATTGCAATACCAAGACCAAGAGCAAGAGCAAGTAACTTCCAAAGCATAACAGGATCAAGAAAAGCGGTGAAAGGAACCTTGGTGTCACCACCATCATTCGACTCTGATTCTGGCTCTGGCTCTGCTGTCGACTCTGACTCTGGCTCCGACTCTGGCTCTGTTGTTGACTCTGACACTGGCTCCGACACTGTCTCTGCTGTCGACTCTGACTCCGACTCTGGCTCTGCTGTTGACTTTTCATTCACTCCTGATGTCAATATTATTTCTTCACTTGAGACTTGGTGGGCGTTGGACATAGCTCTGAGAATTTCCTTAATAGATGAAGTTACTGGAGAACCACCGTCGCCTCCTGATATTGCCATGGCACCGCAATTGATGGATCCTGAGCCAGCCTTCACATTGACAACTCCTACAGCTAATTGAAGTCTTCCTTCTCCATGTGCAAATGTTCTAGAGTCTCCCAAAGTGACAAGATTGTATCCAACAACCAATTGAAGTTTTCCTCCTCCATTTGCCAATTGAAAGAGGCCCGTAACGAGTACCAGAAACTGTAAAAACATAGTAATACTAGATTCAAAAAGAAGGTGAGTGATATCATTTTCAGCAACTCAAATTCGACTTGTTGAAGCGTCCATGATTGTAGTCTGATGATACTTACTGGCGTTTCATTGCGTTCTTTCTTCAGCCAAAGAACTTCTAGGTTTCTTGTCCCTCTCCAATTTTTGAAAAGATAATATATTTTTGAAATGTCATTTCAAACAGTTTGATTATTTTGAGGTATAATAGATTGTCTAACTTGTCAAGCAACAAGAAGAGAGGGCATAGAAATACGCTGTCATGGTGCACATAACATCACAGGAGGGCATCACTTTTTCCTAAAGATAATCATATTCTAGAACAATAAGGAGCAGCTAATTTGTAATATTACATCAAGTACGGGGCAGCTAATAAGTAATATACATCAAGTACATTGAAAGAAAGCCCAGTGGAGAGCACACGTGTACATTTTCGAAGCCATTGCCGCCGTAGTAGCAGCAGGCATAGATTTTAAGAAACTTTTGAGAGCATTTTTTCCATTGATATCGATTAGGCCGGAAGCCAACGCAGTCGTAGAACAATCAATGAATGAATTATTAAAATTATTTTAACATGTCAAAAGGTCCAAGCATGATAATTGAAGGAACTCGAAACCTGAAGGTTTGGCCGAGCGAAATCCCAAACTTGATGAAGAACTATTCAAACGAGCAAGACCTTTGCAACACGCAAGTTAAATGTTTGAAAAATTAAGATGATAGCAAATCATATTATTCAATGTAGTTTAGCTACTGACGCTGGTAGCCACCGGGTGGAGCAGGTGGATAACTGTGCTGAGGAGGCGGGGGCAAACTTGGAGGAGCAGGTCTATATCCTTGCTGTGGCGGAGGAGGTAGAGAAGCCGGCGGCGGCGGACGAGGCGCAGTGTTCCATGTTGGTGCCCCGGGTGGCGGTCTGGGAAGAGATGATTCCGTGCTTCTACCACCCCAACGAGAGCTTCTGCTACTGTCTACAGATCTTAGAGATGAGTTTCCGCTCTGCCTTGACGAGGCAACACTGACCGATCCACGTGGATTTTTCTTGAACGCATTTATTAGAGCATCAAGGTTTGGATACGTTTTCTTACTCCAAGAAAATCCATCAGGAGTGATACCAACGGGATGACTTCTAGGAGTATTGAAAATGAATCTGAGAGATGCGTAGCCAGGGAATTTTTCATTCCAACACAAGAAGTAAAATACACCTTCTGGATTCTCTTTCTTCATATCTCGTAGTTTCTCGTCGACATCGGCTTCCGAAAAGTGCAAGAATTTACGGTACGTCGTAAGTTCCTCAACACGTTCATTCATAGGAGCAATGAAACGCGCAAGCAACTCATCAATGCTCCCATACACTTCATCCTTAATCTTAAGAGTATTTCCAATGCTTGCATCGTTATCCTTGTCCTCCTCGACAACCTCAACAACTTTGATGACACCAGGACGGACAAGCCAGTGAACAGCTAGGGATTCTGCATTCTTGCTACTCGGCCTGATCAAAGCCTCGCCAACCATTAGCTCTCCACCGTCTGTTAATTCCTTGGAAATCTCGTCAGACGAACTATTACGGAATGCAGGATGAGCACACGCACGACGGGTTACTCGTTTTGTTCTACCAATGCTTACGGAAGCACCAGTCATGCCGACTTCACCAGTGGCAGCTTTTCTTGCTACTGCAAGCCGTTCCTCTCGTAGCTTACTCTTTCCCTTTTCAATATTTGCAGCGGCGACCACATCAAATGCTGGATCTAACGGAGGTAGGCTCGAAGGGCGCTCCCAAGCGTTTGGGTCCTTCCTGAAATCCTCCATCTTGAGACTAAGATCGACGCTCATGTGGTCCTTCTTCACTTCTGTCACAATTGCAGTGACAATTGTACCGATTTGAACGACGTCTTCCGCCGATTCAACATGCCCATCAGCAAGGTTTCTCAATGGAATAAATGCTGGAACGTCACCTTCCAATTTCAAATGGGCCCCAAAATCACTAATTCTAGCCACCTTTCCTGTAACTTCTTTACCAGGACAAAGAGTCTGATCAGTTTCCCCAGTGAGTAGGCGAAACAATTTCTCGCGGTCGAGAGGATCCATCGGCTTTCTTGGATCCTCAAATGGAAGGCGGAATTCCCACTTGATCATTGTCAAGTGACTTAACCACTTTCCTTGGTTAGAGCTTTCGATGATATCAGCGAACGTTTCTAGGTCCAATTCGTCTACTTTGTCGCGCCAACTATCGCTAGGAACGTTGATCTTGGGGTCCCAACCGCCAACATTGAAAGAGTGCCCATAACTACGCTCCCATTCCTCCTTGGTCGCGTTATAAAGACGCTTGATTTCGTTACGCGAATTTTGCATGATGTCACGAATGCCTTTAATGGCTCTGTCGTCTCTATCTGCATTGGAGATATTATCTCCATTATCCATCTCTAGAGCATCGATTGCAATCTTGGTAGCCCAACTATTGCGGATATAAACGTCAGGATGCAAACGAGTGTCGTCTAAAGGATGAAGGAACTGATTACTGAGTGCATCAATGTCACGGATTCTAAGGAATCCTATTGCATTGTTGTACACGATTGGTCCTGCCACACGCTTCACAAGAACATCTTTTCGAGAAGCGATGACACCACCAAGACGATCCATACTATGTTTCAAACTAGCAGCTTTCCTCGGTCCGAGACCAGCAACGAAAGTCAATAATCCATGTAAGTGATCGTACTTGCAAGACAAGTTGAGATCAGCGCCAACCTCGGCAACTGCTCCAGCAAGTACTCGCTCGTATTCGCGAAGTAGCATTGACTTTGGTAAGTACTGCTGCAAAGGGTGAATATTGAGGTAAAGCATTTCTGTTCCGAAGACACCTGCATCACTCGCGACTCCCCACGTGTACGTCAACTCTGCCAGTGGATCCTTAGCGTGGCGAGCAATAGAAATGGCACATTTGAGATTGATTGCACTATCAGGGAACTCCTTTTTCCCTCGAACACTGCGACCGAAAAGCTGAGCAACATTGTCGTCAACCATCTCAACGTTACATTTCCATTCTTCTCGCTCTTCATCGTCTTCGTCGTCGTCAGGGTACATACGTCGGAACTCATCCATACGAGCTTGAAATTCGTCATCGTCCTCATCCTGTGCTTGAATGCCTCGATTGTTCCATTTCTCTGTTGCCTGCGTTGCCAACGCTCCAAGTTTGCGAGCTACTAATCTGCATGGTAGACCAGCTAGGGAACCAACTACAATAGCAGATGGACGTGATTGCATCAAGAACGTGATGACTTTGTCTCGCATTTTATCACCATCAACCTGTGTACCAGATGGGATCGCAAGGTTGTCAACTAATTCACCTCTCTCAGAGACAGCAGCAAGGTAAGAGGCTTCCCTTCCATCAGAAGAGCAGCAAACTCCCACAATCGGGAGATCCCCAGTAGGTACAAGGAATCTATTTTCGCCAAGAAGATGCGAAGGGCGGTAAGGTCCTTCCATGGCCATGGTTTTCAAATTCTTTCCGGCTGCATTGATACCTACCTTCACAGCTGCATCGCGCAAGTCGCGTTTCAGCTCAGCCTCAAAATGAGGAAGGAGAAAGTTAGTCAGAGCAAAACGAATGATCTTGTTACGTTCCTCATTCCATTCTTCAGTGTCAGGTTCAGTCGGCAAGTAAATCTTTTGCAATTCACCCATCAATAGCGCAAAGTCTTGTTTTTCACGACTGTTAAAATAATCGTCGCCATGTTTGTACCAAGAGTCATCATCTAGACCTCCATCAACAAACGGAAGATGGACGTGATATTTCACATGACCACTCCTCTCCGATTTGAGAATGTTCATGTACTGAACACAGCTGTCGCGCTCTATACTCTTTATTTTTGCATCGAGTTCCGTGCGCTCATCATTATCAAGTCCAGCCATCTTCCTTTGAAGCTCTTGGTTGTCCACTGGAAAATGATCCTTGACACTCTTATTTCTCAAAAGATGAAGACCGTACAGCTCATGGAAGGGATCGATGTTTTCTAACCCCTTCGAGGTTGGGCGTGTACTGAGGACAGCATTTGCTCTATAGACCTCACGCAATTGCTTTCTGATCCTAGGTTCGTGAGCAAGCTCCATAGCAGCTACATACCTACAGCCGCGAAGAGGATCGCTGACTTCCGGATCATCAGGGCCATTTTTGTTCATCGATGCCATCAACACAAGCTCTCCGCTAGAAACCAAATCACTTGCAAAACTGGAGGGATCAGAATCATGCACAGTAGGCGCGTCCCACCTTCTTGGACCCACAAAGTCCATATCATCGGTGTTTTCTCCAGCAATATTTTTATCCCAGTTAAACCCTCCTTCTAGAGTCGTATTGTCCTCCAATTTGATACCAGCACGAAAAGGTGACAAAGCAAACTGATAACTGATTGCACGAAGACCCTGAGACACACAAGTACGATAGTAATCCCTATCAAATCTTCTACTACGTTTCTTTTTGTCGTTCTCACCCGATGTAAGGGCATTCTTGGTGCGGACAGCATCGGTACCTTCCTTAATCAAACTAAGGTACTTATACACGTCCATGACTTGACGATGGTCTTTCAGATTGGTAACATAACGTTTGTAATCTTGTGCATTCCATAACTTGTCCTTGCACACCTTGTTTGAGGTATCAACAGCATTCCTTTGACCAGGATTATTGATGCTACTTTTTTCTTCTGCGATTTTGAGCGAAGTAGACGTTTGCGTGAGTTGTTCGGCACATACTGCCATTAAACTCTGAGTCGTCTTGAGATGTTGCTCAAGCGAATCCTTCTTCTTGGCAATTTCCGCATCATTCTGCCGTAAAAAACATGAATTACAAATAAATTGAGCATCACATATTCATACAGCGAGTGAATGGCATTTTCCCACAAAAGACTTACCTTTTCTTTATCCTCTTCGTCGTCATCTCCAAAGAGATCATCATCATCGTCTTCATCATTGTCCAACGCCCCAATTTCATTTCTGATATTCTGCTCCTGCTTGACACTTTCATCCAAGCGTTCTTGTGCAAGCTTCAAATCTTCCTTCAACTTCGCTACATTATCCTCATCAGCGCCCAGCGCATCATCACTCTCTGTGATCTTGATTAGTTCCCCAAGCAGCGTGTTCACCTTACTTTTTGCATTTAGGACACGTTCCCATTCAGTGTCTTCGTCCATGACAGCATAGAGATTTGCCCTTACAGCAGGAGAGGTAACATAATCCTCCCTATATTTGCGAATGAAGTCTGGTTCAAGCTTCTCACGATGCATGTATCTCAAGGCTTGAATAATGGATGTAACAATGTTCCTCTGCTTCTTCTCCATATCATCCATACCGTCATTGTCCATCTTTACGTCATCGGAAAAATCTGCAATGATACTATCATATTCAGTTTGAATAGCAGGGATTCTGGCAATGATCCAGTCTGCCTCTTCTTCTTCTACGGAAGAAAATTCTTGGGCAGAATCCGGAGGACCATGAAACGGGGTACTCCAATCAAAGAATCGTTCAGGAACATCCTTGGAACGAATTTCATCATCCCGCTCAGTACAAAAGTTTTCTACAAGTTGCACGGGTTCAAACGCCCTGCGAAGATTGGCTTTTCTCTTATCAGACTTCTTCTTGGCAACAGACTTTCTGCGTTCATCCTTTTTCAGCTGTCTCTTTTCCTTTTTGAGACGCAATGCTTCCGCGCGCTGTTCGGCAGTAAGACCAGAGTTTGCTTCATCGTCGTCCGAGGCAAAGATATCGTCGTCAGATGACTCATCAGCAAAATCTTCATCGGAGTCCATGCCGAGGTCTACCCCGACACCGCGCTCTCTGTATCCCCTACGAGAGCCTGAGCGTCTATCACCATCAGCGTAATCTTCGTCGAAATCCTCCTCGTTGTTGTCTCCCGCCATGAAATCAAGAAAGTCAGTTCCAAAAATATCATTTGCCTCATTCAATTGTGCCTCGCTAATTCCCTTGTTGCCGAGCATATCATCTTCATCATCCCTATACCTGTCTCTTGGCATATTTTCATCATATTCAATGAAATCATCCATTCCATCCTCATCGAATGTCTCAACTTTCCGCTGTCTCCTGCCGGCCGATGCTTTGTTATTAGTAGCGTCTTCGTCATCGGAAGCATCAAAGAGCCCCTTTCTCAAATCAGCCGTATTTTTAGCCTTGATTCTATTCCTCTTCTTTTCTTCTTGAGCGTCCACTTCCTGTCTTTTCCCGGTAATCCCCCTTGCCTCATTGATCAAGTCCATATCATCATCATCCAAACGATCCGTATCCCTCATCTTCCTAATACCCTTAGGCCTTCTCTTTTGATTACCATTGTCAACACTATCATCATCGTCATCATCATCGTCACTGTCCTCCAACCCATCTGCGGCCTTCTTCTTTTCTACCTCCTGCTCCTCATCCACCACGAATCCATCACGGATATAATCATTGACATTCTCCTCTCCATCTTCATCATCGTCATCGCTCGATTCTTCACCAGACAAAACGGCAGCGTCGTCAATCATTGACACCCCCTTTTCAAATCCGGATTTCTTCCTTTTTTTGGTTTTAGCGCCAGAGCTCTTTTTGCGTTTTTTGGTGGCGGCTTTCATTGCGACGGAGGAATCGGAGTCGTCGGAACCATCAGAGTTTCTCTCTTCGTCGCTCATCTTTTATTAGGGTATGGTACGATCCGGCCGGATTGATTCGTTCCTAATCTAATATTATAGTATAGTATCGTTAAAGTATCGTAGTGCTGTATGGTGTATAGCTTAGCAGACTTCTTGTTCCTTGATCTAGCGGGTCACCGTAGCTGCAGCAGATTCAAGATAGATGAAGATAGGATGTGTGCAAAACTGCAAAAATGATCATGACCTCCGACGCGAAAAATAAGAAACCGTTTGACTCTTTAGAGCGTCCGTCCTTTGACCGATGATATGGATATTGTATCGTTAGGTTATTACATGCCTATTCGTGTACTATCTTGGCTCATTTATTGACACCTAAAACATCTCAAGATGTTTTCGAAGAACATCCTCATTTAAATTTTAAATTCGTAGTCCACAATATTTTATTGGTTTCATTTCTGAATTACTCATGTCGCTTGCTTACAGGTATTTTCAGAAAAGGTGAATTGGGCTCTTCGCACCCTGTTTGGACCGCTGTATTTTGAAATTACGACCGAAACTCCTGCGGCTGCACAGATACCGCCATCATCACCAGCAAGCTAGCTCTCGTCATGGTGCCATCGGGTGTGATAAAATACAGGAACCTAAGAATGCTGCAACGAATTGAACAAAGTCAATATCTCAACCTGGCACCCATCACAAAATAAATTCTTCTTTATCGTCTCTTCAATGTTTGATGGAACAGGTTTCACACGTCACTGCAAATTATTATGATGGTAGCGCACTCTGACTTCCATTACCCACATTGGGAATGATTCGATATAGATCCATTTCATTCAGAAAAACACGATAACGATTGAGGCTATCATCAATATTTGTATAAGCTCCAATGAGATGCCTTTCCATTTCCATTGCTTCAGTCTCTGCAGATTTTGGTAGCTCAAATTCCCGCCTCCCGTGCAACATTCTTGTATTATTAAACACCATGATCTCTCCCGGTTTCAGACGAGATTGCCATGTATAATCGTTTCCGAATGAAGCCAATTTTGTTGTCAAGCTCAAATCAAGTCCCGTTGCTTGGCTACAGGCACGAGGGCATTTCGTATTATCCAACATGAGTTCAAATGCCGCATAAGCTCTGTAGTAATCCTCGACACAATTAGGATGAATCCGCAAAGGCCCTTCAAAGGGTGGTGCCCAATGAACACCAACAATTTCCCCATTTGATGCAATGTCATTGCCATTGCCATTGCCATTGCCATTGCCATTGTCATAATTATTGTTATTCCCCCCACCACCACCGCAATAATCAGATTGAAGCACAATGTGAGGTCTTGAGTATGTCATTCTAGCCCCCTCACGATCTTTCACAAAGGTTGCTGGACAATTCACCAATGTTGCAAATAAGTCAGGAGCAAGCTGGCGAAATGTATGCGCAGCTGCCATGCAGTCAATCAAAATGCTTTCGCCCCCAATGATATTGAGTGGCATGGAAGCACAGTGTAAGAGTTGAAATCCAGGTTTTGATTCATAGTAGGTAAGATCTTGATGAGGGCCTAGTTCCCGAGAAGTATAAGCGACATTAATGGCATTTGTAGTGGACTTGACATGAAACGTGTCGCCGTAGAGGTAACCATGTGACAGAGACCCGCCAATGACTTTACCGACGGTGGATACGACATTGTCGGAATCTGTTTCATTTTCAATTGATGGAGAATTTGTGACGATTGCAGAACCATCTAAGAATAATGCATCCAGAAACGTCAATAATCCATCTCGATTCTCTTCATTGGTGACATTGTCATAATCAACACTAATCAAGCCTTTATGACTAGCTCTTTTATGAATTTCATCTTGATCTTGTTCCTCTATTGCGTTCTTGTATTTATGAATAAAGGTGTGCTCTATTGATATTTCTCGCCCAAGTCTAGAAGATTGAAGTGATGTCATATCATATGCCCAATCTTTCAACCATTGCAGGCTGAACACAGACCTTGCATTCATTTCGTCTGTATCGAATTCTTTGCATATTGGCTGGTTCCATTGAATTACTAGTACAAATTGCGAAAGGTCAACAAGTTTTGTTCTTGCATTGGGCTCATTCATTGAAATCTCCTCAACGTTGGTATTAACTGGATGAATTGCGCCCACCTTTGTCACGAGCAACGGATAATGCAACAACTCATCCTTGATGAAAGAACAGGAATAATCATGGATTTCAGCCTTGGCTATGTTCGCTTTCCCATTGTAACATCCGGGAGATTGTTTCCTCTGTCCAGAAGGTATCATGATGTTGCTCCGATCATTTTGCCATAGCCAGATGGCGTGAAACGCGCTCGAGTGGTTTTCATTGAAGAATATGGTCACTATCTTCCCGTCATTTTGTATTATTGGCTGTCGAAGGTTCATTGTGAGTTTATTTATTCATGTAGGCTTCTAGGCTTCTTCTGCTTCTTGTTTCCTGTACCAAAAGTAACGAACATGCATGGTCTTCTGTCTCCTGTCTCCCTGCTGGTCGTTGGGCTCATGTCTCCCTTTTGGGGAACCGCGGAGCTTTCAGCTTTTGGCAATACATACAGTAGTAGTAGTAGTACCATATTTAAAATTTAAACCCCATTATGTCAGGATTGATCCCCACAAAGTGAATGATACTGACGCGGCGTCACGCAGGGGTTGTCATCAGTCATGTACCGTACCGTCCCCTTGGAAATAATAATGCACCTCCGGGTTCCTCGCGCCAAAAAAATGCAAAGCACAAGGTACCTGTTTGTGTCATCTATCATCCTTTGTGATTGCGAACAGCTGTTGTAGGCTAATTAATAAGCCTA
>Ga0209712_10004631_pt1 | contig 10892 bp, 7 predicted proteins | sample ArcOceMetagenome_FD_187443 | JGI IMG/M metagenome (GOLD analysis project Ga0209712, IMG submission 187443) | Marine eukaryotic phytoplankton communities from Arctic Ocean - Arctic Ocean - Greenland ARC118M Metagenome (SPAdes) (version 2) | ecosystem: Environmental > Aquatic > Marine > Oceanic...
TGGATTCTGCATTATTGCTATCACTCTCGCCACTCGTTTTTGACGAATCCAGCTGCTGTTGCAATAGCATTTTTTCTTTTTCAAGCTGCTTTATACGGTTTTCGCCATCGTGTTTTTCTTCAGCCAGGTTGGTTGCCTGTGCTGATAATTTGGTCAGACGGATGGATGAATCTTGTAGAATTGATTTCAGCGTTTCCTCAGCGCTGATCCTCTTCTTTAGTTCACTTGTTAGGCTGTCCAATTTCGACGAAATCATTCTTGAATTTGTGTCATCTTCTTCGTTTGTGGATTGCGCTGATCTTGTAAATCTCGATCTATCCTTTCCTCTATTGCTTTTCGTAGGCGTTGGCATTTCATCGAAACTATCTATTGGAGATACTGTTGCGGCATTGCGATTAGATCCAGTCTCATTCAACTCATCCCGGAGCCGATTTACAGCGACTTTCAGTTCTAATATTTCTTCGTCTTTTTCTTGCAAATCCAATGCTGTTACCTCTACAAAGTTTCCGTCTTGGTCGCTACTTCTGGTCAATTTATTCGGCATTTTAGTGCCAGAGGATCTACCGGCGTCGAGTTCGTTTTCAAGCTGCAGAATACGTTTTGTCGAAGAGGCCAATTCCGACTGAAGGCTCAACCTTTCCTCCTCTGTTCTTGTCGCACTACTAGTTCCGCTTTCAAGCTTCATAATGCGTATGGTTGAAATGGCTAACTCGGATTGGAGATGAACCCTTTCGCTTTCTATCCTGGTAACGTGCTCTTTTAGAGGTTTGATCAAGTTAGCTGCTTCAGAGAGGGATTTGCGTAATTCTCCATTGGTCTCTTCTCGCAATTGTATCTCATCTCGTGTCTTCTTTAGATGAGCACGCAAGTTTTTGACAACATTATTGGCTTCTTTTGTAGAAACTAATTCCATCCTGCGTTTATTGTTCATGTTGTCAGTGAAGGTTTCCCCACGCTCAAATGAAGCTTCCGTTGAAGTTTCGTACGCAGTATCACTATCAAAAGATTCAAACTTTTTGGCTGACTCGAGATGCGCTTCCATCTCAAGAAGTTTGAAGTGGACATCTTTCATTTGACGGTATAGCGCTTGCACTACAGCATCATCTTCTGGTGTTAAGGTCACATTATCATTGCCGTCACGTAACATCATCATCTCTATGGATGGAGACCCATTGATTCGCGTCGAGGAATCTAACCATTGTACCACATTATTTAGTTCTTCATGGAACGATTGTTCGCCACTGACATTTGTCATGGGCTGGGGGTTCCGGCGATCTACTTCTGCTGCAAGCTGATCCGCCAATACATCTATTTCGCCATCTTTCTCTTTCACAATTTGTATCAATTCTTGAGCAAAGGCATCATTTTCACCCGCCTTTAGTTTTTCACACTGCTCTAGTTCTTGTATTGCGTCGGCCAAACAATCTTTCAGCTGATCTCGTTCGTCGTGTACAGCAACGAGGCTCTTTTGAACTACTTCCAACTCACTGCGTAGTGCATCACATTCTTGTTGCATTTCTTTGGATATCTCCTCAAGATATTTTTTAGCCTCGTCACGTTCCACGGCAAAACTTGTATTCTCAACATCAATCGCAGATAGATCCAGATTAAGAAGATCCTTGGGATTTTCTACCGTCTGTTCCAAGTCTTGAATCCTTGCATCCTTCATTTTGCCTTGAATCTCCTGTTCATTCAAGGCATCACGTAACCGCTCAATCTCATCTTGAAGCTGCTTCTCTTCATAATTAACCTGACTTGATTCGGACAAAGAAGAGTGCTTTCTTTCCTTTGCCCTTCCAGGTGACTGATTCTGATACACAATAGATCGCCTCAATAACTCATCACGATCTTCCGTCACAGCCTCCAGCTCTATCTCCAGCCGTTCCGTTTCATCCACTAGTTCCTTGAAATCTCTTGTGATGGCACCAACATCCTCCTTGACCGCCTTCAATTCATCCCTCGTATGCTTCAACGCTTCTTCCTTCTTTGCTGTCTCCGCTTTCATCCGTTGAAACTCATCCCCGTCATTCATGTTATGAGCAATCTCATTCATCTTCAGTTCCATATTGGCTTTATCTTGCTTCATATCTTTAATCTCCTTCCTTAGGTTGTTCACATCCCCTTCTATCTCCACCCTCCGACCTTCCACCACACTCCTCTCCGCCCTATGACTCTCATGCAACCTCTCAATTTCCAAATACAACTCCTTGACTTCTTCCTTTTGCACTTCCCTATCATCCTTCCATTCCTCTTCTCTCTGTTGCATGGACCTTATCTTGGATTGGAGGGAAGCGATTTGGGATTGGGACGATTGTTGAAGGGCGAGGAGTTGGGATTGGACGTCGGCGCGTTTCATTTCTTCGGTCAAGATTTTGGCGAGTGCTATATCCAGCTTTATTTGCATTTCTCCGAGCGTTCCATCGTCTGTTGTGGGTTGATTTTGGTGTCGAGTTTTTGATTGTGATTGCGATTGCGATTGTGGGAGCGACTGATGTGTTTGGGGCTTTGATGGATTTACGGAAAGAGGGGACTTGTGCTGTGACAAGGGTGAAGAATCTTTGTGGGAGTGAAATGAATACTCTTCTTGAAAATGCTGCGAATGCTGCTCGGAATGGAATGATTCATGTGGATCCTCCTGTTGTATCTCTTTGGCCTGGCGATTCTTGTACCCATTCATTTCCTGACCACCCTGACCCGACGCATTCAAATTATTCCCCCGATGGCTACGAGCACCCTGTGAAAATCGTTGATGGTGATGCTGCGGATTGTATCTTTGATCTTCACCGCTACCGCTACTCTCACCATAATCTTCCTCATCCTCATTCTCCACCACGGCTGGAGGCGTTTGCACGTTGCTGTACACGCGCGCACCAGACTTTTGCGCCATGGCCTTGAAAGTTTTGGAGGACTGCGAATAATCCGAATAGGAACTACCACTGATGTAACTTCTTGACGGAGACGATGGTGATTTCACATTATTACTACCCCCATAGCCTTTGCTGATATTTGTTCCGGGGGTACCGATACTTGCAGAACTGTCAGGACTATTACCATTGGAAATACCAGGTTTTTTCCAACTCGTTGTATTCCGCGGCTGACTTGTTTTCTGCTGCCAGAAATTCCGTGCATTCTTTGCCGTCACTGGCGATTTCTCTTTAGTCGATTCTTCCTGATCTTGATCTCGCATTCTTTGTGATTGTTGTTTATCTTTGGCTGGTGAGGGCCACGAGACGTTGCCTGAATTTTGAGTTTGGATGGATTTGGATGGAGATGCGCGATGATTGGACATTATTAGTTTTTTCTACCAAAAAGGAGGATGTGCTCATGCGCACTCCCAATTTGAAATTGCTTGTAAGACGGACAACTCTTTATTAAAACGGCTTGTCGCTTGTGACCTAGTTGGGACGGATAAAGGATGAAGGGAGTACAAGTATTTACACACGTATTGTACTGGGGTTGTTTTCATCAAATTTGAAAATCTCCGTCGTTCAGCCGTCATTGTGGGCTGTTACGGTAGAGATGGGACATGGGTTTGCTAAAAACCATAAAATCGGACAGGTGAGCCAAATTTTGAATGAATTGAAATGAATTGCCTGTTATCCGTGTAGGTAGGCGGGAATGGGGTTTCCGGGAAGCAATCTGACCACCCAAGAAAGTTTGAGAGCATTCTTTCTCTTTCTCTTTTATCTTTTGAATGCAGTCCCAGCTGTCCCAGTATGACATACTTGCCAATAGTTCGATGGCCATTACATACCTGAACCTGGGTTACGCCATCCATTTTTAATAGCAACACAAACAAATCTCTGCATTTCTCTGAAACGGGTTACCGGTAGATGCAAAGTGCTCCTGCAGAAACCGTCAACCTAGAACCCTCTAGAAGGAACGAAACTGAATGGCAACGATTCTTGGAATGATATGAACCACTAATCACTAATTTGATTCCTTCGATTCCTGAATTACCAACATCACACACAACCAACAAAATGAGCTCTCATCCAATGATTCCAGTTCCTCAGGCAATAAGAACCGTGCTCACAGAGACGGCATTCGCAATGGTCAAACAAGGTGTTCAAACTGAAGCAATTTTCATCTCTGACCAACAATCACTCATGGGAAGAATTGCTGCCGAAACAATCAAAGCATCTGAAATAGGATATCCACCCTACAACGCAAGTGTCATGGATGGATATGCTGTTGATGTAGATGAAATTGCTCCCCTCATTTCCTCAGTTAGGAATTCATATGCTGATGATCACAGCACTTATAGTGATCATGATAGTAACTTGCAATTTCACGTTTGTGACAGGTTGTATGCTGGGCCAGCGAAGAAAGCTTCATCCTCAGACGATCCTATTGATTACGAAATGACTGAATATATCTCAAGTTTACCCAAGGCAATATACGTCACGACGGGTGCAGTCATACCAGCTCCTTACAATGCAGTTATACCAGTGGAAGAAGTGGGCGATAGCGATGGGGAGCATGATGTTATTTCCATTCATGTATCAAATCTTGCTTCGATCAAACGCAATCTATGGATTCGACCCATTGGTTGTGACATTAGGCCATTTACGACAATCATCGAGAAAGGTGAGGTCATCGAAGCCGTGCACATTGGATTATTGGTTCAATGTGCCATTAAAGAGGTGAAGGTGACCCAATTGCACCGCGTTGGTATTCTATCGACCGGAAATGAACTTATTTCTCATAATGAAGTGGAAGAAAAAGGCGCCGAAGACTCAATGGGCATCATTCCAGATGCGAACGGACCAGTTCTTTGCTCTTTATTGACATCCTATGGAAATTGTCGACCTGTGCACTTGGGTATTGTGAAAGACGACGATGAAGATATATTGACCTCAGTTCTGGACAAGAGTATGAATGAATATGATGTGATCGTTACTACTGGTGGTATTTCAATGGGAGAAATGGATGTAATTGAGAAAGTTTTGGTGAACAATCTTGGTTGCGTTGTACACTTTGGACGATTGGTGAGTGCATTACATCACGGGATGTGCAATATTTGAGAGTATATTTAAAAAAATGTGCAAAACCATCGCTTACCTCGTTTCTACGCACCATTTCCAGCATATGAAACCAGGGAAACCTACTACCTTCTTAACCGTTGATATTGGAGAACGAAAATGTCTAATCTTTGCGCTCCCTGGGAACCCAGTGAGTTCAATGGTTTGCAGCGAATTGCTGATCCGACCATGCCTAGACATGTTACATCAAGGCTCCCTAGAAACAATTCCATCGATGGTTCAAAATGCCAACGTGCACCCAGAGGTAACTGCGCAGTTGCAGGACAATGTAAAACTTGACGTCGTCCGACCAGAATATCATAGGGTTCAGTTGAGTTATGAATTCAACAACGAAAACCAAGGTTTGGCGTTGTATGCTTCCTCAACGGGTGTCCAGCGTTCTTCGCGATTGATGAGCATACGCCGGGCGGATGGATTCATGTTATTACCACAAGGAGTGAAAGGAGGCAAAACAATGGCGGAAGGAGGAGAAATTTATCCCGTGATTCTAACGAGACGTCCTTATGGTAATAGTGGAATTTTCAGTGGTGCGAAGGTGAAGGATTCCATTCATCTGGGTGGTACAACTTTGACGGTTGGCGTTGTTGAAGTTATAGGATCAAGATCCATAGGTGACGATATAGATGATATTGGCAAACGTTTGTTGAATGTCTTGGGTCATGATAAATTCATGCTGATTGAAAACCAGCAGTCAAATCTAAAATCTTTCTCTGGTGTTTTGAGAAAGATGAATAAATGCCTTGATGTCATTTTCGTCGTTGGGATTGCTATAAATTGGACTGAAAGCATGGATCTCAAATCTCAACTGCGGATGCTGATACACAAAGAGGCAGAGTCCATGGCTTATTTACTCCGAGAAGGAGCGGCATACGGTGATCCTTCATCTATACTCTTTGATCCAATTGTTGGGATAAGCAACTATGATCACAACGGATGCTTAATCATCAGTTTACCTGACAATGGTCTCGAAGGTGCGCTTGAAAGTGCCAGAGGATTATTGAAAAAGACTTTATCAATAGTACGAGGTTCCAATCGATAGCATGATAAACTTAGTGTAGCTTGTAAAGATTTATACAAGTACCACATAATTGATTTTCTACAATTACCTCACTTGTTATTTAATAATTTACCTTCTCTTATGAGCTTCTCTTCATTTTTCTTCTTCAGACCTATCCCCGCCACCTTGGTTATGTTATCGGAATCTATAGCTTCCTCGATACCCAGCGCCTGCCTCGCTTCCGACATCAAGAAGATACTACCGCAAACAACCAGGACTTCTCCATGTTTCGCAGCCAATTGCATTGCTGTTTTTACTTGCGTGGTGATCGACCGGTCCTCAACAGTAAAATTTGATTTAGCTAGCCTTGGTTGAGCCTCCAGTATTTTTTCTATCTTGGCAGCGCGGAAATTCGCCGCCTCTACCAGATGAATGTTGCTTGGATCCGGGACCACTGAAAGCAAAAGATTACCAATTTCTGCAATATCCTTGTCAGCAGAAAAACCAACAACGTATCTCTTGTTCTTTTCTGGATAAGTAGCTTCCAACTTTGCCACAAGGGTCTTCATAGCTGGAGGATTGTGAGCAATATCTAGTATTGTCAAATTGTCACTATTCTTGATCTCTTGGAAACGGCACGGTGGTCTTTGCCTGATGGCTTCAATAATTTTTTCTTCCGATAGAGACGAGGATGGGAAGCCATTATCATCACCCTTTTTCTTTTTCTGAAGGAGAGTTAGAGCAGCTCTGGCCGTCCTTGAATTCTCCACATCGTAATCCACGTATTCAACTCCATTAATAATTCTTTTTTCATCGTTTGAGAGATCTGGCCCGAGCACATCTTCACATGTATAATAACCCTCCGCCTCTCTCTCTAAAGCGCACCGACGAATCGTCTTGTGAGGAACATTAGGACCAACTAGAACCGGACAATTTTTTTTAATAATCCCCGCCTTTTGAGCACCAATCAACTCTACTGTATTTCCTAAAATAGCTGTATGTTCCAATCCTATCGAGGTAATGATGGACAGAACTGGACTTGTGATAACATTGGTGGAATCCAATAACCCACCAAGTCCAGTTTCCAACACAACTACATCCGCACCACAAGCCGAGAAATAGCGAAATGCGCAACCAGTGGTTATCTCAAAAAAATTAGCTGGGATGTCATGCTCGTCACATAACTCCAACACCTCTGCCAAATACTTTTCTACTTGCTGCTCCGATATAAGCTCGCCATTGATGGACATCCTCTCCCTGTAAGATGAAATATGGGGCGAAATCAACAAACCAACTTTGTGACCTCCTAACTCCAGTGCTTTTGCAATTTTTTGACACACTGAGCCTTTGCCATTAGTCCCGGCGACATGGATGACTGATATGCTTGGCTAAAAGAAAAAGGAACAGGCCAAGAATTGAGCTTTCATTGGTTCATCAACATCCACTAGGGGATTCAATAAAAGCTTTGATGCACATGATCAACATACTTACATCATCTAGAGGATTTCCCAGAGCTCCATTCAGCTCAATCATATACTGCAATCCATTCTTCACATTTTCATTAAAGTAAATCTCACGAAGAAGCTTTTCATATTTTGTCAAGCTGATTTCTTCCATAGTATTGGATATTATGTGTCTAACTTTGAGTGGATTGGAGGATCGATGGTTCTTGTAGTTTGGTTTGCAAGATGAGAAAAGAAAAAATAACTTGGAGAAGCACTGTTTCATCAGAGATTAGACAGGTTGAGATGAGAATGTCTCCCCTGCATGCCGATACACGTGCTTGGTATTTTTCACTATCAATTCAAGTATGCATTTTACTCGTTGCTCGTTGTTGCCGAGGCGAGTAAGAGGTGTGTGGTGCCGTTTTTCTTCATTTTTTTGAGGCTTCAGAAAATTCCGCGCTGGGAGAAAAACCTTCAAAACGATAGAGAAGAGAAGCGAAGGAGGGAGAAAACAAGAAACGGTCGAGTGCCTGTTTTTTTTACCAGCTTCTTTTTCATGGACGTGGCCGGGTCCTCCGCCGGAAGTTTTGCAAGCCATCACAAAATTAGCATGACAAGAACAAAGTACTGGAACAGGAAAACGTGTATCAAACGTAAAGCCGGCAAGAATTTAGGTGCCACCAAATATTCTTTCAAAAACGTAATTCGGCGGCCCTGGTCCTTCTTGCAATCATCATTATCTTGGATACCAAAAAAACATCCTATTACAAATCGAGATAAAGTTCAGGTCCAGGATCAGCAGCAGAAGAAAATGCGCCCAATCACGAAAACAGACAGTTCCTCCACCCTTGTCGATGTCAATGATATCCACTATGGCAAAGATACCGAACATGCCAATGATAATTTTAGCTTCGGGCCTTTAGACAATATAGAACACACAGAACTCTATCTAGATGCGGCGACGACCCTGTCACTGCCTTCGTCGCCATCGTCATCATTACACGAAGGCCTGTGTTCTCACCCTGTCGTTGCAAGCACTGCCACCAAAGCTTTGCAGTCTCAAAGCATTCACACCTATGAACAAAAACACGCTGGCAGAGATACGCCTGTGATTTACGTCCATCAGCGTGAAGTAGCACTCGCATCAAATGAGCAATATGGTAGACGTGGTGCTGTCCTTGTTTCAGACGCATCCACAACTTGCCATATATTTGCTTTAAGAAGTATTAGTTCCGGCGATAGAATATTAGGGAGCCTCTGTCATTTAGATTCAACTGAAAACGAGTCTTGCATCCGGAATATGGTACAAGAACACGTTGACTACCACTTTAATGAAGAACGTATGGATTATGGCGCAACAGATGAAAAACTACTCATGGAAGTTCATATGGCAGGAGGATACAATGACACAAAAGGAACCTCGAGTGGAATCACTAACTTTTTATTGACTTTGTTGAGAAAAATTGCAAAAGAAACAAATTTCTTCATGAAGGTCCAAATCAAGACTTGCATCGTATCAAGCCTCAACGATACGGTAGCCAACAAGGAAGCTGCAAGCCATCTACCTCTCATCTCGACTAGTGAATCAAAACCATCTCCAGTTGTAAGAGGTTTGGCCATTAATGTGTCAACAGGCAAGGTTTCGCTTCTGCAAAAGGTGCATCCAGCACTAGTTGGACCTGCACCAATTCTACGAAGATCGAGGCTGTGGAACTCATCCCCATGCACTGAACACCTCCTTCCAATACATCACTATAGAAGAGAAGAGATTGTCATTGACGCATTTACATTTCGGGCGTTTGAGGGCATGGAAATGATTATGAAGTTGCCAGACAATCTGCTGCTTCAGTGTTGTAGTACGAGTCCGGAATGCGAAGGACCAGATTTTTGCGAACATGTTAGAGAGACTTGCCATTACTTGTTGGATGTTGGTGTTGATGATGTTTTCGGTGTTGAAATGAAAAACCTTGAGTACAAGCATAAGAAGTGCTCAGAATGGAAACGGGTTTGAGATTGGTATACAATATGAATATTGTATTAGTTTTTAGGTTGAAATTTATAATCACATAATATATTTATTTCTAAATACATGTACGTGTACGTGTAGGCAATAATATTTCAGTGTACGAAGGATGATGGACGAAGGACGTATAGAACTGCTCATCTTAACCAAGAACCAAAAAAGATGATCTACAAGTAGGACAATCACCATTGCGCATCAACCAATCCATTAAACAATTCAGATGGAATTCATGACCGCAATCCCTCTTGGAATAACATATTTCATCATTCTTCTCATATCGGTCGAGACAGATGGAACAAGTATCTGATGAATAAAGACCTGGTTGCCTCAGTTTGGGCTTAATGGAAGTGTCTTCGTTCTCTGATGTTGGTGCTACGTGTACTTGATTTGAAAGAAATTGAAATATGTTTGTGAACATATTTTGATCGCCATTATTGGCTCCTGATTCATTGACCTCCTTCTTGTCGTCTTGCTTTCCCTCTTTAGCTGACTCCTTTTCCTTATGACCTAGCTCGATAGTTTCCCAAACATCGTTTCCCTTTCCACTCAATTGATACTTCTTCAAAGCACAGACAACAAAATGTTAATAATGTTTTGAAAATCTCTTCTTGTCATGTAACACAAATAGAAAGAGTTGGTATTTACCGATATCACTATGCTGGCCATAATTTTCTTTCGCCTTTCTTCCAATTCTGTTGAATTTTGTCGCGTGGTGGCTTCCCGAGCACGGTTTTGCATGGTGTCTTCGATGAATTCTTCATACACTCTGACACTTTCAATAGCTCGTATTACTTCTGCTTGCTCTTCTCTCCGCAATCTTACTTTCATCATAATCCATCTAATGAACATCCGAATCAATAGGATGATTGCGGGGATGCATGCAATGAAAATCCAATCATTCAAGGAAACCATCTTCCAAAGAAAAATGGTGCATCAAATCTGAATTAAATATTGACGACTTTACGCAGTACCAAGGTACTACGAGGAAGATATTGATTTATTCCGTCGGAGAATGGGTGAGAAACTACACGACGGGGCAAAGTTTGGAGGCTTGATGCGGTGGCGAAGGTATGGTGATACAAATAATGTATAAGCAAGGTTGGTTGAGGTTTGAGGTTTTTGAGAAGCTGCCTCGAGACATACATAAGAGTTGGCCCCCTCGCCTCGCCAGACGCCCCTCCGTGTTCATTTTAAAGACATCAAGCTATGTTTTGTTTATAATGTCAACGGTAGCATCAACAAATATCAATGGGATACAACTTCCCGGTTGGCGCAATGGTAGCGCATCTGACTTCTAATCAGGAGGTTGCGGGTTCGATCCCCGCATCGGGAAGACTCTTATATTTTTACCCTTTGTTTAGACAAGACTGACTGTTTCCGAC
>Ga0209712_10004633_pt1 | contig 10890 bp, 10 predicted proteins | sample ArcOceMetagenome_FD_187443 | JGI IMG/M metagenome (GOLD analysis project Ga0209712, IMG submission 187443) | Marine eukaryotic phytoplankton communities from Arctic Ocean - Arctic Ocean - Greenland ARC118M Metagenome (SPAdes) (version 2) | ecosystem: Environmental > Aquatic > Marine > Oceanic...
TTTGAGGCTTTATAGGAATACCACCGCATATAGAGGCAATTGTACTTTTTTGATTCTCTGTTGCAAAGGAAACTAAATTGTTATGAATCTGTTGCCCTAATTCTCTGGTAGGTGCTAATATTAATGCCTGTATCTTAGTGCTTTCTGCATCTATTAATTGTAATAAAGGCAATCCGAAAGCAGCTGTTTTTCCGGTTCCTGTTTTTGCCAAAACCACAACATCCTCCTTTTTAAGTAGGATTAAAGGGATGGTTTTTTCTTGGACATTGGTAGGAACAGAAATTTGTAATTTGGCTAAATTTTCTTGCAATTCTGCATGAATACCTAACTCTGAAAACGTTTTTGACATTAAATAAAATTTTTGCAAAGGTACTAATAACGTTTTTGTTAAATGAACAAATAAAGACTCGTGAATTTAAAATATTTAAGTGACAGATTTAAGCAAGTCCTACCTCCTTTTAGGCTAGTCTGGCTTGCATATTCGGTTGGAATCTATAAAACAAAAAGTAGTTTCTGGCCTATTGTTAAATTACATTCTTATCAAAAATAGCGTTTAATATAAGTACCTCTAAAACTAGTTTTATGACTGTTTTTTTTATGAATTCTTTTTTTTACACTATTTTAACAACTAAAAATCACGTAAATTTTAAAGTCTGTAAGATTCTTTAATAAGGTCAAAATATGAAAACAGCGGATTAATCTATAACTTCACTTCCTTTTTAGTTTTAAACTGCATCCATATAAGTTTACTTTTCGTTTAAATATTTTTGAATTCTACTTTAAATAAAGAAGATTTATTGACTTCAAAATTAATAGGAATGAAAGGTTAAGTATCTATAGACTGCAGAGGTCTGGACACGATCGTGTATTGACTTGTAAAATTGTGTAAAATGATACAAAGTCCAGATTTTTGTTTCTCTTCATCCAAGAAAAAAATGAATAAAACAAAACGTTTACCTACTTTAAATAGTATCGAAATACGATTTATTGATAAAGGAACAATTACTTTTAAGTTACTAGTTTTAATATTTGCTAATAGAATAATACCGTTTTAGTAAAATACAAAATAGATAAATTATATTTTAATAGAAATACTCGTGCAATTTTTTTGAATCCGTATCTTTGTTAAAATAACTTTTAAGGAATAAAATACTTGGAGCAAATAAAAGCGTACTTAGATCAAATAGCAGCCATTTCCAGTTCAGATTGGGATTTTTTTAATTCAAAATTACGCCGTCGTATAATTAAAAAGAAAGCTATTTTTTTAAAACTAGACGAAATAGAAAATCATATTTCTTTTATTGAATCTGGGGTGGTTCGTTTATATATTCCTAAAGAAAATCCAGAAAAAGAAATCACTTTTGGTTTTAGTTTTAAAGATCAATTTATTAGCGCTTATGATTCTTTCTTAACTCGTAAACCGTCTGCTTATCAATTACAAACACTATCAGAAACGACCATTTTAAGCATTAACTATAATGATTTACAAGAAGTTTATAAAACAACACAAATTGGTAATTTAATTGGTCGGTTAACGGCAGAAGGTCTTTTTTTAATAAAGTCTAAACGGGAACAAAACCTTTTAAATTTAACGGCAGAAGAACGCTACATAAGGTTGTTTAAAGAACGACCAGAACTCCTAAAGATAATTCCTTTAAAATACATTAGTTCTTACATCGGAGTTACCGCGCAAGCACTAAGCAGAATTAGAAAACGTATTTTATTGATTTAGGTTCATTGTTTCGCTTCCAATAGCAAACTATCTTTGCAAAAAAAACTCATGATAATCGTTATTTTTGTTTTAATCCTTTGGTACGGAGGCTTATTTTTTCAGTCTTTCTTTTTGCATCGATATGCAGCGCATCAGACATTTACCATGTCTAAAACTATGGAACGCATTACCTTTATTCTGACTTGGATTTTTCAGGGATCCAGTTATTTAAGTGCTTACGGTTACGGCATTATGCATCGCATGCACCATGCATATACCGATACAGAAAAAGATCCACATTCTCCATCTCATGATCCCAATATGTTTGCCATGATGTGGAAAACAAAAAACATTTACCAAGATATAAATAATGAACGCATAACGATAGATACTCGTTTCACTAAAAATGTACCACAATGGAAAGCGTTTGATCTTTTTGCGGGCTCTCGTTTTTCTCGCATACTTTGGATTACAGGCTACGTTTTATTCTTTGCTTTGTTTGTAACTTCTTGGTGGCAATGGATTTTATTGCCAATAACATTTTTAATGGCACCGATTCATGGTGTAATCATTAACTGGTTTGCACATATCTATGGGTACGCAAATTTTAAAATGAAAAACACGAGTAAAAACCTCTTTCCTTTTGATTTTTTAATGATGGGTGAAGGCTATCATAACAATCATCATAAACACGCAAGTAACCCAAACTTTGGTGTAAAATGGCATGAAATTGATGTTACCTATTTAATTATCAAATTATTAAATACTTTTGGACTTATTAAATTAAAACCAATTAAAGTGAAGAGTTCAAAATAGCAACAACCCCTTTAATATATGTCCTAAGAGGGCTGATACATCAACTATGTATCAGCCCTCTTAGGACATTATTTTTTAAAGAAAACTTTCGATATAAAAGTTTCTATACTGTAAATTTAAAAAGCCCTAAATATATTTTTTTTAGAAATCAGAACTCTCTAACTAAAAAAAATCTAATTAATCGTGATAATAACAATATCTTCGTGAAAAAAGATGAAAAATATTTTAAGTATTATTTTACTTTGTGTTGTTTTCCCGGGAGTTTCTCAAAATTATTTTGATTTCGTTAGTCTAACCTATATCAATACACCTGCAAATGATTTTGAGCTATCAAAGGGAGATACAAATGTTGAAGAATTAAATGTAGAACTTAATTTTCCTGTTGTTTTAAATAAAAAAACAATTTTACTTACAGGACTCTTTGCAAATAGAACAAAGGTTGGTTTAGATGCCAATCTACCTAGTTCTAATTTACAAACTTTAGGATTAAACATAGGTATTAATAAAACTTTTAATGATGTTTGGTCCGCCACATTTATGGTATATCCAAAGATAGCTGCAGATGAATTAAAACTGTCTAGTGATAATCTACAAGTTGGATTTTTATCTTTATTTACTAAGAAAAAGCGTGCAAACTTAAAATATAAATATGGAGCCTTTCTTAATACCGAAAAATTTGGATTACTAGTACTTCCTGTTTTTGGTTTGTATTATTTAAGCCCTAATAAAAAATTTGAGGCCAACCTTACGTTACCAATTAGAGCAGATGTTACTTATAAATTGAACGAGAAATTTTGGATGGGTTTTAGATTTGATGGCATTGGAACTAGTTACAATTTAAATGATCAAAATTATAGTAACAATGGTGCTTATGTTTCTAAAGCTTCTATAGAAATGACTCCTTATTTAAGATTTAAAGTAAGTAAATCATTATACATCAACACTAAACTTGGATATGCGTTTAGTAGAAACTATCGCGTATTTAATGCTGATGACAAAATAGACTTGGCCGTTACCTCTATTTATTTAGGAGATACCAGAACCCAATTAAATGAAAACTTTTTAGATGGAGGTATTTTTAAAATAGAGCTGTTGTATCGACTTCATTTTGATTAAAAGTGCTCGTTAATTTGTACGATATTCTTCTTAATTTATGAATGAATTTTATTTTCATTTTCCCAACCTAAATGGAGGTATTTTCCTTAAAAAAAATAATTAAATATTATTATTTTTTTAGGGTTCCATATTTTTTCATTCTAGTATCTTCGCGCGCATTATGTGGATGTACTTAGGACTTTTATCAGCTTTATTTTTAGGATTACACAATTTGTGCAAAAAACATGCTGTGCAGGGCAATGAAGTATTTCCTGTATTGTTAGGCACTATTTCTGCCGGATTTTTATTGATACTACCTTTCTATTTGGGCTCTATTTGGTTTCCTAAATATATGCTGAAAATAGGTTTTTATATCACAGATATTTCTTGGAATACTCATGGATTTATTTTCATAAAATCTATGATAATGGCGTCTTCTTGGATTCTAGCATACCAAGCATTAAAACATTTACCACTGACAATTGTAACACCAATAAGGTCTGCTGGTCCTTTTTTTACTTTTATTGGTGCTCTATTTATTTACCAAGAAAAGCCAAGTTTTTGGCAATGGATTGGATTCTTTGTTATTATTATAGCTGTATTATTATATTCTAAATTAGGAAAAAAAGAAGGGATCATTTTTAAAAAGAACAAATGGATTTTTGCTATTATTGGAGCTACTTTTTTAGGCGCTCTAAGTGGTTTATATGATAAGTTTTTAATTCAGAGTTTAACCTTAAATCCGCAGACATTACAATTTTGGTTTTGTTTTTACACCATCGTTATTTTACTAATTATCTTGTCTCTTACCTGGTTTCCAAATGCGACAAAAAGAAAAGCATTTACATGGAGATGGTCTATACCTGCCGTTGGAATATTACTACAAACAGCCGATTACTTTTATTTTAAAGCATTGCAAGATCCAGAAGCATTAATCATGTTACTATCAGCCATTAAAAGAAGTCAAATATTGATTGCTGTGGTTGCCGGAGGCATCCTTTTTAAAGAAAAAAATAAGCGCAAAAAATTAGTCCCTCTTTTTGGAATTTTGCTAGGTGTTTCTTTAATTTTATTTTCATAGTCTTGAAATCAACTAATAGAAGAGCGTAGCTTATTTATAAATAAACCTTATTGCTTTGGAAAGTTAAACTCTATCAAAATATAAACACAAATTTTATACAGATTTTGCAAGCGTGTTTTAAAGTATTTTCTGAAATAATTATTCCCCCCTTAACTAAGCCCCATCAAAATATTAGTCAATTTTTTTTTGATTTCAAGATACTTAGAAAACTCTTTTTTCTTAGTTATTAATTCGTAAGGTTTTGATTTACTATAAATCAAAACCTGAATACTCTATTTTAGAATCTATAAGTAGCACCAACATTGTTTACTTAAAGAATATAAAAAGGTTATTAAAAAATCAATCTTTATTCAAAAGAAAAAACAAAAGATCTTAAAATAAGAAAATACTATAATTGCAATTTTGATAAGTGCTATCTATAGCTGTTTTTTTTGAGGTCTTACAAATACTTGCAGGTATAATGATATTTTTTATTCTCTTTAGAGTAGGTCTTTAAAATACCTATGCCTTTTAATTCATCTATAATATTGTATACTACTAATATTAATGAAATATTATCTCATTTTTCTAAGATTTGAAAACTAGTTAAATGATCGGTTCTTAATGCACTTAATACTACCTGCTACTCAGCTGTTAATTTTGATTTAATCATAGTTTTTTCTATTTATTGTAAATGTACATTGCATATAAATTAGTTCGGAAATTATAAGGTATACAAGAATCAAGAGCACATCAACAGTTAATTACTATAGACAAATGGTGTTTTTAATTTTTTTATTTTACTTCTATCCTTAGGGCATCATAAATAATTTTTAAATCTACATCTATTTAAAAGTCTTTCCTTTTGTTCCAACTATATAAGTATTCATAGCTAAAGGTGTATTTACGAAAGATTTCAACAATTCCTATTTCTTCAAAAACGAATAAAAATTTCAAACTTTTATTTTAGGACTCTTTTCTATTATTTCATATTTCAAAGATCTTATTTAAACTTTAAAACAATACGCCAAACTTACTACAGGCTAACCTTGACGAAAGCTATAGTCCTTGTTTTAAATTTCAATTAATCAAAAAATAATTCGATTTATTTGAACATCATCACAAAATTAAATTGGTTTTACTAGTAAAAATAGTGTCTATTAAAACAAGAAAAATGGCACGGCAATTGGCAAAAATAAAATGGGTGTTTTTTAGGGGTGATAAAAGACAATTTATTTAGATTCTTTATCAGAGTTTTTAAATTTTGATGTATGCCAAATGTTCAAAATTAACCCACCTATAATTAAAGAAATGCCGAACAAACTCCAAAAAGTATAGATTTCTCCAAAAATAAAAACGCCAAAAGTAGCGGTATAGATAACTTCAAAATATTTAATAGGAGCTACAATATTTGTAGACGCTGTTTGAAATGCTTTGGTCATGTATACTTGACCAAAATAACCAAAGACACCCAATAACATTAAAAAAAGCCATTCGTTTCCCACAGGAGTAACCCAATTGTTAATAGAAAGTACGCCTCCTAAAAGGGTTGCAAAAACCATAAAATAGTTCACAATTACAATGGGATGCTCACTTTTACCAATTTTACTTATAATTACATATACCAATCCACTTAGCACAGAAGCTAACATCACAAGAATTAAACCTATTGTATTTAATTGATCATCAAATCCTTTTAATACAAAAACACCTAAAAGAGATATCAAAAAGAACAACCATTGTATCCATTTTATTTTTTCTTTCAATAAAAAAACGGCAAAAATTGAGGCAAAAATTGGTGCCACATACCTTAATGATACGGCAGTACCAATAGATAAGTATTTAACAGACATAAAAAAAAGCATCATGGAAGCAGCGCCAACTACTGCCCTAAAAATCAGTAGTTTGTTATTTTTTCCGATAATTGGAATTTTATTTTTCAATAAAAACCCGAATGTAAAAAAAAGAGAACCTAATGATCGAAAAAACACAATTTGATAGGTGCTTACGTCTGCCAGATATTTAACCGTAGAATTCATGCAAGCAAATGCCAAAGTGCTTATCAACATGTATTTTATCGCTTTTTTAATTTCCAAAATTGTTTTTCTATCTTCTTTTTCTAGAAGTGATAAAGTAGACTCCGGTTAATAAAACAATAGAAGCTATAATAGATTGCAGCGTTAATTTTTCACTTAAAAAATACCATCCTAAAATCATCGCTATTATTGGGTTTACATATGCAGATGTTGCTACTTTTTCTGGTGACACATTTTTTAGCAAATAGTTAAAAGCAGTAAACACTGCAATTCCGCCAAAGGAAATTAAAAATAACATCGATAATTGTACCTCCGTGCTCCAAATTAAAGGAGACACCCATGTTTCCTTAAAAATTAAACTTCCTAATAACAGCATAAAACCAGCAATTAACATTTGATAGCCCGTACTTACAAAAAAGTTTTTTGGTAAATCTGCTTTTGACACAAATACGCTACCATAACTCCAGCTAAAGACACAGGTAAAAACCATAAAAATACCTAAAACACTACCTTCTAAAGAAGTAATTTCTTGTTGACTTACCAATAAATACATTCCTAGTAACCCAAGTAAAACACCAATAATCGATTTTTTTTGCATAGGCTTCCTATCGATTAAGCGCATTAATAAAAGTACAAACAAGGGCTGTGTAGACGCTAACAAAGCTGCGAACCCACTATCTAGGTACTTTAGAGCCCAAACGAAAACACCATTTCCGTATACTAAAAACAAAAAACCAGCAATTAATGAATTAAAAAATTGCTTTTTTGTAATGGCTAGTTTGTACTTTAAAATTTTAGAAATAATCATTATTAAGAGCCCAGCAACAATAAAACGTACAGAAGCTAAAAAAAATGGTGGTAATTCGGTAACTGCAATCTTATTGAATACATAAGTAGAACCCCAAATAACATAAATAGCTATAAAAGATAAGATTACAAGTGCTTTTAAATTTTTCAAATAGTACTAAATTTAGATGGCAAAAATACCAATAATAACATTCTAAAATGTTTTTATTAAAAATAAAGTACATAAATGTTTATATTTGATAGCATAGAGAATTCTATCCAATGTAAAATAAAACTTCAACTAGAAAAAATGACACTTGAATAAAAAATATCCCTTTGACTCTTCAATTAAACATCACTTCATAATTGCTTTTGGTTTAGCAATTTGGATTTTTTTATTCCTATATTTTACAGAGCCTTTAGATGTAAGCGAATTAACTAATTCAGAACAGCTAATCTACTTGCCTTTATATGGTTTGTTAGGTGCTTTTTGTTATGTTTTATTTTTACCTATTCAGCATTTATTATATAAAAAGAATAATGAAAAATGGCTTTTTAAAACAGAAATTATCTTTCTAGCAACTTTTATACTAATCGGAATAATCGCAGCAAGACTCTTCTACTTGTACGTTGTTGTTCTTGGAGAACCTAATCCATATACGCTTGGTTATCACTTAAAATCAATTATTCTACCTGCGTTGGCAACAATTTTACCCATTATTATTTTAGGAAGATTTGCTTTTGGTAAATATGAGAACAAAAAAATAGAAGCTCAAAAAATAGAAATTAAAGGTGAAGGGAATTATGAAGGTTTGCGTTTATTCTTTAATGATATTATTTCTATTCAATCTTCAGATAATTATATTGAAGTGTTTTATATTTCTGGAAATGAATTAAAGAAAAACTTAATTAGAAATAAACTGTCGGTTATTGCAGATGAATTTCCAGAACTTTTAAGAACGCATCGGTCATATTTGATGAATCCGTATCACTTTTTAAAATGGCAAACGGCTAATAATAAACTATTGGTCATTTTATTTCACCACATAGAAGTGCCCGTTTCAAGAACCTATCAAACGAAGGTAAAAGCTATCTTGAATTCTACCACAGAATAGCTGCATTGCACCCCAAACACCTTTCTATATTGATTTTATTGCTGATTACTTTCTAGTTTTGTCTCAGAAAGTTTAATCTCAAAATAGATCATCATGAAAACTAGAATCATTTTTATTGCAGTATTTTTATTATCAATCTATGCTTTATCAGCACAAAACGAAAAACAAGAGGTATTAATTATAGGTACGATGCATACGGTACCAAAAATTGTGAAAAACAGTTATAAACCGATGCTAAATTTTGCCAAAAAATACAATCCTGAAGCTATTTATGTAGAATCGCCAATGGCAAATGATTCAACTTCTTGGAATTATTTAAAAAGTGGTTGGTCTAAAAATTATCAAAAATTTTATCATTTATCAGATTCCTTACAAACGGCTTTCAAATTCAGTAAAGAAAAATTTACTATTTTATCAAATAAAGAACTCAAAAGTTTAACTAAAGTAGAATTAGATTACTTAATAACAGCTTCTGTTTATAAAAGAGATAATGGAAATTATGGATTGTATTCTTACTTAAAAGAAAACGGCGTAAAAGGTGCAAAAAAACCAACAAGACACGAAGACGGCGATTTAACTTACAAATTAGCATTGTCTAATAATTTAAAAGTTCGAAACATGGATGATCAACAAACAAATGGTTTGTATCATAAAGCATGGTCAAAATGCTCTATGGAAGGACGAAAAAACGGAAATAATACCATGAACTCTAAATTGTATAAGAAAAATTATAATAGCTCTATTTTACCTGCAGTTTTTAGAAGACTTGGTAAACATACAAATAAACGGAAGTCATTAAACCAATTGCATACAATGGCTTCATTTAGTTATGTAATCGAAGATACAGATGGTTGCAAAGAAGGTCGAAAATATTGGAATGAAAGAAATATGAGAATGGCTAAAAATATTGCTTCTCAAGTTACAAAATCTGGCAAAAAGAGAAACATCGTTTTTGTTGGAGCTTCTCATGTAATTGGTTTAGAAAAAGAGTTAAAAGAAAAATACCCGAATTTAAAAGTAGTTCTAATGACTGAGTATTAAACTTTCTATTTTTTGCTTTTAATTAGAAAACCCTCACAACTACAAGGGTTTTTTAATTATATATTAAACTCATAAGTTCGATTTCCCAAAAAGATATTAGTACTTTATTTTTAAACCTCATAAGCAGCATACTTATGAGGTTTTGGTTTATAAAACCATCATCAAACTAACTAACTAACCTTCTTTTTCAGTGATATTGTTGATTAACTCTAAATCTCTTGTGTTTTTCTGAACTGTAATTGCACCAAATAGGCTAAGTAAGAAGGAAATACCATAAAAACCTTTTTCACTCAATTCTAAATCTGCATTTCTTAAGCCAATGATTAATAGCAACAATGATGCAATAACAATTACCCAACTAATACCGTAATACATATCGCTCACTTTAATACCCTCCGCTTTATCTCTTACCGCTTTTTGCAATGAAATGACAGCATATATACCCATTAATAAGATTGAAAAATAATAACCTTTTTCATTAAGCTCCATACTTGCATTCCATAAACCAATGCAATAAGAAAGCAATCCAATAAGTACAACACCCCACGTTGCACCGACATAAGCGTTTGTTGGTTTTTGATCAAAGGGAGGCTTTGATTTGTTCTTTTTTGTTGTTGTTTTTGTTTCTTCATCTGTAGAAACTGTCGTTTGATAATTCATAATTTTAGTTTAAATGATTTCTATTTTGTTTTAATAATTAAAACTTAAACGATCTTGAGAGTTGCTATTTAATAAGCTAACGCATTTAGATATTTGTTGAGTTATGGATGTTTTAATGCTTTTAAAAACAAGTATACCACATCCAAATAGGACAATTACGATAATTTTGCTTACGTCTTTTCTCATGATTAATAGTTTTTAATTACACTGCAAAATTGAATCTTATTTAGAATTCTAAACAATCAATTTTAAACTATTACTGACGAACTATAATGCATTAATATCAATTAAAATCAATATATTGTTGATTTTAATTGATATTAATACTGACGATATAATCTTATAATTAAATCAAAAATTAGGTGTAATAGTTGTTAGTTTTCAATAAATATTTCCAAGTGAGCAAAATAGTTACTATTTTTTGTGGTGTTTTCAAAATAGTTATTTTACTTTTTCCTTTGCTTTATCAAATTAAACGGAGCTTGGCTTTGCTTAAGAAGAACCAACAAGGGGAAGCTTTGATAACTGACGAAAATGAAATAATTAAAGGGTTCATTAGAATCCCCTTTT
>Ga0209712_10004639_pt1 | contig 10884 bp, 6 predicted proteins | sample ArcOceMetagenome_FD_187443 | JGI IMG/M metagenome (GOLD analysis project Ga0209712, IMG submission 187443) | Marine eukaryotic phytoplankton communities from Arctic Ocean - Arctic Ocean - Greenland ARC118M Metagenome (SPAdes) (version 2) | ecosystem: Environmental > Aquatic > Marine > Oceanic...
AATCCTTCAATTGCCCGTATGGAAGCTTCAAAGATCTTAATCGAAAAAGCTAAAGAATCTGATAGTAATGTTATTATTGCAACGGGAGATTTTAATACTCTCGAAACAGAAGTTCCAAATGCCATTAATAACTTAAATAATGAGTTTATAGATGTTCACTATCAAGCAAAGTTAAGGGTATTTAAAAATCTTTGGCCAGGAACACATTGGTACAAAGGTCACTGGAGTTCATTAGATAAAATGTTTGTTTTAAAAAGATTTTATAGTGCAACTTTAAAGTTTAGATCGTTTAATATTCTTCCGTACAAGTACTTACTTGGAAATAAAGAACTAACAGACATAGATACGGGTGAAACTACTACCTTTAAAAATATTCCTCAAAGATTCAATATAGGAAGTGGTAAGGGTTATTCTGATCACTTGCCAATTGTATTTGCAGTAAATTTATAACTAAGTTTACTTTTCTTCTTCTTCGCAATCTTCAGTATCGCAATCTTCAGTAATCTTCAGTAATTTTTACTTTGCTGCGAAATTCTTTTTTAATTACTTCTGATACTTTATCTATGAATTGTTCTGCGGTACACGGTTTAGTCATAACGTACTTTACTCCCAGATGAATTGCTTTTTTGACTTCATCTCCAGTAACATTTGCAGAGAGTATCATTGTTGGTGTTAAAGGAATCTTTTTTCTAGAACAGTCTCTTTTCATATTTTGAATTAATTCAATTCCACGAACTTTAGGCATCATCAAGTCTGTTATAACAAAATCAAAATTTTGATTTTGGTATTTAATATATGCCTCTGCTCCATCACCAGCTTCAATTATAAATGTAAAACAATCCATCATTTCTAAAAATGCTACTAATGTCTCTCGAATATCAACTTCATCATCAGCGATAAGAACGCTTAGTTTTTCATTTGGTCTTAATGAAATATTCATATATAAAATCCTGTTGGTTTTTTTTATATTTTATAGCATTAATTATTATTATCTACTAAATTTTATAAAACATTCTTCATGATGCGTAATGCCTTAGATAGTACTAGAGTAAAAAGATAAGACTAAAAGCTCTAACATTTACTAACACATCAACATCTTAAAAAAAAAACGCATATACTTATAAATGAAAATGGAATTTTAAAAATGAACAGGAGGTTCACTTGAAAAAAATAATCGGTATGGGATGCTTACTAGTATCTGTTTCTGCCTTTAGTGCATTAAATCTAAAATCAATTAATACTACTTCTTTTCCAAGTGTTGATATGTTCAAAGTTCATGGGCAAGATGTTGAAAATGAAAAACTTGGTAATGCTCCAAGGTTTGCAATAGAACATAAAGTAGAAGTGAATGCTTTTAACAGCCCCTGGATCCAAGAAGGTAATTTATTAATTAGTCGTCATAGAATAAAAGCTACGAATGCAGTATCTTTAAACTTTGCATTTGATTTCAAAATGACAACAGACTCTAAAGTAAAAATTTATTCATCTGACTTATCGAAGCAGATTAGAGAATTTACAAATAATGACAATAATATTGATAATGAATTATGGTCTCCAATTATTATGTCAAATGATGTAATTGTAGAAGTGAGTGTTCCAAAAACTCAATTAAATGAGCTTAGTTTTTCAATTAAGCAAATTAACCAAGGTTACAGAACTTTTGGTCAGACAACTGAAAAGTCAGGTTCATGTAATGTAGATGTAGCTTGTAATGACAGTACTGGTTGGGAGAATGAAGTAAATTCTGTAGGAGTTATTTCTACTGGAGGTTCTACTTTCTGTACGGGATTTATGGTTAACAATACTAAGAATGATAGAACTCCATTTTTTATGACAGCAAAGCACTGTAGAATTACTTCTTCAAATGCTGCGAGTTTAGTTGTTTATTGGAACTATCAATCATCAAAATGTGGTGGTAGACGTGATGGAGCAAAGAAAGAATTTAATACGGGATCTCAGTTTTTATCTGGAAGTTCAAAAAGTGATTTTACTCTAGTTAAACTAAATAAAGCACCAAAACCTAGTTGGAATGTAAACTTTGCAGGTTGGGATAGAAGTGGAGTTGATGCAAGTTCTGCAACAGCAATTCACCACCCAGCTACAGATGAAAAATCAATAAGTTTTGAATATGAGCCAACGACTGTAACTACTTACTTAAAAGAATCAATTCCTGGAGACTCTACTCATGTAAGAGTAGAAAATTGGGATGTTGGTACAACTGAGCCAGGTTCAAGTGGATCTCCACTTTTTGACCAGAATCATAGAGTTATAGGTCAGCTTCATGGTGGATATGCATCTTGTTCAAGTAAAACATCTGACTGGTATGGAAGATTTGAGACTTCTTGGACAGGTGACGGTAGTACTTCTTCAAGTTTAAAAAATTGGCTCGATGCAGCCGGAACAGGAAGTGTAACTACAGACACAATCTAATTAATTAAAAATATAAAAATAAATTGAGCCCTCTCCTTTGTGAGAGGGCTTTTCACATCTCCCTAAAAAAAGTAGAATGACTTCTATGAAATTAGAATTAACAAGAAATGACTACCTTATTCAGGGAATGACTAAACTAGTGAAGCTATACTTAGTCATCATAAGTCTTTTGACAGTATTTAGATCAATATTTGTTTTATACTTTTCAGATTTAAATTTCATTTCAACGAGTCTCTTAGAAGTATTATATGCATTTTTTATGGGGTGGAGATATGACACAATTGTTGCAAGTTATATACTTGCTCCATTTTTAATATCTATTATTTTAACTTCTCTAATTAAAATTAAATCTATTACCAATCTCTTTTACTTTTTATTTGGAATATATTTCTTTCTTTTCTTCAATGTAATCACTCTTTTAGAAATTTGTGACCTTGGATTCTATTCTTATTTCCAAGACCATCTAAACATATTGTTCTTTGGATTTTTTGAAGATGATACTGTTGCTGTAATGAAGTCCATTTGGAAAAATTATCCACTAGAGTATGCTCTTGCGGGCTATGCTCTTTATACGGCTTTTACATTTTGGTTAGTAAAAAAGATTTTCAAATTCATTAGTAGAGACTCTAAATCAATTATGCACAAAGGTGTCATTAAGTTTTTTCTCATATCATTAACTTTACTCGTGACTCTTTTTGGTGGTGCAAGAGGGGGATACGGTATTTTAGTTCTATCGCCCAAATATGCAGATTTCTCTAAAAGTTTATTTATTAATCAAACAGCTTTAAATGGTATTATCACTTTTGAAAAAGCCTATAAGCTTAGACGATCTAGAAGTTCTATGGACTTTAATATGGCCAAAGCTATGGGCTATGGAGATAATATTCATCAGGCTTTTAGTGACTACCTAGGTTTTGATACTAGTCCAACTAAAAGAGAAGAATTAATAAATCTACTCGAAAGAAAAACACCACAGAATCCCGCTGTAGAAGATTTAAAACCAAACGTTATTGTTATTTTAATGGAGAGTTTTGGAGCGCATTGGAATAGATACAATTCAGATACATTTAACTTTCTTGGAGATCTAGATAAACATTTTAAAGAAGATTATTACTTTAATAATTTTATATCTTCAGATAATGGGACTATAGGCTCTTTAATGGTCATAGGTACAAATATTCCTCACCGGGCTGGTGCAAGGTTTATTTCTGAAAGTCGTTATATGCAACTTCCCCTAAAGTCAGCAGCTCATATTCCTTTTGAAGAGTCTGGCTATGAAACAAATTTCTTATACGGAGGAAAACTTGGGTGGAGAGACATTGGAAAATATTTTACTCATCAAGGTATAAAATCTGTAGAGGGTGAGAGTCATATAAAAGAAAGCTTAGACTTAAAGGGAAGACAGGGGACAGAGTGGGGTCTTTATGATGAGCACTTCTTTGATCATATATACAAGAAATTAGAATCAACAAATAGACCTCAGTTTTTACTCGGGCTATCAACTTCTAATCATCCACCCTTTGAATTCCCAAATTCTTTTAGTGCTCCTGAATTAATATTACCTGAAGAGCTTAAAAAACGCATATCAAGAGAAGAAGATCTTTTTATGGAAAGGTTTAAAGCTTTTCAATACTCTAACTTTAAGCTTGCAGAGTTCATTAATAAAATTAAAAATTCTAAACTTAAAGATAATACGATTGTCATTGTTACGGGCGATCATAATTTTTGGGGCTTTATGAATTACGAAAAAGAAGAATCTTTTATAAAGTATACTGTCCCTTTATACATTTATACTCCAGAGTCATTGAAGCCAAGTTCTGTCGATTTAGATAAATTTGGATCTCATGAAGATATTATGACAACAGCATACAATCTCGCATTATCCGATAAAAAATATCTATCCTTTGGTGAAGACTTATTTTCAAGTACTCCCTCTATATCTATGAATGGCGCAATTATTGCTTCTAGTAATGGAGCGAGAATTGGTGGTAAATTTTATAAGTGGCTTGATAAAGGGCTTTTGGAATCAGAAGTAGATGTCAATGAAGATATAGAACTCATAAAACAAAATAACTCTAGCTTATCCATTGCTGATTTCTTTTTACAAAGTGAGCTTAAGAAGAGCTTAAAATCACGAAAACGCCAATAATTTCTGTAGGTCATAACTTCTTGTAAGTATATGAAGAGTACCCTTAAGCCTCTAATTTTTAAGGAAGCATTTGCCTTGTTAATACAGAAATACTAACAATCACTTAGAATAATAGAAATTAAATTATATAAGGTGAAAATTATGAAAAGTTTATCATTATTACTGTTATCAGTTTTCTTTTTTTCTTCAAATGTTTATTCTAGACAAAAAGTTAGAATAACAGGGCAAGTTAAAGACGATGTCTTTAAAACTGTCGATGAATTATTTAATGGCGCTTGGAAAGGCCGTAGCGATAATCACCATAGAGTTAAATCAGAAACTATGAAAGGCGGTATATTTGAAATAATTGATGGTCTATATTCTGAGGGGTATGCAAGACCTGATAAAATTCAAACTTATTATAATAACTATTTAGGTCGAGAAAGTAATGAGCCAGATTCTGATAATTGGCTTAATAAAGGTAAGTGGAAAAGAATATATAAAGATTATGCGACATATTTGATAAATGATATTAATGACAATGCTCTTGAATGTGCAGTTAATGGTGAAATGGCCACAGTTAGGCAGTGTTGTGAAGATAGCAGTAAGGGAACTCTTGATGATCCCATGTCTGATGAAGATGATAATATTGTTAAAAGATCAATTATAGGATTTGTTCCTGGAAATTGGGGAACAAATGATTCTTGTAAAAGTACAGGTGTTTCTTGTGTGAATCATAACGAGTGTTGTTCTTCTCAATGTATGAAAGCAAATCCTTCAGATGCTTCATCCGCCGGAACATGTGCAGTTACAATGGGATGCTTTGATTTAGTTGCATTTAAGAATGAATGTCATCCATTTGAAAAACCGTATTGTAAATCGTTAACAAGCTCTTACCATCCAGATACAACTTGGGGAAAAATAAGAGCAATAATACAGTACTTTGGTATTGAAACAACTACATCATATCCAGTATCTTGTATTAGAGTTAATCATGAATCAACTGGAGCTAATGAATGTACAGGTAATACCAAGTCTTGTGGATCAAATGAGCAATGTTGTTCTGATAAGTGTGAAAGTGGTAAGTGTGTTGCAAACTTTAGGTGTAATACTTGTGTACCAAACGGACAAAAAACTATTGATCGAAATGGTAATGACTTAGAGTTAGAATGTTGCCCCGGTACATATAAAAATATGAATCAGGTTTGTGTTCCTAAATTTCCCCCTCTAGTTTTACCTCAATCTAATTTAAAAATTCAAAAAAATAAATCGAACAAAAATATATTTCAAATTTTATTTAATATAATTATTCCAAGTGCACACGCTTCAGAGTCGGTTTGTAGTGCATTCTCTGCTGAGCAGCAAGACACTCTCAAAAAAGCCGATGAAGACTGTAGGTCAAAAGCTTCAGAGGAAGAAATTAATACTTGTTTAAAGACTAAAGCTGATACGAAAAAAGGCTTTATGGTTGAAAATGCAAAGCTCGTTGAAGAAAAAGCCACAGAGGCAAAAATAGAATGTAATAAGCTTCCTGCAAGTGAAAGAGAAAAATGTGTTAAGGATACTGTTACTCCTCTAAAAGCTGGATGTGCGTTTCAAATGAGTGCAGAAGATTATGTGAAATTATACAATGTACCTGCAATTAATAATCTAACATTTTCTGTGCCAGATACTTGTACATTTAATTCTTATAAAGACAACTGGAGAGATGCAGGACCAGAAGAAAGAAATGCAGAAATGGTCATGATGGGCTTTGAGTATGTATTTTCTGGAAAAGGTGCTCAAGATTACTGGATTCAAAAAGGTAAATCAAAAAATATATTTCAAAGAGCTCAAAGCGTAGCGATGAAATATAGAAATCATCGTGTTGATCTTATTTTAAAAGCAAGAACTCTGGACTATGAATTAACATGTGACTGTGTTTTTGCAAAAAAGGGACAAGGTATTTCTGATACAGCCAAATATATTTTTGATACGAATCCAATATGTGCAGAACAAAATTCTAAACTTGCAGCAATTATCTCCTCTGTAGGAGATAACGGGGAAGATAACCAAGATCGAATTGATAGCGGAGCTCTTGGTATTAGTCATGTGAAAATGCTAATGGATTTTGCTGCATCGAGATCCAATATGCAAATGGATCGTTTCGAAGCAAATGAAGAAATGGAAGCCGATATGCAGGAGCTTTCGGAATATATTGAAGGAAACAACTGGTACGAGGCTGAAGAAAAAGTAGAGCTCTTATATCAGTTTACAGTAAAATATATGAGTACTTGGTTTAAAATATTCATAGCTATTGTTGTTGTTATAGTAGTTGCCTCTCTAGTTGTATTATCCGGTGGTGCTCTTGGAGTTGTAGCTGTTGGTGGTGTCGGTTCTATGGCAGGATCTATTGGTGCCAGCTTAGCATTCGCAGTAACATCTCTAACTTCAATTACTATGACAGCCGCGACTTTTATAGGTATTGGAGCTCTTGCTTTATCTACAATGTTAGTTGGAATTGGAGTAAACGCTATTTTTAAAGCAAGAGTAAAACCTACAACATTTGATATAGTAAGAGTATGGAAAGATAGTACAGATCAATCTAAAAATCATAATGCATCGACTAGAAAAGATAACGGTAAAGGAACTTACCGCTGGAGTAAAGGTAGAAAAACAAACTGGCTTGCTACCCATAGAGAGTTTGTGATTGATAGATATTATAAGCTTCCGTACTATAATTCTTTAACAACAGATAGTGAAACGTCTAACTCTTCTTCTGCTCCAGATGATTTAAAATGTGAAATCTACGCACCTTCAAACTTATGTATGAGAAATGTTTTCGTAACATTATTTCAAGATGATATGAGATATATGATGGATGTAAAGAGACCATTATTTGTTGAAAGTGGAGAATATCCGACTGATACCAATTTTGTAGGAATGATTAATAATCAATATACAATTCTTTTAGATAAGCTTAAAGCGACTAAACCTTCTGGAACAACGAATAAAAAGTTTCTAAAAAGAGACATTCTAAATGAACCAGAAATAAGAAAAGCTATGATGCCTCTTAGTGGAACCTACAGCCCCGAAGCATTTGATGAAAAGCGTACTTTAGCTGTTATAACAGGAGCAAGTAGGTATGCCAGATGTAAAGACTTAATTGGACTTGAGTCTGGCGGTGATGAGGAATGTAGAGTGGAAATGAACGGAAATGAATTCCTTGATGGGGCTGAAAATGCAATGGGATTTGGTTATTTATTTGAATCTGATCAAGATATTGTAAATTTTGCAGCTTATGTTTACCAACACCATTTTCACTGGCCTAGTATTGGAGCAAGTCAGGAAATAGGTTATCCACTACTAGCTCAAAGTGCTTACTTTCAAACAATAGCTCATAATCTAGGAATAATTGCTTCAGGTGCTCGGGATAGATCTTTAAAGAACGGTGATGTTTTTGATCTTTTCAGTGCAGACTGGGAAAAAAGAAAAGCAGACTATGAATGTTCAACAAAATCAGAAGATGGAAAGTCTTGTGCTCAAGTAGATCAAGGAAGTGGATCAAAGAACATTAAGTGGAGTAAAAAGTTCAGGTCCATATTTAAAACTCTAGACTTTGCAAGTGGAACTGTTCCAGAGGGCATTTTTGATAAGAATGGAGAAGTTAGTGATAAAAGTGGATTATCAAGTGCTGAACTAAATGCTTTAAAGAAAGCAAATAATATGGCCATGAGATCAGCGAAACAGCTTAAAAAAGCTGAACATTATAAAAAGGTTGTAGGGTCTACAAAAAGAGGGAAATTAATAGAAGATGGATTTAAAAAATGGAATACTGCTTTTGGTAAGCCTTTGGCAAAAATGAAAATGGAAGTTGGTGGACGAAATTTTGGAGCTGGATCTAACCTTGGAAAATCAAATTCTGCTGGTAGTGATAGTTCAAATTCTAAAGCAAACAAAGAAGATAAAATGGCTGCGTATAAGCCAGCGACTATTAATTACAATATGAACTCTGGTTCAGACTATGGTAACAGTTATGGTTCGAATAGGGGGAGTGGTTCAAGTGCCAAAACTAGAAAAACAGGTGTTACCTCGGACAGTAAAATAAAAAACACTTATCTATTAGATAGCGCACTCAAAAGTAAGTCAATGTACGAAAGAGATGATTCAGATTCAATCTTTAAAATCGTATCAAAAGCTTACTATAGAAACTTAGGTTTAATTTTAGAAAGAGCTGGTGTTAAAACACAAACAAAAAATAAAACACCTGGCCTAGACTTTAAAGGCACTACAGAAGACCTCACAAAAGATAAAAAATCAGAATTAAAGAAATTACTATCACAATAAATTCGAAGCCCGACTATAAATATTAGTCGGGCTTTTTTATTTGGTATGCGTTTTGTCTTAAAAAATGATCAGCTATTGTAAGCTTACACATTGATTCAATTACAGGGAGAACTCGGGGTAAAATACATGGATCATGTCTTCCTTCCTTTGCCTTATCTCCAACTGTAGATGGTGCCTTAAAAACAAGTTGAATAAATATATCTCCACCATTTGAAATACCACCTTCAATGCCACCAAAGTTTTTAGAATCTTTTGAAATATCAGATCCTAGAAGATGTGCAAAGTCCTGTCCTCTTCCAAAGCTAACTCCCATACAAGATCCTATACTTAGAAGAGATTTTCCAAGGTCTGCTTTGAGTTTGTCAAAAACAGGTTCCCCTAATCCTTTTGGAGGGTTTTGAATCTTTACTAATACTTCGCCGCCACAGGATTCCCCTTTTTCTTTATATGAAAGTAATAACTCTTCGACTTTTGTATCGAAACTTTCATCAAGTAAACCCAGAGATGAAGTTGAATTGAAGTTCTTTTTATTGCAATTAATTGGTCCAAGTTTTGAAATTCCGGATGAAAAAATAACATTAGGAAGGATAAGGGAAGCAAAGTACCCGCCAATAACGCGAGATAAGGTCTCTCGTCCACTGGCCCGACCTCCACCTCTATGATCCCTATGTCCATATTTTAACTCTGTGGTTTTGTCGGCATGGCCTGCTCTATACTCACTTTTTAATTGATCATAATCAGAACTCTTTTGATTTGAATTTTTTACAATGACAGCAATAGGAGTACCAAGGGTTTTATTTTCAAAAATGCCAGATAGTATAGTAGGAGAATCATTTTCATTTCTTGAAGTACTTACTTTTAATCTGCCCGGTCTTCTGCGATCCAATTCTATATTCAAGTCTTCAAATGAGATATCAATACCTGCTGGCATTCCATCAATAACAACACCAAGGGCCTCTCCGTGAGATTCTCCAAAAGTTGAAATTGTTAATAGCTTTCCAAAAGAGCTTCCTCTCATATTAAATCCTCTGACGTGTTGTTCATTCTTATGCCATCTATAGCAACTAAAAGACAAGCAAACCATATTATTATAAATGAAATCCATTTTGTAGAATCCATGATTTCGTTGTAATAAAAAGCTCCAATTATAAACTGTAAACTAGGAGCAATGAACTGAATAAATCCCAAGTTTGATATGGGTAACCTTTTTGCAGCAGCTGTAAAGAGAATCATAGGCGTTATTGTAAGTATACCTGAGCAAGCGATAAGGAGATGATCAATTCCTGATGCTACTAAGTAATGTCCAGAGCCACTACTTTCTAATTTAAAGAGGATGATGAAGCTTGGAATAAATAAGACAAATGTTTCAAAAGTCACACAATCAACTGATCCTATTGGTATATATTTACGTGTTAGTCCATATAAAGAAAATGTTATTGCAATGACTAATGAAATCCAAGGAAGTTGATCGTAAGAAAATGATTGGATTCCTATCGAAATGACTAATAATATACTTGCTACTATTTTCATTCTACTTATTTTTTCTTTTAGAATGAACACCCCAAGTAAAATGCTGAGTAGAGGAGAAATAAAATAACCAAAACTTGTTTGTAAAATTTTATTTTGTTCAATTGCATAGACAAATAAAAACCAGTTAACTGCGATTAAAACTGTCGAAATTAATAGCTTATACATATGTCCATCAAAGAATATTGCGCGAGCTACTTCTAATATTTTAATTTTAAATACTAAAAAAAAGAAAAGAGTAAGAAAGGACCATACAATTCTATAAGCTGTGATTTCAAGGGATGAAAAGTGATTAATGCTCTTAAAGTAAAAGGGAAATAGTCCCCATATTGTGAAAGCCAGAATGGCAAAAATGATAGCTGATTTATCTTTTTTCATTTTTAAATTTCATCCAGACAGTATACATTGGAATAATTTATTGAATAAGTAAGCTTGTCGGCAATATCTAATCTTGTTGGTGTCTTTAACCATAA
>Ga0209712_10004641_pt1 | contig 10883 bp, 9 predicted proteins | sample ArcOceMetagenome_FD_187443 | JGI IMG/M metagenome (GOLD analysis project Ga0209712, IMG submission 187443) | Marine eukaryotic phytoplankton communities from Arctic Ocean - Arctic Ocean - Greenland ARC118M Metagenome (SPAdes) (version 2) | ecosystem: Environmental > Aquatic > Marine > Oceanic...
TACTGTTAAATCTTCTCTTATTTTCATTCCTTCTTCTACGATATTGAAACCATGAGAATATGATAAAGCTGCTCTTTTTTTCATTAAAGGCATTACTTTGTTTACCACATCAGTATGTTGTTTGTCAGGCGTGAGGTTTATTACCAAATCTGCGGTTGGTATCATTTCTTTATAAGTTCCAACCTTAAATTTGTTTTCATTTGTATTTTTAAAAGATTGTCTTCGTTCTCTTATAGCACTTTCTCTCAAAGTAAAAGAAACGTCCAATCCAGAATCACGCATATTCAATCCTTGATTCAAACCTTGTGCTCCACAACCTATAATTACAATTTTTTTTCCTTTTAAAATAGTTACGCCATTTTTAAATTCTGAGCTATCCATAAAGTCACATTTTCCTAATTGTGACAGTTGCTCTCTTAATGATAATGTATTAAAATAATTTTCCATTTTGTTTTTTAATTTTTTACTAATTTTTCTAATTGTTCTACTATTGACGATAATGTTTTCATTGGTTTGGTAATGGCAACTCTTCCAGAACGTACAAATTCTAAAATTCCGAAAGGTTTTAAATCGTCAAATAATTGTTGTGTTTCTTCTTTGTGTCCCGTTTTTTCTAAAACCGTAAATTCCGTTTCTACCGATAAAACTCTGGCATTATGTGAACGTACAATTTTTTCTGCGTTTCCACCAGAAGTCAAAACACCCGTTTTTACTTTATATAATGCGATTTCTTGGTGCACAATTTCTTCATCAGGATGAAAAACTGCTTTCACCACTTCTACTTGTTTTTCCAATTGACCAACCACTTTTTTAACTTGATTTTCTGTTTCTGTAATAACAATGGTATATCTATAAATTTTCTTAATTTCACTTTCAGACGCAGCGATACTTTCTACATTTATTTTTCTTCTCGTAAAAATTATCGATACTCTATTGAGTATTCCCACTACATCTTCTGTAAATACAGATATTGTAAATCTTTTCTTTTCCATAATTTTATTTTAATCTTATTTCTGAAACTGATGCACCAGTCGCTATCATTGGAAACACATTGTTCTCTTTTCCAACCATCACTTCAAGAAAATAGGAACCTTCGTGTGTTAACATTTCCTTTACTGCTTCTTCTAAATTCTCTCTTTTTTCTACCTTTTTTGTTTTAATGCCATAACCTTTTACAATCGTTTGAAAATTTGGATTGACCATTGTAGTAGCTGCATATCTTTTTTCAAAAAACAACTCTTGCCATTGCCTCACCATTCCTAAAAATTCATTATTTAACACCACAATTTTCACAGCAGTTTTAAACTGAAAAATGGTCCCTAATTCTTGAATTGTCATTTGAAAACCACCATCTCCTATAATTCCAATGACCTGTGCATCTGGTCTTCCCATTTTTGCACCAATGGCAGCAGGTAAACAAAAGCCCATAGTTCCCAAACCACCAGAGGTTATTAAAGAACGAGTTTTTTTAAATTTAGCATATCGGCAAGCTACCATTTGGTGTTGGCCTACATCTGTTACAATGATGTTTTTTTGGTCGGAATGAAGGTTTATTTTGTTCATCACTTCGCCCATAGTCATTAATTCTGATTTGGGATTTAGCTCTTCATTAATAACTTTATTAAATTCTTCTTTTTCTAAATCTCTGAATTTCGCCAACCAATCTTTGTGTTCGTTTTCATTAATTAATTCTGTTAATGCGCTTAAACTTTCTTTGGCATTTCCCAAAATGGCAACATCTGTTTTTACATTTTTGTCTATTTCTGCAGGATCTATTTCCAAATGTATAACTTTTGCTTGCCTGGCATATCTACTTAAATCGCCTGTAACACGGTCGTCAAAACGCATTCCTACAGCTATCAACACATCACATTTATTGGTTAATTTATTGGGTGCATAATTACCGTGCATTCCCAACATTCCCACATTTAGATTATGGCCAGAATCTAAGGCTGACAATCCCATAATTGTCCAAGCAGAAGGCAAACCAGCTTTTTCTATAAATGCTTTAAATTCCTTTTCCGCCTCCGCTAAAAGCACACCTTGTCCAAATAACACAAAAGGTTTTTTTGCTGAATTAATTAATCCGGCTGCTTCGGCTACTTTTGTTAAATTCAACTTTGGAGTTGGCACATAACTTCTCATTCCGTTAAAAGTTTTATAATCAAAATCAAGATTTTCAAATTGAGCATCTTTAGTAATATCAATCAAAACAGGGCCTGGTCTTCCGGTTCTTGCGATATAAAAAGCTTTCGCCAAAGCAAAAGGAATTTCTTCTGCTCGGGTAACTTGAAAATTCCACTTGGTAACAGGCATAGAAATACCAATGATATCCGTTTCCTGAAAAGCATCTGTTCCTAATAAATTACTTGAAACTTGTCCAGTAATACAAACCAAAGGTGTAGAGTCTATTTGTGCATCTGCAATTCCAGTTATTAAATTGGTTGCTCCAGGACCAGAAGTTGCTAAACAAACGCCAACTTTTCCTGTTGCTCTTGCAAAACCTTGTGCTGCGTGTGTTGCGCCTTGTTCGTGTCTGGTTAAAATGTGTGTTAACTTATCTTCCACATCATAAAGTGCATCATAAACAGGCATAATTGCTCCGCCCGGATAGCCAAATATTAAATCAACACCTTCTGCTATTAATGAATGAACAACTGCCTGTGAGCCAGTCATTACTTGTTGTTCTGTTTTCGTCTTTATTGCTATTTTTCCCATTTTATTATTTAATTAAAATTCATCTGTTACACATCCTTCAGATGCACACGAAACAGTTCTTGCGTATTTATACAAAACGCCTTTTTTGTGTTTCAAATCGGGTTGTATCCAGTTGGCTTTTCGTCTTGCTAACTCTTCTTCGCTCACATTAAAATCAATGGTATTTTTTATAGCATCAATGGTTATTGTATCTCCATTTTTTACAAATGCAATAGGTCCACCAACTTGCGCCTCTGGTGAAATGTGTCCAACCACAAAGCCGTGTGTTCCTCCTGAAAATCTACCGTCAGTAATTAGCGCCACATCATTTCCCAAACCAGCTCCAATAATTGCTGCAGTAGGTTTCAGCATTTCCGGCATTCCAGGTCCACCTTTTGGACCTTCATATCTTATTACTACAACATCCCTTTTTACTACTTTTCCATCTCGAATTCCATCATTGGCATCATATTCAGAATCAAAAACTTTTGCTGTTCCACTAAATTGAAAACCTTCTTTTCCTGTGATTTTTGCTACAGCTCCTTTGGGCGATAAATTTCCTCTCAGTATTCTTAAATGTCCGGTTTCTTTTATAGGATTTTCTAATGTTTTTATAATTTGTTGATCCGCTTTTAAGTCAGGAACATTTTCAAGATTTTCTGCTAAAGTTTTTCCTGTTACGGTTAAACAATCTCCGTGTAATAATCCATTTTTTAATAAATATTTTAGAACGGCAGGAATACCTCCGATTGCGTGAATATCTTCCATTAAATATTGTCCACTTGGTTTTAAGTCTGCTAAAAATGGTGTTGTGTCTGAAATTCTTTGAAAATCCGCCAAAGTAAAATCAACTTCAGCTGTTCTTGCAATAGCCAAAAAGTGTAATACAGCATTGGTAGAGCCGCCCATTATTGTTACTAACCTTATGGCATTTTCTAATGCTTTTTTGGTGACAATATCTTTTGGTTTAATGTCCTTTTCAAGCAATAAACTGACTACTTCACCTGCTTTTATACTTTCAATTTTTTTCTCTTTCCCCAATGCAGGGTTTGAAGAATTATAAGGCAATGACATTCCTAAAGCTTCAATGGCAGATGCCATTGTGTTTGCTGTGTACATTCCACCACAAGCACCCGCTCCAGGACATGCTTTTTCTATTACATTTTGATATTCTTCTTCATCGATTTTACCTGCAACTTTTTGTCCCCAAGCTTCAAAAGCAGAAACTACATCCAGTTTTTTGCCTTTGTGACAACCAGATGCGATAGTTCCACCATAAACCAAAACGCCTGGTCGGTTTGTTCTGAGCATTGCCATTAATGCGCCAGGCATATTTTTATCGCAACCAACAACTGTTACCAATGCGTCATAAGACATTCCTTCCACTACCGTTTCCATAGAATCTGCGATTACATCTCTTGATGGTAATGAATACCTCATTCCGGGAGTTCCCATAGAAATACCGTCACTCACACCTATGGTGTTGTAGATTAACCCAACTAAATTTTCGTTTTTTGTTCCCTGTTTTACTTCAAGAGCCAAATCGTTTAAGTGCATATTGCACGGATTGCCTTCATAACCTGTGCTGGCAATTCCTACAAAAGGTTTTTTAAAATCTTCTGTGGTTAAACCGATAGCGTGAAACATTGCTTTTGCTGCAGGTAGCGAATCGTCTTGTGTTACTCGTTTACTGTATTTGTTTAATTCCATTTTTATATTTTTTTAAAGCCTTTTATTTATTTTGTATGAACACTTTTCTGATAAGCATCTGCTAATTTGTAACCAATCGTTTCTTTCCAGTGTAAATTGAAACTGCGATTATCGAGACTGCCAATTGCAGCAACTTCTGCTGCTGTTCCTGTAAAAAAAGCACCATCTGCTCGATACACATCTTCTACTTTAAAAAACTTTTCTATGACTTCAATACCTAAATCTTCAGCTAATTCAAAAATCGTTTGTCGCGTTATTCCTGAAAGTATATTGCCAAGTGGAGCAGTAAATAATTTACCTTCTTTTTCAAAAAAGAAATTCGCTCCAGGTCCTTCTGCTACATTTTCGTTCATGTCCAAGAGTAAAGCTTCATCAAAACCTTTTTGTTTAGCTTCTGTGGTTGCTAATATTGAATTGATGTAATGACCGCTTACTTTTGCCTCTACAAAACAAGATTTTGGGTTAGGTCTTTGAAAAGAAGAAGTCATTAGCTTGAGTTGCATATCGCCTAAATATCTTCCCCATTCCCAAGCACAAAGCATTACATGCACATTTTCTGTTGGTTGAAGAGACATATTTTCACCCAAATAAACCAATGGGCGGATATAAGAATCTTCCAAGTTGTTTTTTTCTAATAATTCATAACTTAAAGCGGTTAATTCCTCGACTGAATATTTCAGTTTGATGTGCATTTTTTCAGCCGAATAATGCAAGCGTTCAAAATGTTCTTTAGATTTAAAAATATGAGCACCTTTATCGGTTTTATAAGATCTAATTCCTTCAAAAACACCAGCTCCATAATGTAGCGTTTGACTGTACAAGTTTGTTTTCCCATTCTGGGCCTTTACCCATTCGCCATCCAAAAATATTTGGGTTTCATTGTTGTAATACATTGTTATATTTTGTTTTATTAATTTTTTAGTCAAAAAAAAGCTCTTCTCATTTATTGAGAAGAGCTTTTATATTATTTCAATATAATTCCATTCTCACCGCGGGGGTAAAATGATAATGCAAATAATAATGTTGCTTATTATAGTAGTCATCAAATTGATTGAATTTAAATTTTGTGTTTTCATTGTTTGTTTATTCTGAAATTTTAACCAAAAAAAAAGCCATCCTAATTGGATGGCTTTTAATAAATATATTTAATTTATATGCATCCTCATCTTCCGTGACTAATAATCACGATTTCGATAATAGATGCTATAATATTTCTGTTTTTCATTGCATTGCAAATATATGTATTTTTTTTATAAAACCTATTGAGAAGTTTTATTTCGGTTGTTTTTACTTGACATCTATGAATATGCTTGTGTTGATTCTCGTCATTTATTCTAAATTAAGTACAAAGTTGTTGTATATGGCAAGTAGGGCAGTAGAAAGCGATAAACTTTCGAGCTTGCACTTAGCCAAAGCGTTGTATTTTGTTTTTAATTTATTCATACTTAAAAGCCAAATCAACGATTTGGCGGTGTTAGTAAATAGCACTGAACTTTCATAAACCACCAAACGCCCTATTGGCTATATACAGTGTTATGCTTAGCTTTTCTGGGTTCTTATTTTTAGTGGTTTTTCATGTAATTATTAAGTGCCCGCATGGTTTTTAGTGACCAACCTTTTTGGATTATGTTTTTTATGAATCCGGGTATGCTGCCACCTGGGTCAACTTGGACCATTACCTCAAGATGTGTTTCTTTTTCACTTACTTCATCAAGGGTAAAGACGCAGGTTGGCAATACTCCCCGTACTAGATTAGATTTCACTGGATAGTCAGGGTGTTCTATAGAGGTTACTTTGATTATCGTTCTGTTCTTTTGTTGATGTAGCGATTTCTCTAATGTCTGCTCAAATACATAGTCACGGTTGCTAACCGGCCATGCCAAATCATAGGCTTCATAGCTCAACCATTTGCCTTCATCGGGATTACCTGCAATAAGAATATCTTCTGCCATGCGCTCTACCCATTTCATGCGTGCCTCGGGATAACATACTGCTTTCGCTATTTCTTCTATTCCATAGGCCAGCTTAGTGGTGCCGCGAAACATTCTTATTTCTCCAGGTATATCCTTACTTTCTGTAATTGCACTAGGACTAAATGAATCTCCTGGTTCTAGTGGTTTCTCATCTATTTTTATCCAATTGGTTACTTCCATGTAAAATTTTATTGTTATGTTTAATTAAGCATAACGGTTTTGTCTAAGATTAGTTGCGTGTTTCAAGCACCTAATTTAGTAAATAAAACACGTGCAGATTCTTTATTATATTTTTCTCTTAAATCATTAGTCTCAAATTCTTATTGAACAGGTATAGAATTTGCTAAATGGACCTATGCTTTAGTTCATTTTTAAGTCCTGAATAATATTTTGGACAAAGTCTTTTTTTGTGATACCAGCATCAGATTTTAAGATTGTAGTAATTTGATTTAATATTTCATTAACAGACAAACCATTCTTATAACCATCGACAGTTATTTTATAATGTTCTTCGATTACATTTCTAAGTTTTGTAACATCATTAAGATTACTTAGTGGTCCGTGGCCAGGCATAATAATTGTGTTGTCGTCAGCAAGTATGATAATTTGGTTTAACATCTCTAAAAACCCTTTAAAACTTCCTCCATTATTTAAATCTACAAATGGATATCCATAAGTGACAAAGGAATCTCCTGTATGCATAATATTGCTATCTTTAAAAAAAACAAGAGTATCTCCATCGGTATGACCAAAACCAAAATTATAGAGTTGAATTTCTTCATCACTCTCAAAAAGACTCATTGCCGATGAGTATGTTATTGTTGGAAGACCTTCTTTTGGGTATTTATCTTGAAATATTTTTTCTCCACCCATTGGGTATAATTCCTGTTTTTGATGAAGTCTTTTTCTGACGTTTTTATGAGAAATTATTGGAATTCCTTTTTTGCCAAAAGCCTTGTTTCCATCAATATGATCGTGATGAAAATGAGTATTAATTATAAATTTTATTTCTTTTTGACTAATAGATTGTATCGTTTCTAAAATTAATTCCTCAATAACTTCCCATTGATCGTCTATCAGTATTATTCCATCATCGGAAACAAAAACTCCAATGTTACCAGCTACTCCTCCAAATGGTTGGATCATATAAAACTGTTCGTTTATTTTTATTACTTTCTCTGTCAATGACTCTTTTACAACTTTTTCTCTTTCTTTTAAAGTTTTTAGATCAGGATCTTCTGATTGTCCATAAGAAATGAATGATATTAAAAAGAATAAAACAATTTTGCCCATTTTTAGATTTATTTTAGGTGTTTGGTAAATATAACAAATTGCTAATAAAACTAACTAATTTTAATTGATCACAATCCTTAATTGTTGATGCAGTAATATTGTATGTTTTCGTATTTTTCTAATTCTAAGAATTAAGTTGCATTGGAATGCGAATTCCAATAAAAACTAGTCTAATTTCTCTAATAGCGGCTTTTAAATACTTTCTAGTTTTATTTTATCCATAGGGTCGTATCGTATTTTTCGAGTTTTCAGTAATGTTTTACAACGTTGTTGCATATGGTTTGTTGCGTGTTTCAAGTACCTAATTTAGTAAATAATTACCGACAAAGAAAGTCCGCGAGGACTTTCGTAAGTAGGCTAGAACTAGCAATAAATTATATACGGTGTTGCCACCAGTTTTTATAAATAATATTGACTTAAAAAACTCAAATTTCCTTTTTCCTTCTTGTAATAATAAATACCGATTAGTAATTTACTGTTTTCAGGAACTTTGTCTTTTAATCCTTTATCGAAACTTGACCATTCTGTTTTTTTAATTATTTCAATCAGTTTTAGGTCAATTGGATTTCCGAAACCACTTATTTCCGTAACATTCTTAATTGTCAAATCCGAATCAAATGTTATTTTATAAATTCCATAATTCTTTTCAAGTTCAACTCCTTTAAATTGCTCTAATTCCTTATGAAGTTTTGCTTTTTCTCTATAATTAATTTTATCTGTAAATTTAATATTCTTGGAATTAAACATTTTTAAAATATTTAATTCCCTTTGTTGTCTTTTAATATTTCTATTATTTAAATAAAGTAAGCCAGAACACATTCCAATACTATATTTTCCATCTTTGTTTTTTCGAGCATAAATAATCAATTCAGTATTCTCACGAATAAATATTGCACAAGAACTTCCCATTCCTCCGTCACTTCTTCCAGCAACATAAATTGATTTTAATTTTTCTCCTTTGAAAAGTTCGCTAATTATTATATCAGCTTTATAAAGTTCTCTTGAGCTTTCGTTTTTGTAGTTTTTAACAATTGTAGCTTTAGCAACGAAATCAGATTCAACGTATTTTTCAGTTATTTTCGGGTCGTCACAAGTGCAAGCAAAAGCTCCGATGGAAAAAAGAAACATTGTTATTTGTAGGATGTTTTTCATAATTGGTGGCAACGTTGTTGTATATGGTTTGTTGCGTATTTCAAGCAATCAATTTAGTAAATAATTACCGACCAAGAAAGTCCGCGAGGACTTTCGCAAGTAAGTAAGAAGCCAGCAATAAATTATATACGGTGTTGCCCATAGTTATTTTCCTTTCTGCATTTCACGAATTGCTTTTTTTCGTTCACGCTTTATTTTTTGTAATTCTTTTTTTGATTTATAATTCAACATTGATGTCCAATCAATTCGGTCATCATTTTTGAGCCAATTTAGATAATTTTTCTTAAAATTTTCAATTCCATCACGTTCAATAAATGACAAATAATACTCTATTAAATTTGCATTCTGTTCGCAAAAAGTCAAAGTGCAGTTTTGAATTCCGGTTACTCTTGCATAGGGCATTCCCTCAATTCTGTCAGCTATAATAATTGCAATTTCGCCTTTATTTAGAATTCGCTCGTTACATTCCGATTTAATTTCAGTCAGAGTTTTGTCTGTAAAAAATTCCGCAAGAGTTGGTAAAATCCGCCAACCATATTCAATCAGTTTTTCGGCTTCTTCCGTTTTAGTTATTTCTTTCGAGTTCTCAATTTTTGAAATTCCGTCAAGTAGATTTTCAATTTCAGATTTTGATTGTGAGAATAGATTTTTAAGATTTAATGACATTAAATCATATTTTTTGCAATTATTTTTCTTCCTAGTTTTTTCTTCCTTCTACCTGGAAGTTTATCAGTATTTTATAAGTTTTATGTGATAACGTATATGAAAATTTACTAAAAGATATGGTCTTATAATTACATTATATATATGTAAGGGCATGTTATAGATTATTGAGCATATAAAATTAAACCAATCATATGAAGAATAACTATACATTAAAGATTCGTCAGTAAATAACTTTATTAAAACAACCATAATGGTTAGAAATAAAACGTAAAAGAAGAATGTCATTACACATGCAGTCTTGTAATTAGATAAGACTTATAAGAAAACACAACTTTTTTAAAAAAAAGTTTTTCAAAGAATTCTGAATAAGACCTAAAGTGTATTTTTTTGAAAAAAGAACAATTTCTTTTATTAAAAAAATGTGTGGGTCAAATTAATTCTAATAATGCTGTTAATAAAAGTCCTTTAATGAATGTATAAATCATAAAAATGATAATAATTTCAGTTAATATAAAATTGTTATAATAAACAAGCAACTTATTTATATAAAATATATATTGTAATAGGATATACTCCACCAACAGGTTCCCCTACCAGTACCTTGTGTCAACTTCACTCAAATTACTAATAAACTTATTTATAAGAAATAAATTCATGCGTATATATGTTATCTTCCAAATCTAAGAATTTTTCGAGCGTGATGGGCGGTGTGTGCAGAATTTGACTAATAATTCACCGTAACATGCTCTTTACGATTACTAACGATTTCGACTTCATGCTCTCGAATTTCAGAGAACAATCCGAACTAGGATAATTTTTAAAGATTAGCTTCAAATTACTTTTTAGCAACTTTTTGTTTTTATCTTTGTAACACGTGTGTAGCCCAGCATATAAGGACCATAAGGACTTGACTTCAGACATATAAATAAAAAATTAAAAAATAACATTTATTTACAGTGTTGCGTTCGTTGATAAAACTAAATTTTACATTATAAAACACGAACTGACGACAGCCATGCAATACCGAACAAATAATAAAACTAAAAATTATTCATCTCGTTATATTTGTTAAGAATGTTGGTAAGGTTTTGCGTGGATTATCGCATTGAACCACATGTTCCACCGTTCGAACAAATTCCCGCCAATTTTGTTGAGTTTCAACCTTGCGACTGTACTACCCAGGTGAAGTACTTTTTTGTTAAATTTTTCAAAAATAAATTAGAATTTGTACTTATATTTTACAGTATAGACTAATAGGGTCTCGAATCCTGTTCATTAACTATACTTTCATGCATGAACGTCAGTTTTTTATAAAAAGTTGCTTTCGCCCTTAGAAGTAATTAAAAACTATATGTATTTTATCACTAATTTAAAATTTCTACTTTTTTCTAA
>Ga0209712_10004643_pt1 | contig 10882 bp, 9 predicted proteins | sample ArcOceMetagenome_FD_187443 | JGI IMG/M metagenome (GOLD analysis project Ga0209712, IMG submission 187443) | Marine eukaryotic phytoplankton communities from Arctic Ocean - Arctic Ocean - Greenland ARC118M Metagenome (SPAdes) (version 2) | ecosystem: Environmental > Aquatic > Marine > Oceanic...
GCAAACTCAACTTGTGTGGACTATTTCGTGGACCAGTTTGAAGAGAAGTTGGCATTCACAAATCCAAAGTATGTGCGGCTTGCTTTGGGAAATTTTGGGTCGGCATTGTCGACGAATCCGCTAATCTTGGAAGCTCTTGAAGATATACTTCATGAGCCTCAAGACCTCACTTCGTTTTATGCAGAAGTTCGGGGTTGTGCCTCCGCAAGTCCTTCGTTTGCGGCCATTGCATGTGCTTTGAAGGAGAATCTGCGCTTTGACTTGGATGAGACAAAAATGAAGATTCTCTATGAGTATGCAACTAATCTTGCTGTGATCTTAGATAGGTTGACATTGAAGATGGAAGAGAGTGCATCGCTTCTATATGTCGCAGTTGATGCTATGCAGAATTCACGAAGAAGAGAGTTTGAGATAATAATTGAAAAAAGGTATTCGGGTGCCAAGGATCGCCTTACATTCGAGTTGGATAAGTATTATTCTGTTGCTGGAGTTTTGACATGGCTAGCAAAGGAATTGCTGAGAACACTCCAGCCAAAAAGAATTTGAAGTATGCACTCGCACTCAACATCTTAGAGGCAGTAAAACTAGACATTGCCAATGGACATGAAATGAATGCCAGGACAGGTTTGGCGTTGGCAGTATCCGGCATCCAATATGATCCATTTGTAAGAGAGAATCGCTATCGCTGGGAACTAGGAAAGCATTGGGTAGATGGATACATCGCGTGGGTAAGTTTTCGGTAGCTGTTTTATTCTTCATCTCTAAACCAAACGTTGTGAAATACTTTGCTGACTTGCAATCCCACATTTCAACTTGTGAAGAATCTTGGTTTTGTTGCATCTTCAATAACCGCATCAAAAAGTGTGAAACTGTTCATCCCATCTGTTCTTTGTTCTGCCGTTTCAGATCCAGGAATATTTATTCAGAGACGATCAATATCTCTTGCCCTTGGAAGCATGCATCATTTTGAAGTCCCTGATGATACGAACAGTGATCTCGGATTAAGCGCTGAAAAACTTGAGATTCTTTACCAAGATGAGCTTGAGCAGCAGTTAGACGATATTTCAGTGCAGCGCTTCTTCCTCGCAGAATCGATCGGATTTAGTATCCAGGGCCATGTCAAGCTCACGGTTCCCGACAATGACGCAGTCGAAAGAATGTTTTACAATGTATGTGCAGAGCGTTGCCACGATCCCGCATTATCATCTACGGATACCAATCCAATTTCGGCCATGGATCCAGAATACTTCAATATTTACGTTGGTTTTATCATTTGGTTAACAGTCGTGCTTTCAGGCTCTGGATTGGAGATTTTCTTTGTTGTTTACGTCATCCATAATGGATGGAACAAAAATTTCGAGGCCTCCTGGAGGCTGGCTCAAATGATGTTTCCGGTGCTTGCCGTTACGACCCTCGGGGTAAGTAGAAAGTGCCACGACATTGCCTATTTCAACCCTTTTTCTTTCACCGTATGAGATGACTCGCACTCACAACCTTGAATAGTGTGCTGTGCATCAGAATTACTTAGCGCTTCCCATTCTGCTTATTGGACTTTGGAAGGTGAGTTATCAACCGTAGTAAACTTTGCGAACCTTCTTATAATGAAGATACTCACCCCCCCCCCACATCCTGAAGTTTGGCTTTCCAGAAAAGTACTGCTCAATGTATGTTGCCATCTATGACAAAACTCAGAGTAAAGCGGCAAGATTATCGCATGCAATTAATGCATTTGGGCTGAGCGCTCACCATAGCGCAGCTTCACTTTTGATATGTATGCTCTTGGTCGGTGTGGCGAAACCTGAACAATCCGTATTTGACTGCATTTTGATCCTCTGTATCCAGCATTTGTTTGTCATGTTACGATACTTCAATAAGAAAGTTTACATTGTAATTGAGACTGTCCTTGAGGCATGGTTTGAATGGTCGGTCTTGTCGAACTACGAATCATTTCTGAACAATCATTGGACAGTCGCTCTTGCTGCGTCTGTCATGTTGTTTGCGCATTGGTTATATTTTGCAGCAGGAATGCTGTCACTTGTTGGCACTCCACCAGAGAGCGTGTCCAAGAATTCATCGAAATTGGATGAAGAGACAGAGGGTATCGATTCAATGCTGCGGTCATTTCAAGATTTAGTAAGAAGAAGAAAGAAAGTGACTGGTGCACCTGCAAGTTATGAGGCTAAGGAGGAGTTTGGCGCTTGAGGCTAGTAGTTACGATAGGTAGTACCTGTAGTTTATTTGCAGTACCGGCGCAGATAGTATATAAACACTTCCAAAACTTGCGAGGATGTCTATTTTGTAGTAGAGTATTAGGCCTACACGTAGTTGATAATAACAATTTTCCATAACGTGCCGCTATACTATGTTGTAATAATTTTAGATTATTATAAGGTTACTGAAGTTTGATAGCCATCGAGTGGCAACGAGATTTTTACTACAGCACTCCATATCAGTCACCTCCTGAAAATGTGTTTTTAAACATTTAATCATCCCCATCGGTATTTCAGGATCAGACACGACGAGTAGATTTTATAGATGTTTTGGAATGTTTTAAACATTTCCTCGAGCACCTTATGAACAAAATCAATTGCTCTGCACAACTTCAAACTGGAGCAGGAGGAGAGGAGATGGAATTTGGTTCTGAGTTAGTAGTAGTATAGCACCAGTATTTATAGAACAAGAAGACAAATCAGTCCAGCAATCACATTCTAAAGAAATCCCCTCAGTTATCTCCTCTCAATACTAATTCCTCCAATTAGCTCTCTTCACAAATCGCACAAAACTTTCATGGTCATCTATACTCAACCAATCGACATTGCTCTGGAGTGCCCTTATAGCGAGGGATGGTGTACTATTTCCAGATATTTGTAGCGGTTGTCGTTTAATCCATTTTGTGCGGGGTAAAAAAGTATTTTTTGAACCCGTTATCTGGCCGGTAAATCGGGAAAGCTTTTGTAACTTGAAACTGTGGCAAAGTGCCAACCAACCATTTTATCTCGTGTTTTTTTTCTCAAAATATGAAGCACTTTTGAATTGTTAGCAAAAATGAATTATACACAAAGCAGTACTGTAACACCATCATCAAAATCAATACATCATGGCAAGCAACAATGAAGGACTCCAGCTCGTCCCAGAGGCGATCCTCAAACGCAAACATGATATGGATGACATGAAAGCCCAACGAGCAGCTCAGGCAATCCTCAACCCGCGAGGAAATCGTAAAATCTTTAGCAAAAAGACCAAAGTAATCAAGGTGCACAAGCCAGAGTCCATTTTGGTCATGGCTCGTTCCAAGCGCAACCATACTATCAGATACAACCGCGTATTGAAAAAGGGAATGCAAAAGAGGGCTTCTAGTAAAAAGGTTGAGAAAACAAAGATTGTCGTTCCCGACGGTGTTGTAAATGCAGAAGACGAGGCAGAGATGGAGAGAGAAGTCACCGTTGTCTCTAATAGTATTGGAGCAAACATGGTATTTGTCATTAGAATTCGTGAACCCAATGGTATGCCGAAAAAGGTCAAAAAGATTCTGAATGGATTGAGATTGAGGAGCTCAAATGAGGTAAGTTTTCTTCCTACGTACCTTACCTACTTTCCTTCCGTGGAAACAATCGAGTGTTTATGTTTCCAACCTCACTTATCTTTTGTTTGCAGGGTGCGTTTTTGAGATACGATGACACTACCAAGAAGCAACTGCATCTTATCGAACCGTGGGTCACCTACGGAATCCCCTCGAAAGTTGTTGTGAATGACTTGATTCGTAGAAGAGGTCACGGAAAGATGGACGGAAAGCGTATCCCACTCAGTGACAATACCATCATTGAAAAGGCATTGGGCGGAGAAACAGATGGAGCAGTTATTTGCGTAGATGATATGGTACACGAATTACACGCAGTCAGTGAAAATTTCAAAAAAGTGAATGGCTTTTTGTGGACATTCAAGTTGTCCGCACCAAGGTCCAAGTTTCAAAGAGAGAAATTGAATTTCAAAGACGGTGGAGACTACGGCGATAGAGGTGAAGAAATGGATGATTTGATTAGACAAATGTTGTAATGTATAAAACTCAAAGATAATTTTAATGCTGTTTGGAAGATTTCACATGAGCCTCTCTTCCTTCAAAGGTGTCTTCGTTCCCCAAAATAGCATATACACCCTTTAACACATGCCCCGGTCGGATTCTGATAAGGGCAGCCTGGCGGACGAAAAGGCTTGAAGCAGGTTAGTTCTTCAAAGTGTCACGAATTTCCTCTGCTCTATCTCCTTGAACAATTTATGAACGAAATTACCAAGTTTCGAAGAGAGAATTGAATTTTAAAGACGGTGGAGACTACGGCGATAGAGGTGAATACATTGATAAGACAAATGTTGTAATGTATAATGAGCTCAAAGATTACTTTAATGCAGTTCGCAGTTTGGAAGATTTCGCATGAGTCTCTTCCTTCAAAGGTGCCTTTGTTCCCCTAAATGGCATAAACACCCTTGAAAACATGCTCCGATCGGATTCTGACAAGGACGGCTTGCTGGACAAAAAGGCTTGAAGCAAGTTCTTGCACGTTATTGTCACGACTTTCCTTTGCTCTTTCTCCTTGAGCAATTCATGGACAGCGTTAAGGTGTGCAGTATCAAACACGCCCTTAATATCAGCCGCAGAGAGCTTCATGTATTGGAATTGATTCTTGTTCAAGAGATCTTGAAAAGAGCAAGAAGCAATCATCTTGTCTAGATTGTCTTCAATATTTCTGGTCTTGGACATCTTGTGAAGTAAGTCATTCCATTCCTTGTCACAATCAGCATAGCCAATGTAAACGTGCTTTTCTAAGCGACCTGGACGAAGTAGCGCTGGGTCGATCTTGTCTGGCCTCGACGATGACGCTACAATGTAAACCATCTTTTCACTGTCAGTTCCTTGGACTTCTACACCGTCTAGGAACGTGAGTAGTTGGTTCACAACCCTATCGGTCACTCCAGTATTATCGGATCCTCTACGAGGAGCAAGAGCATCGAATTCGTCAAGGAATAATATGGCTGGTGCAGCGGCGTAAGCCCTCTCGAACAATAATCTTACTTTTGCCTCGGACGCACCAATATACTTATCAAGCAATTCAGGTCCACGGCAGCACACTAAATTAAAGCCGCACTCTTGCGCCAGCGCAGGAACTATGCAGGTTTTACCACATCCAGGAAATCCAAAGAGTAAAATTCCTCTGGGCAGAGATATAGGCGCGTGCTGGAAAATCTTGCGGTACTTAATGGGCCTTAGGACAATAGAAGATAATGTGTCCTTGGCCTGGAACAATCCCCCGATGTCAGACCACGCCATGTGAGATTGGGTAGGTTCAAGCTTGAGTGCTTGTTTGCTCAAAGGAGTAAAGCGCTCGAGGATAGTCGTGATGTCATCCACGCTCATCGTCTGTCTCCTCAGCAACTGTTGTCTATATAACAGGCCTACTTTGGCAGCAACATTTTTCAAGTCTAATGGAAGGAAATCTTTCGTCTGACTTGCAAAAAGTGATAGATCTAAATCATGGCATGAAGGACAAGATCCATTTGCTTGAACGCTCTTCCGGAACAAATTGAGCCTGTCATAATCGCTGAGGTTTGGCACCTTCATTTTTGCAGAAAAGGTTTCCACAGAACGCAATGATTTGTTGAGTCCCGCTTCTTCAATGCAGATTCCTAGCACGATAACTTCACTATTCTTCAGCTCTTCCAACAAAAACTTTGTGTGGTCAGCAAGGAGCTTGCATTGGTTTTCTAGCATAGGATTGCTATTCTGCCGCTGTTGAGAACTGTCTTCGTGTGCTCCTTCAGGATTGCCAACATTTGGGATCAACTCATCTAAGTTGTCCAGAATCAAAATACTGGGCGTACAGCGAGAAGCGGCAAATGTAATGTGTGTCAATTCTTTTAATATCCCTTCCATGGTTGGTTGCGCTGCTTGGAGCTGTCGGCAATCCAAATAAAAGGTTGCACAAGAGAGGCTCATTCGAACTCTCGCTGCAAGGAGCAGGCTGAAAAACGTTCGGCCGGACCCTCTAGCACCGTATACAAGGTAGTAGTTCTTCCTCGCAGGTGTAGAATGCTTGCTCTTGGCTGATCTGATACAAGTTGATAGACATCTTTCGAAGTCAGAGAAGGATTCAATGTAATCAGTCGACGGCAGAATAGGTGGCAATGCGTTGAGCAGAGGATCTATGAGATCCAATGATATCTTGTCTTCAGATAATGTTGTATACTCTGAGAGCAATTGACTAGGATAAAGGAGAAGCTTTAACTTATCTAAATCGTCGGTATCGAACCGAGATCTACCGGTAGTGACGCTCTCCTTTGGTTTCTTGAGCAGTATTTGGACACGGGTAGTTACTCCTGTCTCATCGGATGGTATGGATATAATACTTCCATGAGATAGAAATTCATCATCGTCGCTCACATCATTCAATACCTGCACCAAGCACTGGTCGACTTTTGACTTCGTGGATCCATGAATGACTTGACACTTGCTTTCGAACACAACTTCATCCGGACAGGTCCACATGTTCTCAGAGTTAATATTAGTGGCGACAGACACGGGGCACAGAGTTATAACGACTTTTGAGCTCTCAACCGCTTTAGCGAAGCACTGGCGTCGTTTATGCAGTTCGGAATTCGTGAGAACTGTCACAGAGACAAAGTCCTGAAGTGCTGAGCATGCGAGCTGGAGCCTTGTATCGGGATGCAAGACTGTTGTGAAACGTAAAAGAAGTAAATGTCAGATTCTCGAAGCAAAGTTAAAGTATGAAAAATCAATTTCTTCAGGGGACGTCTCATCCGTACGACCACAGCGATCAAACCTTTTACGGCGATCAAACCATGGACGATTATTTCGTTTCTATCTAGCATTTGGCTTACACGACCTCAGAATTAGCATGGAAAATGATCGTCATCGAGACAAGGCTTCATTTTGCCTAACGTCTTAAACTCACCTATACAACCCAATGGTATCATTTCCGAAGACGTAAGTTCAACAACAGCGGTGTAACTTTGCCTTGAGTCCATGAACATATTTCGAGGACACCTTCGGACCTCCACATATGCACTGGATGGGCTGAACGAGTGCAGAGTACTATTTGGATCGCTAGAACATGTACTATTCCAACCTTGAACAGAACTCAAAGAATTAGGATGCATCAACGCAGCGAACATCGGAGGACAAGGCAGTAAGTTGTCTAGACATGTTCCATTATCAGACAGCCTTTTCAGCTGCTTCATCGCGGGTGAAAAATCTGCATGGTTGGGAAGTACTCGGATAGGCCCACTTTGTTCGTATGCCACATCTTTGTTGATCTCATTTGATACTCTTGGCCTGGGAGTCACAATAACTTCAGTATCGGCAACTAGACGTAAACATTGGTCCTTACCATGGCAAAATCCATCTTCTAGCACACGTAGACGAACCAAGTCATTTCCCAGTTTTAGAGAAAGCTCTTGTCCTGGATAAACAATTGAAACTTGCTCTAGCAACGCACCTTCTTCAAGTTGTTGAGCAAAAACTTCCAAAAGTTCCCAGCCCTCTGTGGTTTGTGGTTCAATTTGAACGGAGGAAGCGTTTCGAACGGCTGGTAGGGCCTCAACTGTAACAACATTCGCAAATTCGTTGATGGATGCCCTTGTAATCCGTGCTACATCAATTGTGTCCTCTGTCATCAAAGTAAGAAATGTTAGAAAACATATTGATAAACTTTCGGTTCAGATGACGAATACATAAAGTCTATGAAAGTTCAATATCATACACTGGTGGAAACCTCAGTAGGAAGGCAACAGTTTGGTTTACTCCACATGGTCACTTCGGACATATTTATACTGGCTCATCATTGGTTTCTTTCCAGTATATGATATTGATATTGATACTCGTACTCATACGATAACAAACATAAACAAACAGATATTTCGCCAATCACTCAATATGGAACGTACCTTTTTCGCAGGATCCACCGTTATATGAGCAGTAAACCCAGTTGCCATCACTCTTCTGGATCCTCAAAGGAAGAAATTGAACATCATACGGAGATTCATTTTGGATGATCCAAGAGGCGTCACTGTCACTAACTTTTCCGCTTGAATTCCGAACAGCACTAATGCAAAGCTGCCGAATTGCAGAGGGATGAAGTCGTACAAACAGATTATCCTGTGAGTCTCGCTGTTGTATTTTTAAATTCATGGAGAGGGTGCATTGACTTCATTTCATCATGAGGTGGTGATATCTGTGCAGACGAGAATCATTGGTCGTGCGTCATGAAAGTTGTGAGGATGAGAGCAACAAACACAACATACACAGCGAAAGAGAGCGACAAAGATTCCATTCTTTCGTGTGATGTGCAATTTCAATTGTGCCGGTATTATCTCAAAGCCTGTGAACCACTCAATTTCTGAAATTGCTGGTGTCAAAAATTAGTGGTTCCGGACAGTTGTGGCGTTTTTAGTCAAAAAACTTGTGGATGCAAACGCCTGCTTCAACGGCTGCGTCGTTCACCAAAATTATCGACACAGGAAATACCGGCATTGCACTGCACCGCCACCACCAAACTTGGAATGTGAAAGTAGTGATGGTAGAAGCGTACGATTCAATGAAAATGATTAAAACCTCATTTCTAGAATTATTTTATCGTTATATATTAAATACAACTTCATAATGCAGGAGATGATTGATCAGCCTTTTTTATTTTCTCATTTATAAATGCGAGGGTCATTGGACTTCAGCCAGAAACTTAGATCTTCGATTGTTCAATTCTTCGTTTCTTGGGAATCACCACGCCATCATGCGGGCTTAAAAGACTATAGTGTAAACATGTAATGACTTATGTTGCTTTCTCTATGTACATCGTTGTTGGAGGGAATAAATAGTAATGCTTGTATGGACAGATGACAGCCAAAGGACTGCCTGACTTTAGTCGTAAACTTGGAGTACAAGTGAAACCAATGATATCATCTGTCATTCTTGGATCCAGCGCTCTTGCCAGCTTTTCTCGAATTTTGTATTCTAAAACACAACGAAATGCAAGGAATGAAAGTTAGAAAGAATTGATTGGATGCAAGTTTCGAAATGACCAAAGGGGTCCTAGATGCCAGGATGATGTCTTACCTATTGTACATGTTCCAAGTTGAGCGATCGTACATTTCAGCTAAACATTCTTCTTCCTTCCTCTCTTCTATATACAAGTCTGCATTTGGACATGGTATTGGATTTGATGGAGTATAATGGCGCTGCAGCGATTTCGTTGTTGCGTAACTACTAGAACGTTCGGCGATAATGGCGTTCCTCTTCTCCTCATCGTCAGCAGATTCAAACGAATTTGACGGTGCTGTCGTGAAGTGAAATGAAGTCTTTCTATCTGGAGTTTGAAACATGCTGAAAAGAGAAAGGCTGATGTCACGGTGAAGGTCTATGGGATGCGAGTTCAGCATCGTTGTTGTTGTCATGTTGTTGGAGGTTCTTGTTTTTGAACTGTTTTTTGTGTGAAAGATTTGCTGTGAAATTTTGTTGCAACCTCAAGTCAGACTTGCAGTTACGTTGTTGGACGGAGGGAGAGTCAAGAACGTCCGAATTCTTTTGTCGTTGTTTCTGACTCCTCAACCGCCCATTCGACTTTTGGTGTCAGCTCCTCTGTTGCGCAGTATTGCGCCACTCTAGAAAAGTCGGTATTTACTTAACCACTCAATTATTGCTGGTGTCAAAATGGTGGTTTATCCGACAGTTTGTAGCGTTTTTAGTCAAAAATCTTGTGGATGCAAACGCCCGCTCTAACGGCTGTGACTGATGAGTCGTTCACCAAAATTACCTGGTGTCAAACCTGGACAGGAAATACCGGCATTTTGAATTTCACCACCCCAAACTTGGAATCTGCAAGGTAGATAGAAGAAGCGTACGATTTAATGAATCAAACCTCTTTCTACAATTATTATATCGTTATCTAATGAATAAAACCTTCGTATTGCAAGCCATATTCCATTAAATGCGACGAGGTCATTGGATTTCAGCAAGAAACTTCGATTGATCCAATTCTTCGTTTTCTTTTGTGAATAACTACGCCATCATGCGGGCTTAAAAGACTATAGTGTAAATATGAAATGACTTATATTGTTTCCTCTATGTACATTGTTGTTGGAAGGAATAATATAGTAATGCTTGATGGACAGCGGACAACTTGTAGTAAAGTGAAACCAATGATATCATCTGTCATTCTTGGATCCAGCGCTGAAGAAGGCTTAATTCTACCTGCCGGCTTTTCTTGGATTTTGTATTCTAAAACACAACGAAATGCAAGGAATGAAAGTTAGAAAGAATTGATTGGATGCAAGTTTCGGAAAATGACCCAAGGGGTCCTAGATGCCAGGATGATGTCTTACCTATTGTACATGTTCCAAGTTGAACGATCGTACATTTCAGCTAAACATTCTTCTTCCTTCTTCTCTTCTATATACAAGTCTGCATTTGGACAGGGTATTGGATTTGATGGAGTATATGGGCGCTGCAGCGATTTCGTTGCGTAACTAGAAGGTTCGGTGATACTAACTGTGATACTAGTGTTCCTTTTCTCTTTATGGTCAGCACTGCAATCAAACGAAGACTTTCTTTCGGGAGTTTGAAACATTCTGAAAAGAGAAAGGCTGATGTCACGGTGAATGTCTATGGGATACGAGTTCAGCATCGTTGTTGTTGTCATGTGATGGCAGTTCTTGTTTTTTGTTGGAGGTTCTTGTTTTTTGAACTGTTTTTTGTTTGAAGACTTGGTGTGAAATTTTGTTGGAACCTCAAGTCAGACTTGCAGTTACGTTGGTTGGACGGAGTTGGCGGAGGGAGGGTCAAGAAGTTCCGAATTCTTTTGTCGTTGTTTCTGACTCTACC